>Ga0209475_10004983_pt1 | contig 11120 bp, 10 predicted proteins | sample tdDd471_FD_187128 | JGI IMG/M metagenome (GOLD analysis project Ga0209475, IMG submission 187128) | Marine sediment microbial communities from the Atlantic coast under amendment with organic carbon and nitrate - tdDd47.1 (SPAdes)... | ecosystem: Environmental > Aquatic > Marine > Coastal >...
GGTGTGATATTGATGCCGACTTCGGCCATCTTGCTTAACATGGCCTTGCAGTGGGGGCCGTGCCAGAAGAGCTTTTGGCAGGAGGGGCAGGTGTAAAGGGTGTCGACGTATTGGCGGGTTTCGGGCTTGAGGCGGTGAAGGACGGTGGCCTTCGGGATTGGCTGGATGGGGATGTTGCAGAGAAAGCAGCGTGAAAAAAGAGCGTAAGGGCCCTCAAGTCCGAAGAAGGTGAGCACCTCTTTCAACTGCTGGTAGGGTTGTGTGGCCCGGATGAAGCGTCCAAAGAGGATTTTTTTTCGCTTTAGCAGCTCAATGTCCCGGCTGAGGAGAATGCGTCGCTGGGCCTCGGCGATATCGGCAAGGTCCGTGTCGGACGCACCTTTTATATGCTCGGCATCCAGGCCGACCGATCGCAGGAGGCCGCTGAGCCGGCTTACATTGTCGTCCACAAGAAAGCGAACACTCTCCCATGGTTCAGGCCTTAAAAGAGTGGGGCCGGTGACGTTCAGGGGCGGTGCCACGGGGTGAATATCGAAGCTGCTGTCCTGGGTCGGAATCCTATGAAAATCCACCGGAGTGCCGTTGCAGAGGATCTGGCCCACCTCGGTGTGTGGCACCCCAAGGGATTCAAGAATATCCTTGATGGAGGCCCGCCTGTCACGCACAAGGCGCAACTCAGGTTCTAAGTTTCGGCGGGAAAGAAACCAGCCGAGATCTCCATGAAAGACGATGTGCAATACAAAAGATTTCATGGGGAGTGCCTTTTATGGGTAAGGCGCGTGGAAAAGGCAGGCCTCCGGCGGCGAGGTGAGCCACCTCGAAAGCTTTTTGCCCTTGTGCTTTTCCCTTCGTACCTCAGGAAAAAGCGCAAGGGTGTTTGCAGCGGTCTGCTGCTCTTCCATCAACGTTTTATGACGTTACTTTCACCCGAAAGATTTTGGTAAACGTCAACCTTTGGGTTTCACGACAGAGTTTTAATAACCTCGGCCGTTGTTTACGGGCTACGCCCGTCAGCGAATGTGATCGACCTGAGGAACGAAGGTCGGGAGCATTCGCGAACCTGGGGGCAAGGGGCTCAGCCCCTTGTTAGGTCAGTTTTTTGATGAGGGCCTCGTGCTGGGGCCATTGCTTGAGAAGCTCTTCCTTTTCTCCCATCTCGAAGTCTTCAAACTCAAAACCGGGGTGGGTGGTGCAACCCACGAGGGCGTGGCCGCCTTTGGCAAGGGAGGCACCGAACCAGCAACCGGCTGTGACGAGGGCCTGGAAGGTTTCGCCTTGGGCGGTGTCGGGGCCGAGGCGGATCTCTTCGAGGGTGCCGTCGGGGTGGATCACGTGAACGGTGAGGGGGCTTCCTTCGTAAAAATGCCAGAGTTCATCGGCTTTGATGCGGTGGAGCCGGGAGACGTCCTTTCCTTCCAGAAGAAAGTAGATGGCGGCCCCACAGCTGCGTCTGCCCGGAAAAGAAGGTGCTTCTTTGTCCGCATCGAAAAAAAGGTCGGATTTATATGTCTCTCGGTAGTGGCCCCCTTCGGGGTGGGGCGAGAGGTCCAAGGTGGTGATCAGTTCGTGAACTCGCGGTTTCATACAGAATTCCTTTAAGGGTGGTCTCGCAAAAAAGACGGGCAAGACGGCAACTGGCCAGCTATGGTTGCCTCCGGCGGCCCTGCCGGGGGCCAACCTTTTGAAAAGGTTGCCAAACAGGTCTTAAGATCTGAGCAGTCCTTTACGGGCGAATCCCGTCAGCGAATGTAACAACCCGGGGTACGAGGGTTGGGGCATTCGCGAACCTGGAGGCATGCTTTTTTACGTGTGCGTCAAAATTGGTTATACTCTTTCTGTTGATGCCTGTTCAACCGCAAATCGTGGAGGATGCATGGTTACGATACCCATTGATCGGTCGATGTCCATCGTGGTTTTTTCCGGTGCCGGTATGTCCAGAGAGAGTGGTATCCCAGTTTATCGTGGGGAGGATGGAGTCTGGAAGGACTACAACTACGAGGAGTACGCATGTGAGGCGGCGTTTCGGGAAAACCCGGAACGGGTCCTGGATTTCCATGAGAAGCGGCGGAGGGCCGTGATGGGCTGTGAGCCCCATGCAGGGCACCACACCCTTGCCCGGCTGGAGGAGGAAGGGTACCGGCTTACCATCGTAACGCAGAATATCGATGGGATGCACCAGAGGGCCGGGAACACGAGGGTGATGGAGCTTCATGGATCGTTGTTTCGGGTGCGCTGTCGGTGCTCGGGGTCCCGTGAGGACATCGGGGTGGCCTACCAGAAAAGGCGGTGCGACGCCTGTGATTCCTGGATGCGACCGGATATAACCTGGTTTGGCGATTCCCTTGATACCGATCTTTTTCAACGGGCTGCCGACACCATCGCAGGGTGCGATCTCTTTGTTTCGGTGGGAACCTCAGGGGTTGTGTGGCCGGCGGCAGGTCTGCCCGATGTGGCAAGTGAAGGCAGGGCACAGATGGTGGAGGTCAACCCCGAAGAGGGCCCACAGTCACATATGTTTGACCTTGTAATCCGAGGGGCTGCAGGTGAGATGTTGCCGAGGTTGTTTGAAGTGGATTAGGTGGAGCCTCCGGTGGCCAGGTGGAGGCTCCTGGAAACCTTATTGCATTCGCCTTTGTCGCAGCTATGTTTGTTATTATTCAGGCCGCATCAATACGTTTCAGGCCCGTGAAGTCCATGGACTGTTCGGCCTTCCAAAGGTCGTACTGGAGCTGAAGTTTGAGCCAGGATTCGGGGCTTCTCCCAAAAACGATGGAGAGCCTCAGGGCCATTTCAGGGCTCACACCGGCTTTACAGTTCAGAAGTACAGACAGGGTTTTTCGGGTTACCCCCAGGCATTTTGCAGCTTCTGTAACCGTTAGCTTAAGGGGCGTAATGCACAGGTCCTTTATGATACTTCCGGGGTGAGGTGGGGAATACATTTTTTTCGTTGTTTCCATTTAATGATAATCCTCATAATTCACGTCAAGGACATCGTGTTCTGTGATTGTGAATGTTATTCTCCAGTTTCCGCTAACCGTGATAGACCACGTTCCCTTTCTTTTTCCTTTCAGTTCATGAAGCTTGAGTCCGGGCAGGTTCATATCCTCCACAGAATCAGCAGTATTGAGTAGCGCAAGAATCTGTGAAAGCCGAGCAGTATGTTTAGGTGACACACCATCGGCTCTACCTTGTTCGAAGAACCGTTTCAGACCTTTATGTCGGAATGATTTGATCATTAATAGTGTAACCTGTTACGTTGCAGGGTGCAAGGGTGCTTCTTTATCCAATGGTGTTCTTCACAATCCCGATGAGCTGTTCCGGGTCAAAGGGTTTGGCAAGGGAGGCCACGGCCCGGTTGATGGCGAGGTGGCGACCGGAGACGCCGCTGATGACGATGACGGGGATCTGGGTGTACCGGGGGTCTTTGGAGATTCTCCGGAAGAAGCGGGGGCCGTACTCTTCGGGCATCTGGATATCCAGTGTGATGAGATCCGGGTTCTCCTCTACAAGGACATCCATGGCTTCCACGCCATTTTGGGCTTCACAGGTGTGGTAGCCGTTGTTGTTGAATATATTGACAAGGTACTTCAGGATGACCGGGTCGTCGTCCACGACCATGATTTTTTTCTGTTTTTCCACCCTTTTCCCCTCCAAATTTTGTTAACTCAAAAGCGCCTCCGGCGGCCCTCCCGGGGGACTAACTTTTGAAAAGTTAGACAAACAGGTTTAGATTGTTTTTATAGCAAATCTCCGCGAATGATCTTGACCCGAGGAACGAGGGACGAGATCATTCGCAATCTGCTTTCAAGGTGGCACACCTTGCCGCCGGAGGCTTGCTTTTTTCCGACACTTTGCCCTTTAGAAGGCAAGATTAAGCTGAATAGCTACCTTTGTTTTTTTGTATGGCACTGTCCGCAGGTGATGGGCCCACTCCGGTTCTCCAAGTGACACCCTTTGCACCGGTTGTGAAAGGCCGCCTCTGTTTTGGGGAGTCCCTTGTCCCCTGAGTCGTGGCAGTCGCGGCATGCCATCTCATCAGAACTCTCATCATCCATGATGTCTCCGTTTTCATCGAAGAGGTGGTGGCAGAGGGCGCACGCATCTTCAAGGTCGGCGATTTCATTGTGGGTGTCGTGATCGAACCGGGAGACGGGCCGGGTACGGGGCGCTTCAAGGCTCTCGTCGAGTACGGAGGCCAAGGCGGAACCGTTGATGAGGAGGGCCATTATAAAAAATAGCCCGCAGATGCGATGGACTGGGGTCATCTTAGATCTCCATGGTTTCGTAGAGGATGTCGCTTAAGAACTTGATCTCCATGTCGATGCCGTAGTGGTGGATCAGGTCTTCCAGGCCTCCGTGGCAGTTGTGGCAGGGGGTGATGACGATTTCAGCCCCTTTGGCCTTGGCATCGAAGAGTTGCTGGGCTTTGACCCGGTTCCCTAAGACCCGTTCCTTTTTAAAGTTGGGGCCGCAATTGATGACTCCGCCTCCGGCGCCGCAGCAGAAATTGTGTTCCCGGTTGGGTGTCATTTCGATGAGGGTGTCACAACAGCTTCGCACCACCTTGCGGGCGATGTCGTGAAGTCCCCGCCCCCGAACGATGTTGCAGGGGTCGTGAAAGGTGACGGGGGTATCCAGTTTTTTCCTGATGGTGATGCGGTTTTCCGTCAGGAGTTCATTGTAAAACTCCACGGCATGAATAACGGGTACCGGTGGCATTTTCCAGCCGAGGTAGCGGTTGCCGGTATCAAAGACACTGCGAAAGGCGTGACCGCATTCACCCATGACGATGCGATCCACTTTTAACCTTAGGGCTGTGTCGAAGTGGGCTTTTTTAAGGCGCCCCATCATGTCGTAGTCCCCGGTAAACATGCACATATCGCTGTTGTCCCACCCCCTTGTTCCGGGGAAGGTCCAGTTGATACCCGCTTTTTCCATGATGACGGCGGCCTGGTAAATAAGCTGAGCTCTGAATTTGGGCTCGGGGCCGATGACGGAGTACATGATATCCGCCCCTTCGCGCTCTACAGGGATGGTGAGTTCAGGGAGTTCTTCCCTGGCCTCTTCTTCCTGCCAGTAGAGGCTGTCGAGCCATTCATCGTTTTTAATCCACATCTGATTGAATGTTGCGCTGTGGCTGTTGGCCGTGTCCTGGATGTAATGAGGGACCACGCCGCAGAGGAAACAGATGCGCCTGACCACGGAGATGAGGTAGGCAATGTCCACGCCCAGGGTGCAGTAAAGGGAGCAGCGACGACAGAGGTTGCAGCGGGTGTAAGCAACGATGGCCGCTTTTTTTAGAATCTCGGGGGTGATTTTTCTGCCCTGGGTGAGGGCGAGCAGGCTCTCTTTGACTTTCCCGGCCGGGGAGTAGGAAGGGTCCTTGTCCCGGGAGAGGTAATAGTGGCAGCTGTCGCTGCAGAGGCCACAGTGAACGCAGGTGGAAAGATATGCGTTAAGGCGGGGGCTCGCTTCATTGTTGATGACGTGTTTGATGATCTGTTTTACCCGGTCTTCATTAAAAAGGGCCAGGCCTGCATCAATGCCTTTGTCGTCAATGTCCGTTATTCGTTGATGCGATTCGCTCATGTTACCAGTCCTTTGCCATGCGTACGCCTCCGAACTCAGAGCCGGCGTATCCGCGGGTGAGGGGCATGTAGAAGATGTGGCTGAGTCGGGTGAAGGGTATGGAGGCGATGAGGAGGTTTCCTGCCGCCATGTGAAGGATGGAGGCCCAGAGAAATTCCGGCATCTGGAAGTGCGCCCATATTCCGGATAAGAACAGGGCCACAAGGGATACAAGGAGCAGATGATCTGCGGGGCTTGAGATAAACCTGACGGTGCGAAGGAAAAGTCGCCTGCCCATGAGAAAGAGAAGGGCGATCAGCCCGGTGACGGCAAGGGTGTCTGAGACGATATCGGGGAAGCGGGGAAGCCGGGGCAGGCCGCTGTCCGAAAGAAGCACCCCATGGGCGGAAAAAAAGAAGGGGAGGGTGAGGACCCCTGCGTGGAAGGCAATGGTAATGGCCGTCATTTCCGGGTGCATTCGGGAGGTGCGGCTCATGTAAGGGACGAGGTGAAAGAGGATGGATCTCCCTGCATATCTGAAGGAGAAAAAAGCGAGGAACGCCTTGTCTTTCTTTGCTGCCCGCATGAAAAAGAGAACGAGTTTCATTGCGGTTCCGGCAAGGCAGATCATGAGCGCCAATTGAAAGCCGATTCCGGTCATGAAGGTGTAGAGAGTGTGGGCCATGGGCATGACTCCGATCTGTTAGGGTCACAGAAAAAATAAAGGGTACAAAAAGCGATGCCTCCGGCGGCAAGGTGAGCCACCTTGAGAGCTGGTTGCCGGTGCATTTTGCCCCTCGTTCCCCGGGTCAAAGCGAACCGGCTTTTTGTATAAATTTCATAGGCGTTATTCAGCCCGTATCGTTGTTTCCGGGTGTAGCCCGTCAGCGAATGTGAGCACCCCGAGGAACGAGGGGGAGCATTCGCGAACCTGGAGGCATGCTCTTTTAATTTAAGGCGATGAACTCCCGGGTGTAGCTGTAATGGGGACCGTTTTTTTCGATGCCGCAGATCATCAGGTGTTTGCCGTCGGGGGTGAAGACGGGGTCGGGCATCCAGGTGAAGCGGCGGCTGATCTCTATCCCGTTGAGGAGCACGGTAAACCAGGGGCCCTTTTTGACCCTGGCGGCGGCATGGTTTCCGTATTGGCTGAAGGTGGGGTTCCATGCCTTGTCATAGTTGGTGGCCATGGGGCAGTCATCGATGAGGATCAGTGCCTTTCCCTTGTGTCTGCCGGTACAGCCGACGCGGGAACCGCAGGGGCTGAAAACGGGTTTTGAAAGATGGCCGTCCACCCGGGTTTTCCAGGGGACCCCATCCAGGGCAAGGGACCATTTGCCGAACTCCGGGGAGATTACGGCGGCGATGCGTCGCCCGTTGGGGGAGAAGACGGGTTCCCAAAGTTGAATGTAGTGGCTCGGCCAGACAATCTCGCCATCACAGGCAAGGGTCCACCCTTTTGGCTCTTTGACGGGTGCGCAGACAGATGCACCCTCCGGATGGATCACCGGGGCCCAGACCGATGGCCATGCAGAGGACCAACATTGATCGTTGACGACGATGGTGTAGTCATACTGACTGATTCGGGCATCCACGGCGGCCATGGTACCATCCGACGAAAGGGCGGGGGTAAAGGCGCCTACATACTGCCCGGACCAGGGTTTTTCGTCGGTAGCAACCGTAAAGCATCCAGAGAGAAATGTGGTGAGGTCTCCTTCGGCAATGGGCACGGTCTGAACCACGGCGCCGGATCGTTCTCCTGTTGCGGAGAGGGTGAGGCCGAAGGTGTTGTCATAGCTTTCAGACCAGGGAATTCCATTCACCACGGGTGTGTAACTGCGTTCGTCCTGGGTTTCACATGCCGTGATGCCCTGCGCGTTGACCCGAAGGTTCCATGCGAATTCAACACGTAACTCCCATTCCTTATGGCCCTTAACCGTGGCCCATCCCTCATCGGTCTGACATAGGAATGAGAAGTCCCGGTTGGAGAGGGGCAGGAGGTCTGTGATGGATAGGAATGGGTCAGACAGCTCAGGTGCTTCATCACCCAGGGTCCACGTGTGAAGGCGGCACTCTTCGGGTGTGATTTGAATGGGGATGGCGATTCGGGTTCCATCTCGGGAAGTGACGGCCCTCCAGAAAGGAAGTCTGTTTACAGGGGTGTCTGGGGGGCAAGGGATAAGACAGCTCAATAAACCGGCGGGGCTGTCCAATGGGGATGGCGATGTTCCCCGGATAGTTGACATTGTCATGCTCCTTTCCAAAGGGTCAGGAATGTCGGAGAGAAAACGCGGGCTCGGTATGATGTCGCTGTGCGCAGACAGGAACACGGTTATCTGTATAATACATCTGTAGATAAAAATTTCAACACTTCATGTGGTTAAGGTAGAAAAGAGGAGGGGTGAAATGGGAGCCAGAGGGGTTGATTTACCTTGAAAGTGAACATTGTTTGTGTAATAGATTTAGTGTTTGCGGTATGATTGTGAGGTTCGACTGCAGAGACCAAATCAATCCATCATCCCTGGAGAAGACCATGGCCCACTCAGCACGACTTGTCTCTTTGTTTCTGGTGTCCCTTATCTTGACGGCCTGCGGCAGCAGCGGTGGGTACAATGAGACTCAAACACCCCCTGAAGAGAAGGCTAAGCTATCCCTTGAAGCCCCTGCCCATGGTTCCACCCACCTCAACAAGGATTTTGTGTTGACGTGGAATGCCACTGAAAATAAGGGAGAGACGGATTGGGGAGTGACGATTTACACCACGATTAACGAGGTGAAACAGACGGTGATGACCCTCTCCACCAAGGCCCGATCCTATCGACCCCTGCAGCTGTCCGATAACACAACGTATACGTGGAAGGTGGAGGCGTTAAACGGTGAAGGGGATACCGTGGCCGTTTCGGATGAATGGACCTTTCATACCTATCCTACACGCATGCTCCCCTTTGCCGGTGCCCTGGACCAGGGCAGTTACCCGGATGAGTTTACACAATTCAACGGGGCTGTTTACTTTACCGCCTATTCACCGGAGTTCGGCCAGGAACTGTGGCAGAAAAAAGGATCGTCCGATGCAGAGCTGGCTGCGGATATACGGGTGGGTGATGAAAGCAGCAGTCCTCGGGAGTTGACGGTTTGCGGGGGCCGGCTCTACTTCACCGCTGATGATGGCGTAAACGGCAGGGAACTCTGGATGGTCGATACCACCGGGGCGGCTCCGGTTCTGACGATGGTGGAAATTGTCACGGATGAAAACGAGGGCAGTGCCCCGTATGCCCTTACGGCGGTGGGTGGGGCGCTCTATTTCTCAGCCAGAGATTCTGTGGATTCTGAGAATACGCTGTGGCTGTTGCCGGAACACTCTTTGGAACCGGTTCAAGTCACCATGGGGTCCGAGGCACTTGTGTACCCTGACGTCGGGGTAGAATATAACGGGAGTCTTTATGTGTCTGCGGTTACCGAAACCACCGGGCGAGAACTCTGGCGTGTGACAGACGCTGTGGGGGCCCTTCTTGAAATAAGTGAGGGGGTCGCGTCCAGTGATCCCAAAGGGTTTGTTGCCTACGATGGCAACCTTTTCTTCCGCGCGACAAAGGAGGGGCAGGGTGCAGAGTTGTGGGTCGTGGAGGGGGAGAGTGTGCCGGTTCTCTTTAAAGAGATTGCTTCGGGCGTAATATCAGGTGCCCCAGACGAATTGACCGTTTCAGGCGATACCCTCTTTTTTACGGCACATACCTCCCCCACAGGCCGGGAGCTCTGGAAGACCAATGGGAGCCCGGCCGGAACCACCCTTGTGAAAGAGATTGTTGACGGGGTCCTGGGGAGTCAGCCGAGGGAACTCACGGATTCCGGCGGGATTCTTTATTTTACTGCGAAAACTGACACGGAGGGCTTTGAACTCTGGAAGAGTGACGGTTCGGCAGAGGGGACCACCCTTGTGAAGGATGTTTTACCGGGCGAGACAGGCAGCTCGGTGAATGAGATCGTATCTTTTGGCGGCAATGTGGCTTTTCGCGCTGAAGAGGGGGAGTCCGGCAAAGAACTCTGGCAGAGCGGCGGTGAGGCCTACAATACATTTCGTTTGAAGGACATCCAGCCGGGGATAAAGGGGGGCTATCCGGAAGGTCTTGTCCCCATTGACGGCACCCTGTGGTTTGGAGCTGATGACGGCATTGGGGGGGTGGAACTCTGGCAGAGCGATGGCACTGACGCCGGAACCCTGCGAACCGACAACATCAATCCGTACCTTGACCCGGGTGTGGGCAGTGTGGTGAAGGTGGGCGGTAAGGTGGTTATGGTGGGTACCTCCGGTGAGTACGGACGGGAGCTTTTTACCATCGATGACGACGGTCAGGTATCGGTGCTTTATGATATTTATCAGGGGTACCGGGGCAGCAAGCCGGGTAACCTGTTCGTTCATGACAACCTTCTCTACTTTGCGGCGGAAGATCCGGAAAAGGGAAACGAGCTCTGGATCTCGGACGGCACCCTGTTTGGTACCATGCCCTTGAAAGACGTGAACCCAGGGGCTGAAAGCAGTGATCCCGGCTTTTTTACCCCTTTTAATGGCAAGGTTTATTTTCTGGCCCAGGTTGGGACGGATTGGCAGTTGTGGGAAACGGACGGTCTGTCCGGCGGCACCCAAGCCGTTCAATCCGGGGGGACCCCCGTCACCGTGGGGGCATTGGCAGCTGATCTTGCTTTGGCTGCAGGGGATGCCCGGATCTTTTTCAGAAAAGGAACGGCCTTGTGGACAAGGGATCTCAACGGGGCGCTTCATGAGATTGGGGGCGTTAAAAACCCCACCGATCTTTTTCCAGTCTCAGGCTCTCTTCTCTTCTCCGCTGAAACGGTGGGCGAGGAAGGCCCGGCAACTCTCAGACTTTTGCCTGCGAAGAGTTCAGATGTAGACCCGGCACTTCAATACAACGGCGGGGCACTCTTCGAGCCCCTGCATTTTTTCAAGACAGGGGGCATGATCTATTTTTCGGCCTGGCAGGGGGAGGCATCGAAAAGGCACCTGTATCGATTTTCCACCTCCGATGTCACGGTAAGTCTGGTGACAGACATTTCAGGGCAGCCCTTGCTTTGGCCTGAAGAACTGTGCGGAGAAGACGGGCAGCTCTGGTTCGTGGCCGGACCTGTTACTGGAAGGCAAATCTGGAAGGTTCCGGCTGAGGGCGATACGGCTCAGACCCTTGCGTCCACTGCTTCCGGAAATGTAACAGGGAAGCCTGAGTCCCTTCGGACAGTGGAAGATGCCCTTTACTTCATTTCAACCCATCCTTCGCAGGGGAAACTCTGCCTGTACATGGCCCGTGGAACCACCATCGGGCCAGTCCTCGATATTCAAAACCGGCCTTTGCTCGATGCGAAACATGTCTTTGCGCTGGACGGTTTTCTTTTCCTTACAGCCAGGAACCCCGACAGCTTGTCGGCTCACCCTGCCCAAGGGGTCTGGTTAACCTCTCCTCCCTCGTTCCCTTAGATTACAGCTGGATATGTTTTCTCTGTACGGTGCCTTGTTGCAGGGAAAACATATCTAATCCTTCGTA
>Ga0209475_10004985_pt1 | contig 11118 bp, 10 predicted proteins | sample tdDd471_FD_187128 | JGI IMG/M metagenome (GOLD analysis project Ga0209475, IMG submission 187128) | Marine sediment microbial communities from the Atlantic coast under amendment with organic carbon and nitrate - tdDd47.1 (SPAdes)... | ecosystem: Environmental > Aquatic > Marine > Coastal >...
GAATAATTCCTTCTAGCTTTTACCCTATACCTACAGATAGCCTTCTACTGACAATAACACCCATAATATATCAAACCATAATAGCTATTGCGATTTTATACTTCGTTGTTAAAAGCCTAAAAGATAAGAAGACACCATTACCCGCTATATATAAAAATAGGTAGCATAAGAGTAGCACCAAAGCAAAAAAAGCCGCTCGAAAGCGGCTAAATCCTTAATATCCTTGATCGTAAGTGTAGGGCTATATTAAAAACTCTTTGCAGGCTATTCCCTACAATATGCGCCAATCTGCCTTGGATCATATTGATACTCTGTCTTCTGCTTCAAAGACCCTTTAATCATGTGATTAACAGCAACTGTTCTACCACTAGATAAACACTAGATTATTGGGTGTTATTTAGGAATGAGTAGTGTCCGCTATGGGGCGTTTTTGAACAGTTGCTCTCGGCCAAAAGCTTCCGTTTTTCTAACTGTCTTTTGTTAGACCATTCCAAACCTAAGCATTAGTTTTTTGTATAATTAAATCGTAGAAAATATACGCGCAGAAACGCTGAGGTTTTTTCCACTAGTTTTAGAGGGGTTTTCTGTATAGGCTAAAACTCTGTTTTACCTTTCCCAATTTCCGTGTATGCCCAAACAAAGGCCAACAAGAAAATAGAGTCTGCAAAAGCAAAATAAAGCCACGGCGTAGGCATATTACCCAGCGCGTAATGACCAAAAACCACTGCACAATATGAGATTTTAATCAAAGCAGCATAAGGAATAAGATTTTTACTAGCGACTGGTTTGCGCGCGACTTCGAAAAGCATAAGGCTGAATACTACCAAAAAGGCTGCGCAAAACTGTATATAGCCAATATGATTTGGCGGTACAACATCAATAAACTCAAAAATAGCATATGGCGCAGACAAAAAAGCTAGGCCAATAATGAGGTCATACACTCCACCCACGAAAAATAGTGGCTTTACCAACTTATTCATTACTCTCTCCTGCCCTTAGAATTATTAGCTTAAATGATCTTTATGGAGCCTAAATATTCCCATCACTCCAACAAAACTTAAGCCATATAGTAATACACCCAGTAGTGGTTCGACAAGCGTGATAAATGAAACTTCATAAATCACTGCAGCTAAAAAATTCCACTTCAAATTATAATAAGCCCCCTCACCTGACGGGCATTTAAAAAACACCCAAGCTGTGTATTGGAACGTCCAAAAACTAACCCCCATAAGAATTGCAAAAAGATCATTTAGCACAAGCGGTATAAAAGGCAGCACAGCGAAAGGAAGCAGACTAAAAACGAAGTTAAGAAAGCGTGCTTTGTCCGGCGATAGCAAAACAACAAGCGTCTTTTTTCCAGCCACTTTGTCGCCTTCATAGTCCTTATAGTAGGTGAAAAAGCACATAGAAAAATTAGCCAAAAAGAAAGCCAGAGCTACTCCCAAGAGGTTCTGATCTACAAAAATCGTCTCCAAATTTGAATCTCTTGCGCACACAAAGCCATAAGCCAGACAAAGAGGCATGAATAAGCCAAAGACCAAGTTCCCCAAAAGCGGAATACCTTTTGCGTACTCGTATAATATGTTCAAAGAAAACACTGCCAAATACAGCCATATAGCTTGGATATTAAGATACGCCGTTACGATCAAACCAATCACGAATAACAACGCAGATATAATGATAGCAGCCCTTAGTGGCAGCCCCCCTGTTACCAATGGCCGGTGCGGTGCATTTATCCGGTCTTCCTTTAGCCCCAATATATCATTTACGACCTGATTAACGCCCCACCCGATAAACACAACGCCAAGAATAGCGATTGTATTGAGGACAGAGGCCCCGCCAGCCCAAACAACGCCTGCATAGCCCGCCATGCCTGACAAAAAGAACAAGTAAACCCTCATTGATCTTATATAAGCCCATGCTATGTCACGGATATTACTTTTCAAGATCCAGATCCTCATAAAACTTCACAGCCCCCTTGCTAGACGTAATCCTCTTCATCAGCTTTAATGTTAAGTCCTTCTTTATTGGCAGGCGTTTGATGCCGTGCTCCTTAATAAATTCCTGAACAAGAGTATTTTCTGTATTGCACAGCCAATTTTGCGTAGCTGTTGGGAAGTACTCGCGCATCCTCTTATAAATGACCCCATAGCTCTCATCCCTAACATTACCAAAAGAAACATTTAAGAACTCACAAGGCTGAACCTCACCGTCAGCATTCACGTAAAAACGCTCTATCCCGCCAGCCGTGCATCCTAAATAGCTCGCCTCATAAACCTGAAACGTCACCGGAGGGTATTTTGCCGATTTATTATAAACAATATGCTGATCTACTTGGCTTTGCAGAAATTCTGGCTCCATCATGCGAGAACCCTTCTCCACAAGGCTTCCTGATGGCTTCTCATGAATGAATTGAACGTAAGAACACCCCAAATCTTTGGCTATAGCCATGATCTTGTCCAAGCCACCAGCCTCAATCATCTCCTCTGATGGACAGCAATTAATAACCGTTGCCAGCCCCGCCTTATGCGCCATCTGAATAACGCGCTTGGCCGCAAGGAAAGACTTCTCTCTTCCCAAGAATCTATCATGCACTTTGGCATCATAATGGTGAATAGAAACCATCAATCCATATAGCCCAGCCTTTTTAAGCTCAACCAACTGATCAAAGTTAGCCAAATGCCCAGTCGTATTCACCCAAAGCTCGCTGCGTTGCTCATCAAGGGCTTTAACTACCGACAGCAGACGCTTATACCGGGCAAAAGACTCCCCGCCCTCAATATCAAACAGCGCCACACCATCATCTTGGATCTTCAAAGCTATCTCAATCATCAAATCATCGGGCATACTGCTATTCACATCCATCTTCTGATAACAATGCGCACAATGACACGGGCAAGCTTTGGTAATCGAGTACACCACGTGCGATGGAACAGTCTTACCGCTTACAAATCTATCAAGAACCGTGAAAAAAGCTTTCGTACCAAACGCCGGAAGATACAAATGAACTTTACTGCCTGAATGCACCCTTATAGCCTTATATCCCTTTAAGAAACGCGCCAAAACAAAGAGCCTTTTAATAAGGTTAAAGTACTGACTCAGCTTTATTTTGCCAGTTAACAGCTGTTTTAAGTAATGCCCAAGAACACTAAGCGCCATCCAAGCATTAAATAAGTAACGCGAAATGCCCGTAATGTTCTTTTGTTTGGCTATGGGTAATAAAAACCCGTTCTTCCTCCACCACTCTACTGTATCTCGAACCCCATCCTCCAAAGGTATCTCTGGAACAAAACCCAGATCTTCCTTAGCCTTTGATGTGTCGTAAATATTGTTGCAATAAAAGAACTTAACCCGCGCGCGTGTTAACAGATAAGGCTCAGAAGCACGCACTAACTTCGCAATAACTTCCAATAAAACCCCCAACGGATAAAACCACCAAAAAGATAGGTAACGCGGCGGCTTCTTACCAAGGTATTTACAGTATAAATTGAAGTAATCTCTGGTTTTAGGGACATCTTCATTGCCGATATTATAAACCTGAACGCCCTCGGGCTGCTTCGTAAGAACAAGGCTGACAGCGCGCGCAACGTCTTTTACATTCACGCATTGCAACCGATTATCACGCCCCATCGGCAAAGCCGGAACGCCACTTAGAACAGTCTTGCAAAACTCATAAGGTCCAGCGTGAAACTCCCTTTCCCCATAAACCCAAACAGGACGCAAAACACTCAGAGTGATCTTGTTATCCTGACAAAATGCTATGCTTTCCTTTTCTTGCTGCGCCTTTGTCTCCCTGTAATAGTTCATCGAGCAACTAAAACCGCTTAAAAGATACGACATCTTCGGTTTATATGGCGCATCTTCTTTTTTTGCATCGATACAATCATCTTCTCCCAAAACAGCGTTGCTGCTTATCATAACAACGTACTTTATCCCGCAGCATTTTGCTGCATCAAGAAGATTGCGATTACCGATTACATTAGCCTCATAGAACGCATCATATGTGCCCCAATCACTTACCTTAGCCGCAGCATGGACAATAGCACCACACCCATCTAACGCTTGCTCAGGCTTACTTAGATCGCCTTGAAAGACTTCTATTTTATCAATTGGGAGAAAGCTTAGATCACTGCTTTCACGAACAAGCGCCCGCACTTCATGACCATCCAACAAAAGCCGATCCACAATATGTGAACCAATAAAACCGCTTGCTCCTGTTACTAATATTTTCAAGGTACGATCACTTCCATTGTTCTTGAAACCACTGATATTGCGGCGGGCAAATACCCTCTGGCATCACCATCAAATTCAACCAGAGACTCTTTATCACTCTCAATAGTAATCTCTTTTATATACCGTAGACTAGCGCCCTTATATTTTAGAAAATTACCCATATACAAATCAGGGATACGCGCCAGCAAAGACAACAATCCTTTTTTCTGAACGCTGAGCATATAAAGCTTCCCATCGTCTGGCGCAATATCATGAAAAACACGCATACCCGAGGCAATATACGGGTCTTTACCAATAGTAACATTAATCAAATTATCAAGGATTACCGCTGGCTCACCGTCAATCTTAACCGATATACGCACTGGCTTAAAACGCATCAATGATCCTAAGGTTGCCACCAGCGTTCCCAGAAAATCCCCTAGATATTTACGGTGCCGAGAGTTCGCTTTATTAGCCACCAACGGCCCAAGACCTATATTAACATTACTCGCAAAATAGCGAACGACCTGCTCACCCTTTATATCCGTAAAATCTATCCTGCCCAGATCAATCTTCTTTGTCTTACCCGTACCTATAACCTTTATCGCATCATCAATATCTGTCGGAATCTTGTGACAAAGATTAAAATCAGGACTAGTCCCCACGTGAACCACGCCAAGCTTTGCCTTAGAACTCCTATCCTTTTCATAGAAGAAACCGTTCAAAACTTCGTTAATCGTGCCATCCCCGCCAACAGCCACTATAACATCAAAGCCCTGCTCAATCGCAGCCACGCAACTAAGCGTAGCATCTTCATAACCGCTCGTGTAATGGACTTCCGTTTCGCCCAGCGCGCGAAAAGAAGAAATGATCCTATCAAAGTGCCTGCGCCCTCTTCCGCTATGGCACGTTGGGTTCATTATCAAATAATATCGGGGCATTCTTCGCTAATCTCTTTAAATACCGGAATCGCCTGATCAATATCACTTTCGGACAAATAAGCATTAAACGTCAAGCGTATGCGCGGCGCATCTCTAGGAACACTCGGCGGTATAAACGGAACTGCATAAACACCCCTCTCATATAGCTGCTTGGTCAGCGCAAACGTTTCTTCCGAGGTCTTAGAAAGAACAGAAAACAGCGGAGACTCACTTTCCGTGAGTGTATAGCCCATTTCTTTAAGTGCGCCGTACATCTTGTTTGCGTAACGCTTGATCTTATCTCGCTCTTCCTGAGCCTGATCAATATATTTGAGCGCCTCTATCGTAGCGCCCGCAATCGCCGGTGGCAGCGCGGTTGAATAAAAATACATTGAGGATGAATAGCGGAAGAAATCTACAATTTGTTCCCTACCCGCCAAAGCACCACCAAAAGTTCCAATCGCCTTACCCAGCGAAATCGTAATCAAGTCTATCTCTTTAAAAGCATCATATAGCTCTACAACACCGCGCCCGGTATCTCCTAAAATCCCAACGCCGTGCGAGTCATCAATGATTGTGAAAGCATCATATTTCTTTGCCAGCTCTATAATTTTGCTAAGATCAGGGTAATCCCCACCAGTGCTATATAGACCCTCAAAAACAATAAAACGCATTCTACGATCTTGCGTGTTCTTCAAAAGATCTTCTAGGCGCTCCAGGTCATTATGCGGGAACGTGCGCCATTTTGCTTTGGTCAGCGAAATACCGTTCATCAATGAAGAATGAACATCCTTATCAAAAAGAATAACGTCTTGCTCATTTGCTAAAACGCTAAAAACGCCCATATTACATTGATAACAAGACGGATAAACCAGTGCATCATCTTGCTTTAAGAAACGCGCCAGCTCTGCTTCCAGTTTAGCATTTAATGCGCTTTGTCCGATCACAATCGGAGTCCCGCACATACTAACGCCAAACTCCTCCATCGCATCACGGGCAGCAGCCTTTATTTCTGGCTTGTTAGATAGCCCAAGGTAATCATTCGTCCCAAGGTTAATTAGGCTTTTCCCTTGCAGCTGAACGTGCGCGCCCATGCCACTATCAATGCTTTGAAAATAAGGGTTGAAACCAACCTCTTCGGCTAATGATTTATCAAAGTTAAACTGACTCAAGAAATCTGCTTTGTTCATACAAGAAACCCTCTTAAACTTTGTAAACTATAGAGAATTTACAATAAGTATTCGAACAATAATTACATTTCTATTTTAATCAATGCAAAAGCCTGATACACACAACTGGTACACTAAATTTTTGGTGACTGGAAAAACTTATAGGTTTTCTGCGGGATACGGAGCATTTTTTATCTGATCCCTCCTCAGCTACCATTTGCCTTTTCCGCTTTATTTCTGTGATAAATCTGAACGTATGTTTCCGGCCCAGACTGTGTGAAAACGTAAAATTTAATACAGTGCACATCAAACCAAGCGCTAAAATCACGATTCTGGTGCCGTTCGTGCCCATGATTACCGTAGAAAAATAAATGAACGGCCTGAACGAGGGGGCTAAAACCATACGCCAGAATAGTTAAGGGTTGGACGGCGGAAATAGGTCTTGATCCATATGCATACGGCACACACTCCTTGCGTCGAACGAAAGCTACTCTAATATATCGCAGGACAAAGAACCTTAGAGCCGTACAATTATTGCTGGGGCATTCAAAACTTGAAAGCACTGTTCGTTATTTAGAAATTGAAGTTGATGATGCGCTTGAGTTATCTGAGCAAACTGAAGCCTAATGGCCATAGGTAGGATATTCCTATTGCACAGATTTGAACCTAAATTCTTACGTCTTGCCAGTTAATATGCGCTAGCTCCCCCAAAGAACAAGAGCTTTAAACGCCAATTTTATGGAGAAGCTGCGCCACTATTTGGTTGAAGATCATAGTTTTTTTCTGGCTTAATATCAGGTGGATCAGATTCCTCGGGTGTTTTAAACGACTCTGCATTCTTTTCAATATCTGCAATCTCACCCAAAATTTCATCGTCATCACGATGCGGTGTATTATAACCTGCTTCCTTCATTTCTTGAACAAACTGTTCTTCATTTATATCACCACTAGCAAGTCGATCTACATACGGTTGCCACTTCACCGCCATTTCAAGGAACATGTGTGTTACACCAGACTCTGCCAACGCTACCGCAGCTTCTGGCTTTCCAAAGTGTTCAAACAAATCATCTTTGTATGACCTCCATCTCCAATCACAACAATATCTGTTTGGCGATAAGCTGATCGAACAAGATCGTTGAGGCCAATTTCGGCTTCATTTTTAAATCCGGGATCGCTGTAGCCTTTTCTCATCGTTTCAACTTAATATGCTTAATACACGTTATAGTTACATAATATCGTAAATATTAGGTTAAATGCACGAATTTTAAGTAGTTTAACCATGAGACAAAAAATATGAACGTGATATACAGTGATGAATTAATCTAAACGCTGGATTAACAAATACCAGCTGTCCAAACTGTTTCTACATTGCCCGCTTCACTAACAAAAAATCGGCACTCTACGAGCTTGCCGTTAAAGAGCGTTGGTAAAGTACACAAATATCCCTGCTCATCTTCATCATCATAACTATCCGCTTTTGTAATAACAGGAGGAGCTAGTTCTTTAATTTTTTGTAATGCTGAGACATCTGTGTCTTCCGGAATATAGGGAAGGTCAGGACTGTCAGCTACAAGGTACCGCTGCTTTTCTAATTCATCATCTTCGCTAGAAAAGAAAGTATTTATCTGTTCTGTAAATTCTTCGCTTTCATCTATATCAGAAAAGAAAAGATAGAAGCGTAAATATTCTAAGACATCTTCTTCTCCCAAAGAAAAAGATATGCGGTCATTTATGCTAGTTATTTGGTAGTTATCTCCGTTAAGAAAATGGAAGGAGCTGCCATTTGTAAGAAAATAAGGATCATCGTCGTCTATTGGATTTTCATTATCATCCAAGTTTCTAACCCTCAATAAGACAATTTTAGTATAAAATGGCAGGCTTACCCACGACATTTCTACAGTACTAAAGTCCATGTCCTCATTTTCTACAAAACCAAGTTCTCCCATATAGACGTGGAGTTGATCCCCACTTACAATGACCCAGTCTTTTTCATTATAAAACATTGATTGTATTCCTTGTTTGCGGTTATAAGAAACCAATTCGTTTGTTTGAAGCTTTTTGATTGAATACGAAGTCTTCAGCTTTGAGAGTTTGAAGGTCTTCTACATTATTTATTTTTTGTTCAAGTATACGGCGAGCCTGATTTGCAACAGTGCTGTCATATATATTGCGAATCAATCGGGCGTTACCGAGCTCGCTTATGTTTCTTTCATCCAGATCCTCCAAGTAATCTTTGATTAGATTCTTTAGATCATTTTCGGCTGAGAATTGATTGTCAGAGCAGAGTTTTTCAAAAATTTTGATTAATTCTGATGATGAATAATTAGGGAATTTGATATATCGTGGTATTCTCGATTTTAGCCCCGGATTGCTTTTTAAGAATTTTTTCATTTCTTCATCATATCCTGCCAATATACAAACGAACCTATCGCGTCGATCTTCCATAAGCTTAAGCAAAGCAGTAATAATTTCGTAGCCTCCATTATCGCTGCTTTCAGATAGACTGTAGGCTTCATCTACGAACAAAACGCCACCTTCTGCACGTTTGACGATATTTTTAACATTTTTTGATATGTTTTCTGAGTCAGACAAAAAAGAGCCTTTATCGACTTCAATAACATGGCCTGTTTTTAAGTATCCGACTTCAAATAAGATTTTACCAAATAACCGTGCAACTGTTGTCTTTCCTGTTCCTGGAGGACCAGCAAATATTGTATGCATAACAGCTTTATCTTTTATAGTTACGCCTCTTTCTTTACGCATGGCTTGAGACTTCATGAGATAGGCCAGATCATTAATTTCTTTTTTAACTTTGCCCAGTCCTACCAATTTATCAAACGGTTTTAGAATGTCTTCCATATCAAAAGTCTTGATACGCTCCATGCGCAAAGTTTCTTCATTGAGCACATCGTTTTCCGTAAGCATTGTTATTTGTTTTTTATCCGTAATTCCATTTGTCATTATGCGGCGTGATTGTGTGATAATTGATTTTTCAAAAATATTCCTTATACCGCGTGCATTTCCAAATTCGTCGAGCTGATCCTTCCCAAGAGAAGAGACATGCCGCACTACCTTTCTTATAGCGCTATTAGAAACTGTGTATTGGCTGTCTTGCGCAATTAATTGGAAAATGTTTCCTAGTTCTTCTGCGCTATAGTGAAGGAATTTCAAATGTTGTGCAAAACGTGATTGCAGGCCAGGGTTCATTTTTAGAAAATTTTGCATTTCCTTTTCATAGCCAGCGACAATAACCACCAGATTATCTCTATGATCTTCCATAGCTTTTAAAAGGGCTGATATGGCTTCTTGTCCGAAATCGTTACCATCAGGGTCATTGAGCGAATATGCTTCATCAATAAACAAAACGCCTCCCATGGCTCTTTTAATAATTTTTTTTGTTTTTACCGCTGTTTGTCCTACATATTCTGCGATTAATCCCTCTCGGTCTGTCTCTATCAAATGCCCACTTGTCAAGTAACCAAGATTTTTTAGTATTTGTCCGTAGAGCCGTGCAACAGTTGTTTTTCCAGTGCCCGGAGGCCCGGAAAAAACACAGTGCATTGTGATAGAGGATTTTGGTAAGTCCATAGATTGCCTAAGCTTTTGGTTCTCGGTATGAAAGACAATATCCTGAATATGTTCTTTAATATTTTTGAGGCCGATAAGTTGGTTTAAAGCATCTAATTTATCTTCATTATCAGAATCTGAAATTTTATCTTGGCTATCATTGTGTTGTTGCTCTTGAGCAATAGTGCCAATGTTATCCGGAGAAATTTGCAAGTTGTGCTCTTGGAGCCATAAAACAGCTTGAATCATTCCTTGGCTTGATAGGCGATAAATTGCTGTAAGTGCTTCTTCCAGCTCTTTTTGATCTTTAGATACTCCGCAGATCGAAGCGTTTAGCAAAAACTTATGAGCACTATTTAGTAGAAGACTGTCCTCTTCACTAGGAAGATTGGCTCTTAGCATTTCTATTAATTTTGTGTACTGCTCATCGTTTTTATACTCAAAGCGTAATTCTGCATACAAAATTGTTGCTTCTACAAAGCCCTTTTCATGGGCAGATAGAGCATATTTTAGAGCCTGATCTATATTTCTTGGGACAAGGCTTCCAGTATTATATATTTCCGCAAGTGCTAAATCAGCGTGTCCAGCTCCTAATTCCGAAGCTTTCTTGTAATAGTTATATGCGCGTGAATATCTTGTGTGTATAGGTTCAACATATTCATTATACTTTCCTGAGTAGACTTCAGCCAAAATGATTAGAGCGTTTTTGTTGTTGAACACAGTGCAACGCTCTAATAGCTCTATGGCGAGTTTAACATTCTGATCTGTGTAGAAGCCTTCTATATATTCCAGAGCAATGAAGATTAGAGCGTCTTCATCAAAACTGCTTTCTTTTTTTGCCTCTTTAAGGCAGTAATTCTCTAGATTTTTAAAAGATTTTTTGACTGAAGGCTCGTGTAATTCTTCCATACGTTCTGTGAGTTTATCTAATTTCTTAATGAAAGCATCACTGTGAAATTCTGGAATATAAAAATATTTGGTCATTATAAGGATGGCTGCTTATGTATAGGTAGAAAAAACGAACCTAAATACTATTATATGATCCGGATGTTTTCTATACAAATTAGTTATTTTACTATACCCAGACTCTCGAATGTCTTGAATAACTTGCGTTGATCTGCAAGAAGGATTCATACTGTAGGTATGGAATCATTTCATTTACCGCCTGACGATCATCTAAGGTTTCATGCCTTGTGGCTCTTTTGAACTTACATTAAACTTTGCGACACTGCCTAAAAACCAGCAGGAAC
>Ga0209475_10004991_pt1 | contig 11105 bp, 9 predicted proteins | sample tdDd471_FD_187128 | JGI IMG/M metagenome (GOLD analysis project Ga0209475, IMG submission 187128) | Marine sediment microbial communities from the Atlantic coast under amendment with organic carbon and nitrate - tdDd47.1 (SPAdes)... | ecosystem: Environmental > Aquatic > Marine > Coastal >...
TGACGAAGGCCCAACTTGGGCGGTCTATGACGGCAAGCGGTCGACTGGTTATTACACGATGACCAAGATTGCGCAAACCGCTATTGCTAAAGCTAAAGAACACGGTATTGCGATTGTCTTCGGCTCCAATCATCACGATGCAGGCAGCTTTGGGTCTTATACCTGGATGGCCCATGAGGAAAATTGTGTCGCACAAACATCAAATAACTCAGTACCCATGTGTTCGCCGCTAGGTGGCATGGGCAATACCATTGCGGTACCTCCACTTGATGCGATCGGCCCAAGTGGCGACAAACCGCCGGTCTGGATGAGCACCAAACTCTGTGAGTGGTATGACGCAGATACTGCCCAGGCTGTCCTGCAGGGCACAAAGGTTAAATACAACTCGGTTATTGACCCTGACACGGGCGAACGCAGCGATGATCTGGCGCCGTACGCAGTACCCGTGCCCGGTTATGGTCGCGTTTATGATCAAACCTGCTTTCAGGCGCTGCATGAGCCACGGGTTTATATGCTGAACCTCTGGAACGAATTAATGACAGCAATCATTAATCCGCGCGGCGTTATAACCCCCGAGGTTCCCTCTCTCGGTGACATCCTTGACGACAAAGCAGAAGGCACTTCGGTGGGCGGCAGCTATTTCTTGTGTATCGACCCCTCAAAGTTCGGACCACTGGGGGATGTCATTGCCAAATCTGACCGCTTCGCGCAAGCCATCGAAGACACCAAGCCACTACCCGATGGCCGCGGTTGCCGCATGCCCGGCGCGAGCGGCTACAAAAGCCTGAAATCGAATGCCGAAGAAGTGGAAGTATTGGCCAGTCACTGGGAGCCATACTTTAAAACCCAGGCTGGTCGTCATGGCTGGACTGAAGAAAGCCTGCGAGCTGATTGGGAAGCGCAGAAATAAATGCATCGAACATAGAAATAGCCTCATAAACCAAGTTTAAATCAAGGAGTCCACATGGCTAATCTGGATGGAAAAGTCGCCATTGTTACCGGCGCCACCAAAAGCAAAGGGCTTGGCAAAGCCATTGCGGTAAAACTGGCTGAACAGGGTGCAAAAGTCGCCCTAACGGGTCGCGAGAGCTCTAAAGAAGGCGTTGAAGAGAATGTGGCAGAGATTAACGCGGCCGGCGGTGACGCGATGGCGGTACTCGTGGATGTCTCTAACCCGGACGACATCAATGCTGCAGTAAAAGCCGTTGCTGAGAACTTCGGCCGGGTCGATATTCTGGTTAACAATGCCGGTGTCGGTTTCGGCTCTGCGGTTCTGGAGGAGAATCAGGACAAAGACTGGGATGCCAACTACGCCGTTAATGTCAAAGGTACTGTCGCGCTCTGTAAAGGCGTCATTCCCTACATGGAAAAAGAAGGTGGTGGTTCAATTGTTAATGTCGCCTCAACAGCCGGTATCGCCGCAAGTGTCGGCATGCCCTACCCTTATGTCGCAACCAAGCACGGACTAGTGGGTATGACGAAAGTGCTCGCACTTGAGTTTGCCGCTGCAGGTATCCGCGCCAATGTGGTTGCACCGGGTGCTATCAACACCGACATGCTGCAAGCCGCTTACAAAGCCATTGCTGAAGCCGAAGGTATTTCTGTGGAAGAAGCGGCAGCGAAAGAAAACTCCAGCATTCCGATGGGACGGCCTGCCGAACCGGAGGAAATTGCAGCGGCGATTGCGTTCCTTGCCGGCCCGGATGCCTCATACGTCAACGGTATCGTTCTACCGGTGCACGGTGGCATGGCTCCCGGCATTTAGGAGAACCCCGTTGACCGACAAACCACAAATCGAGTTTGCGACACCGGAGTTCAGCTATGACGAGTTGGAGCAACAGGTCCAGGCCTACACGCCCGACCCTAGGTACCCGCACGATGAAGCTGCCATTATTTGCATAGAAGAAGGCATTCGGTCGGGTCGCCTTGGGAATGTCGCTGTTGGCGGCTGCATGTATAAACATGATGAACTCATATTGCGTGATATCACGAAAGCCAACTCCCCGTTTCATCGCACCGACTTGCATGCGGAGATGGTGCTGTTGAATCAACTGGAAGAGCAGCTTTGTGATGACAAGACGCCCAATATGCGTGACTACACATTCGGAACGAATACGGTCGACTGGATGTTCTGGTGAATAACGCCGCAGTGTTAAATGACATCGGTCAGCAACCCAGTGAAGTGACAGAACAAACACTGCGAAAGAATCTCGATGTGAACTTCATCGGTCCTTACTTGTTAACAGCCGCCCTTGCCGGTTTATTGAAAGCAGCACCTGCCGGGCGCGTACTGAATCTCGGCACTCAGGTCGGCTCCTTTGGCAACCTGTCGGATCCGGATTCGCCCATTAAAGACGACATCTGCCCGACATATCAGGCATCAAAAATCGCTTTGAACAGCATGAGCGGATTGTTTGCAAAAGAATTTGAAGGCAGCAACACATGCATCAATTCTGTGTGTCCCGGCTGGGTTATGACGGATATGGGTGATGAAGACCTGCCGGACTATGGTGACGCAGTTAAACCTTTAAGCCCCGCTGAAGCAGTCGCGGCGTACCTCTATTTGATTGACCCGGCGCAAGCAGCGCCACAAGGCAAATTCATTACCGGCGGAGAAGAAATCTCCTGGTAGCACTATAAAAGGCATTGTTATGAGCAAACCCGAACTGATTGACCCCTTAAGCATCCGCAATGGCCACCTGTTTGTCGAAGACTGCGACACTGTGGAGCTGGCAAAAGAGTTTGGCACTCCGCTTTTCGTTGTGTCTGAAAAGCGCCTAGTCGACAACTTCCATCAATATCAGGAAGCGTTCAGCAAATACTGGCCGGAAGGCCGAGCCCGTATTATGGGTGCCATTAAAGCTAATCCGGTAACGGCAATTAGGCGGGTACTTACCCGTGAAGGCTGCGGTTGCGACACCTTTGGCATGGGTGAACTCGAACTGGCGCTACGCGGGGGCGTTCCCAACGATGACATTGCCGTAAACGGCTCGATTAAATCACGCGAGATTATTCGCAAGGCTATCGACCTTGATATCCACATCATCCTCGACAACCAGTACGAACTTGATTACTGCATCGAGGAAGCCAAAGCAGCCGGTAAGAAAGCACACCTCCTGCTGCGGCTAAAGCCCTATCTCGCAGATCTGGATGACCCTTCAGACTTCTTCCCGGATCGCCTGATTCGGGATATGACGCAAACGGTGAAGTACGGCATTCCTACCTCTGAAATGCTGCCGATGGTGCCTAAGATTAAAGACTCGGAGTGGGTGGAGCTTGTCGGGGTGCACACCCACTCCGGCCGTCACAGCAAGAAGCAGTCGTTCTGGGGCTCACTGATCCGCAACTTCGTATCACTGACTGCGGAAATCCGGGATCTGATGGGCGATAACTGGACGCCAAAAATTGTCAGTATTGGTGGTGGTTTTGCAGCAGAGCACGATATAGAAAGCCGTGTCGCTGTTACCGACTACGAGACCCCCACGGTTGACCAATACGCCGAATACACCACTACCGTTTTCAGGGATGCCATGACGGAACACGGCATGAGCACTGACGGCATCATCTTTGAAGCCGAACCCGGTCGGGCATTGCACAACGAAACAGGACTTCATCTCGCGAAGATTCACGTGGTCAAACATGAAACAAGCAACATTGACCGTTACTGGGCCGAGACCGATACGTCCGAAGTGTTCTTAAGCATCGGGAGCCTCAACGTCAAACCTCCGTTCAATTATGTGATCGCCAACAAAGCGGATAAGCCTGATGAAATCAAAGCAGACCTCGTTGGCATTACCTGCAACTATGAGTGCATGGCGGAACAAGCCGACGTACCCATGCTCGAAAACGACGACATCCTCGCCTTTTTGAATACGGGCTCGTACATCGAAGTATACGGCTGTAATTTCAACGCACTGCCCCGCCCTGGCATGGTGCTGGTTAACGGCGATAAAGCTGAACTGGTCAAGCGGGCGGAAACGCTGGAAGACGTATTTGCGCGCGACATAGTGCCACCACGCCTTGAAGACATAGGCTAACACCGGAACCTCGATATGACTGAAGCAAAAAAGACCAGCTGGCTACCACTCATTGCCATTGCCGGCTCCATGGTTATGATGTACATCACCTCATTCGGTGTGAACGTGTTGATCAGCTCAATCGTGACTGATCTCGGGACGACGGTTGCAACCCTGCAATTGGTTATTGTTGCCGCATCCCTCATCGCCGGCTCATTGATGGTTACTGCAGGCAGACTTGGTGACAAATTAGGCAAGAAAAAGGTTTTTCTTGCCGGCCTCATCCTCTACACCCTGGGTCTGATCGTTGTAGTGCTAAGCCCAAACACCGCCATTTTCACGCTGGGCTGGGGCGTTATATGGCCGATGGGCATGGTGCTGATCATTCCCAACTCGATTGCGTTAATCATGTACTTCTATGAAGGACCACAGCGCGCTTTAGCCTATGGCATTTATGGCGCTGTGCTTTCCGGAGTCGCGGCTATTGCGCCGGTGGTTGTGGGTTGGGTCGCCAATGTTGCGGATTGGCGATTTGCTCTTGCGATGTCTCCGGCAATGGGAATAGTCACAATACTGCTGACACTCCGCATGGCAGAAACCGACAAAGATGAGAGCATTAAGATAGATGTCCCCAGCGTTCTGCTCTCTGTTGCCGCATTCGGCCTGTTCCTCATCACTACAACTATGGCAAGTCAGTACGGCTGGTTTGCAGTTAAACGGCCGCTTGTCATTAGCGGCTCAGAGATAAACACATTCGGGATATCTGTTGTCACCTACCTCTATATAGCGAGCGCGGTGCTGTTTGCATTCTTTATAAAGCGCGGCAACGCCCTGAAGGCGAAGAATCAACCGCCTTTGCTCGACATCAGCCTGCTCAGCAATCTGCCTTTCACTGTAGGCATGTCGATCGCCGCACTGTTCTTTCTCGTTAACGCGGCAATGCTGTTCGCCGTATCAGTGTTTCTGCAGGCGGCGGTCAAATTTGATCCACTGCAAACTGCAATCGTCACCCTACCCTTTTCACTGGTGCTGGCAATTATTTCGTTTACATCACCCGGACTTGGTAAACGCATCGCTCCCAAATGGATTGTTGCGACAGGTGCTCTAATCATGGCTGCCGGTCTATACCTCGTTAACGAAAACCTTTCAGTAACGATGGGACTTTACGATGTGATTCTTGGCATGCTGGTTGCGGGTGCCGGCGCCGGACTCATGATGGCACAAGGCACCGGAGTCACCATGATGTCTGTCAGTCCGGAACAAAGCGGTGCCGCATCAGGGCTCTCTGAAACATTGAAAGAGGTTATCGGTCAGGGCTTTGCTGTTGCTCTTGCAGGCGCAATTCTGTTTGGCACAGTCTACAGCTCGATGGCAGACTCCTATAACGAGATCGAGAACGCCAATTTGTCCGAAGCTGAGAGGCAACAAATTATTGTCGAACTCGAAGATACATTCCAGGAGATCACTGAGGCAGAGGAGAACGCCTTTATTCAGACACTTCCGGAGAAAACCCGCAAGGCATACGCGGATATCGTCGCTGACTCATCAGAAAAAGGTGTTCGTTCCGCAATCGTAACGACCCAGCTGATACTGTTCGTTTGCTTCGGATTGGCACTACTATTACCCCCAAAAAAAATAAGCGATTAAAGCCCCCTTAGTCATGTCAATAAAGCACTTTAACAAGAGAGTCTATCGTACAGCGCTTATGGGCTTATGCCTCTGTCACATGTTTATTCCAACGGCGGCTTTTGCGGACAGTGCGGCCGAAATGCAGAAAAAACTGCAAAACCCATTGGCAACAATCAAACTGGTAACCGCTGACAACAGCATTGCTACCGACACCGGTAATACCGGTGAGACATCCTATGGTTTCTCTCTTCAGGGACTCTATGCAATCGACGTGCCGGAAAAAAGCTTCTCGTTTTTGCCGCGAGTCGTTGTGCCAATACTAGGCCTGGAGCCAGGCACCGATGCACCGCCAGTCCTTCCACCCGATCAAAATGCAAGCAGCAGCAACTGGGGTGTTGGCGATTCTATTCTGCAATTTCTGTTTGCGCCCTACACCGAAGGCTCATGGAAATGGGGCGGCGGTCCAACAGTGTCACTGCCGACCGCAACCAAGAAAGAGCTCGAGGGGCCTCAGTGGGGCGTAGGCTTGGCCGGTGTGCTCACAGGCAACTTCACCGAAAAACTTTCATTTGCCGGGATACTTGCCAACCAATGGGGTAATAAAGGCGAGTTTAACCGGCTTAGCTTCCAGCCGATGCTCTACTACGCAATCGCGCCGGCCAAATCTATAGCCTACAACGCGGTAATCAGCGCCGACTGGGAAGCCAGTTCAAGTAACCGCTGGACTGTGCCGGTTGGTCTTAGCTACAACCAAACCTGGGACATGGGTGGCGGCCATGGATTTGACCTTATAATCGGTCCCTACTATAACGCGGTCCGGCCGGAAGGCGCTGCCAAGTGGCAGTTAAGATTCGGCTTTACATGGTTGTTCCCCTAGCGTCGAAGCATAGTAGCCATAAAAAATATAGGGCACTATTGGAAAAACAGATGCTAAACCAAGCTCAAATACTCAGGACCTTCAGTGACAGCAAATTCTAATCGTATTGCCTTCGTTAACTCCGGCTCACCAAAAGCACTCAGTGCAACAAAGGAACTGACCAAGCGTTACGGCAACGCCCCTATTGATAACTGCGACGTAATCGTGGCACTAGGCGGAGACGGCTTCGTCCTGCATTGCCTGCATGAGTATCTGGACACTAATATACCAATCTATGGCATGAACCGCGGCACCGTCGGTTTTTTGATGAACGCTTACGACGCCGACGAACTCCCGGCAAAGATCGCCAACGCTAAACCCGAAATACTGCACCCGCTCGCGATGTCTGCCACCTCGACAAACGGCAAAACCACAGATGCCATTGCATTCAACGAAGTCTCGCTACTTCGCTCATCCAGGCAATCCGCGAACCTCCGAATATTGGTCGATGGTCATCAGCATTTGGACAAACTTATCTGCGATGGCGTTCTAGTCGCTACACCTGCTGGCAGCACAGCTTACAATCTATCCGTACACGGACCTGTCGTTCCTCTTGGTGCCGAACTGATTGCTTTAACCCCTATTAGTGCTTTCCGGCCACGCCGTTGGCGGGGCGCCCTACTTCCTCAGTCGGCCAGTATTACCATTGAAAATCTTGACCCGGAGAAACGCCCGGTCATTGGTTCGGCCGACCACACGGAGTTTCACGACATTACCTCACTAACTGTTTCTCAGCACCCCGACCAGTCGGTCGTCATTTTGTTTGACGAGGGCCATTCACTGAATGAGCGTATTCTTCGGGAACAATTTGAAATTTAGCGGCAAAGTTACTGTTAAACCGATATGCTGAAAACCGGCCCCAACTATTTTTCCGCCCTAGTAATGATTGCTTCCTGTGCCGTCTCGGCACAGGAGTCTGCCGAAGAGCAGAATACCACTCATTCCTCGGAAGATAATCGAGAAGCCATGGCGGAATTACCGGAAGGCCGGTTTGAAATTCTGACCGATAAGTTTTTTCAAGTCTCACAGCCACACGTTAGCGAAAAAATATCTTTCAGAGGTCTATCCGACTGGGAGCGCAGAGTCTCCGGGACACATGGCTTCGACTACGCCTTTGTCAATGCCCCCATTGCGCAGATCGGGTCCGAGGGCGGTAAGACTTATGCGGATAACGAAATGGATCTATATCTGCAGTGGCGCATTAATACAGGCAGCAACTCGGAAGGCAAGCTGTTCTTCTGGGGCACCTATGTTCAAACATTTTCTTCTTTAGCCAACGGTGAATTTTCCCGATCGCAGGGGTTGATCACATCGACCATAAGCGCCGGCACAGACCCGGATAAATCCTTCGTAGCACCCTCCGCTCTCTGGTGGCAGCAAAGCTTCAATAATTCGGGCTTTCTATACCGAACCGGACAACTGTACGCAACATCGCTCTGGGGAAATAACAAGTACACATTCGACGACCGCGAAGGATTCATGAACAGCGTTCTATCTAGCAACATCGGTCTGCCGTGGTCCGACACACCGCGCGGACTCGGGGTAATGGTTCAACAAACCATAGGGAGCGCCTACGTGTCGCTGGGTATACAAGATGCTAAAGCCAAACAAGACCAGATCGATGTCGATAGCTTTCTGGATGGCAAGTATCTTTACACAGGCGAACTGGGGTACAACACCAACATCGGTAGTGACCACGAAGGAAGGTACAAGATATCCTTGGGCTATGTTGACGGGACTGCCGGGACTGCTGAAGCACAGACTGAATCAAACGCATCCGGTTGGGGGCTGGCACTCAGTGCAAGGCAAGACTTGGGTGATATCGGCTTATTCGCGCAATACAGGCGCTCGCTGAGTGACCGTATCGCGCAAGGCATAAAAACATCCGCCAACGCCGGCGTAGTTTTCAACAAGCCGCTCGGCTTTTCAGACGACGCACTCGGTATCGGTTTACTTTATGCCAGTTCATCTGACGAGGCTGAGCGCGACGAATATGGTGGTGAAATTTATTGGCGATTCCAAATGACTCCAAGACTCGATATCACACCGGACATCCAAATCTATAGGCCTGGCCAACCGGATCAAAGCGGAATAACCGTGGTGGGAGCCTTCCGCTTCAGATACGTCCTCTAGACACCTAACTGCATCCGGATTTTGAAGCCCTTGCGCGTAATGCATTTAACTGACGACTACGAAGGTCGCCACCATAGCGGCAAAGGCGATCACCACCAAGCCGGTGCCAACAACATTGTCGGCAGCGCTGCGCGGGTACAGCCAATGCTTGATCACACGATTAGTCACGGGCATGAGCACCCAGGTCAGAATAATGACATTCATAAGTGCGCGCACAAACATATCAGCAGGTTCGGGCGCCGCTTCCAGCAATGGCGACACAAAGATCATCAAGCACATGACCGTGGGGTACATGGCCAACAATACGGCCAGCGCCTGCTTCCAATTCGGCGGAGGCACCTCACCTGTCTTGGCACTGACCGGAAACCAGCCGCCAAGCCCAGCGGCTATGCGTTGAATATCGACATGCTCTAGAAACGGTTCAGCCTTATCACGCCATTGCTTGCGTTCGTTTGAGTTCAGCCAACCATCGAGTTGCTCGGGCGTTGCGAAACGCAGCATATACACCCACTCATCTTGCACACCCGGCACCGGCGGGAATTGCTCACCACCCAAGTACCCCGGGAACCGGCTCGCGGCTGCGGTAATACCTGATTGCCAGGTGCTGTAGTCCTGCTCGCGACCGGGTTTAACCCGCTCGGAAATCACAATGGTTTGCGGCTCAACCGCCTGACCCGGCGTGGAGACAATTTGCTCGTGCATCTCATCAAGCAAATCTTCGGCCTGCTCGACCAATGCACGTCGCTCATCCGAACTCAGCCATTCAGACAACTGTTCGGCACTGCGAAACCTGAAGACAATCACCCAGTCAGCCTGGGCGCCGGCTTGCGGCCGGATCTCTTCGAGGCCATCGAAACCCTCGTAACGGGCAACAGCAATATTGATGGCAGCGCGCCACTGAGCGTAATCGCTCTCACGACCTTCCCGCACGCGATGCGAGATAACAACGGTGGCCCGGTCACTGAACGTAGTCATCGGCTTAATCCGGTTGATTGATAACGATGTCTATTCTACGCCAGCACAAAAAACGGGGTCATAAAAAAAGGGGCGAACCGGACTTCTCATAAGCCGGCTCGCCCCCTGTTCAGGAGACATAAAGCGTCTGTCTAGAAGTTCACCCGCGCACCCAAGTGCCATGAACGACCGGGCAATGGCGCATAAGCAGCAATCGAAGACGTACTCTTACGTGCTTCTTCATCCGCCAGGTTCGTGCCGCGTACAAACAAGTCCACACCTGTCGGGCCATCCTTCAGCTTATACAGGAATGAGGCGTTCACCATGGTGTAAGCATCGGTATTAAATGAACTGATGTCATCCTGTTTCGCGTGATAAATCACATCCAAACCAGCGTTCCATTTCGCCTGACCGAAGTCAAAGTTTGCACCTAAACGCCAGGGAGGAATACGCGGCAACTTGTCACCGTTTTTAAGTTCCGCCTTAACGGTGTCGCCGAAGAAACGCAGGTTGTTATCCAGCGTATCGCGCGACCACAACGGGAAAGTAACAGCCGCTTCAGCGCCGACAAACTCAGCATCGTCTTGCGTGTAAACAGCCACAGGCAGACCGTCGTCTTCATCTCCGTTTAAGTCCTGATAGACGTAGTTCTTGATGTCGTAGTAATACACCGATAGATCCCAGAGCACCACGCCCTGTGTACGCCGCCAACCCAGTTCCAGATTAGTTGCATCTTCAGTCGTGGCACTACCGTCCTGCACTGCCAGCAAGCCAATCTCATACTGACGGGTCGCGATATGCGCACCATCGGAATACAACTCTTCAGTATTAGGGTTACGCTGAGTGAGTGAAAGATTCGCGATCACCTGACTATCGAGTCCGGCGTTAACACTGGTGCCCAAAGAAGCGGACCATGCCGTCTTACTGTACTTATCAAACGTGGCGTTGTTGTGCTCTAAGTCTTCTGCACGCAAACCGAACTGCAACTGCCCCCAGTCAAAATCAGCTTCTTCCAGCAAGAACAAACCAATGGCTTCTGTTTTGGTGGGCGCTACAAACGCTTCCTCACCCACCGCAGAAAAATCACGGTCGTCGAGTTGAATACCGAATGCACCACGCAGACCCGCTAGCGGGCGGTGCACTGCTTCAAGACGCAACTGGTACTGCTTGTTATCGAATTTAGTTGCGACTTCACCGGAGGGTTCGATCTCACTGTGTTCGTAATCATTCACACCCAATACGAAACGGGTCGATTCGAACGCACTGCCATCAAACCGATACTCACCCCGAACGTCGGTACGGGTTTGCTGCATATCCAGAAACGGCCCTTCAAATAACTCAGGCTCAGGATCACCACCCTCTTCCTCTTCAGCAGGCCCCGGCAAACCGTAAGTTGATTTATACACACTGACCGACGCACCCAGATAACCACGATCACCTACCCACGACGCGCCGCC
>Ga0209475_10004993_pt1 | contig 11101 bp, 7 predicted proteins | sample tdDd471_FD_187128 | JGI IMG/M metagenome (GOLD analysis project Ga0209475, IMG submission 187128) | Marine sediment microbial communities from the Atlantic coast under amendment with organic carbon and nitrate - tdDd47.1 (SPAdes)... | ecosystem: Environmental > Aquatic > Marine > Coastal >...
GCGCCCCACATCTGGGTGGTGACGTCGAACTTCTCATTGCCGCCGACAAAATCGAAGGTGCCGGTGAAGGACGACCGCCGCAGGCCCACGCCCAGGCGCAGGGGCGCGCCGGCGAAGGAGCCCACGGGGTGCAGCAGGTCCAGGCGGAACTGCCAGTTATGCGCCGACTCGTCCGGGGTGCCGTTGGTGTTGTCGTTGATGAAGACGTGGCGCGCGTCCAGGGCCTTGCCCGCCTCGCGGCTGGAATAGGCCGTGGAGAACCGCAGGCTCAGGGGCACATCGCGAGTGAATTCTTCCAGTGTGAGGCCCACCTGCCCACCGAAACCGGTGGTGGCTCCGAAGCCCAGATCCAGCGACGTCTCGGTCGCACCGACCATGCTGGCCATGAGCAGACTGGCACAGAGGCCTCGTAAGAGCATTCTGGCGCCATCAAGCATGGTGTTTCCCTCCTCTTTCGGGGCGAAGCGGGCGTCCTGCAACGACCCCCACACGTTTGATCAGAGGCATCATATTCGAAATCAAGGATTGTGCCCGTGGTGTTTATGGTGAAACTCTGGGATACGTTGACACGTCATCCTCAACGACTCCGCGAAACCCCACTCACAGCCGGAGGGACACCCCCCATGCGGAACCCATCGTTCTTTCATCAGGTCGCGCGTTCGGTCGTGGCCACTCTCGTCAGCCTGGTGGTGGTGTTGCTCATCATCGGCGGTGGCCTGTACCTGGCCCTGAATCAGGGCTCCGACCTGCCCGACCAGGGCTGGCTCGTCATCGACCTGCACGGCGACATCCCCGAGTACGATCCGCCCGGGAGCTTCCCCACCTCCCTCATGTCCGGTGACGCCCTCACCCTGCAGAGCATCCTCGATGCCCTGGGCAAGGCCGCCGTGGACGACCGCGTCGAGGGTGTCATCTGGCGCCTGTCCGCCGGCAACAACGCCGGCTGGGCCAAGCTCGAGGAGATGCGCCAGGCCACACAACTGGTGAAAGACGCGGGCAAGCCCGTCATCGCCTGGGCCGACGTCATGAGCCTGCGCACCATGTACCTGGCCGCCGCCTGCGACAGCATCTTCATGCCCCGTGGCGGCTACTTCGATTTCAAGGGCTTCCTGAGCCAGACCATGCACGTCAAGGGCACCCTGGACAAGCTGGGCATCGAGCCCCACGTCTCGAAGATCCGCGAGTACAAGGCCGCCGCCGAGATGGTCATGGAGACCGGCATGACCGAGCCCGTGCGCGAGCAGCGGCAGCACATCCTGGACGACCTCTGGGAGACGGTGGCCTCCACCGTGGCCGACGAGCGCGGCCTCACCCGCGAACGCCTCGACGAACTGCTGGGATTCGGCGCCCTCGAGCCCCTGGCCGCCGCCGAGGCCGGGGTCATCGACGCCGTGCGCTACTGGCAGGAGATGGAGGCCGAGCTGGTCGCCCAGATGGACGACGACGACCTCAAACTGCTGCCCGTCATCACGCCCGCCGACTACCGTGAGATCCCCTGGAGCGACCTGCGCGACGAGGGCGACCTCACCGTGGCCGTGGTGCACGCCCAGGGCACCATCGGCGGTCGCGAGAACAACGTGAACCCCCTGCTGGGCATCATGATGGGCCACGAGTCGGTGGTGCGCGAACTGCAGCGCGCCCGCCTGGACGACGACGTGGACGCCATCGTCTTCCGCGTGGACTCCGGCGGTGGTGATGGGCTCACCAGCGACCTCATCGGCCACGAGATCGATCTCTGCGCCCAGGCCAAACCCACCGTGGTGAGCATGGTGGACGTGGCCGCGTCGGGCGGCTACCAGATCAGCTTCCGGGCCACCCGCCTCATGGCCGACCCCATGAGCATCGTCGGCAGCATCGGCTCCATCAGCGCCTTCTTCGACATGAGCGGGTTCTACGAGAAGATCGGTGTGAGCAAGGACAGCGTGGAGGCCGGCCCCATGGCCAGCCTCGGTCGTGACGACCGTGCCCCGACGGCGGCCGAGTGGGAAGCCTTCCAGCTCTCGCACTACGCCGGTTTCAACGACTGGCTGCAGCAGGTGGCCGACCGGCGGGGGCTGACCTTCGCCCAGATGGAAGAGCGGGCCTACGGTCGCATCTTCGGCGGTCGCGAGGCCCTGGAGTTGAACCTCATCGACGGCCTCGGCAACCTGCAGGACGCCGTCGCCCTGGCGGCCGAGCTGGTCGAGTCCGAGGACACCGACCAGCCGCAGGTGGTGCACCTGCCCGAGCCGGTGGGTATGCTGGACGACATCCTGGGCAACGGCCCGGGCCGCGGCGACCCCGTGACCATGGCCCTGCGCTGGCGGCTCTACACCGGCCTGAGGCAGGAGGCGCGGTTGACCCAGCAGCTCCTCACCACCGAGGCGGTGCTGGACCCGGTGCCGCGGTAGCGTCGACGACCTAATGGAATGACGAAGGGGCCGGCTCCGTGGAGTCGGCCCCGTTCTCGGTCCGGCACCGCCGCCAGTCCATCACGGACACTGCACCCCGATGGCCGGGGTGAACAGGGCGACGTCGCTGAGATTCACCACACCGTCGACATTGAGGTCGGCCGGGCTCGACGCACCACCGTCCAGCAAGCTCTGGGTGAAGACACTGATGTCCGAGAGGTTCACCAGGTTGTCGCCGGTGAAGTCAGGACTCACGAAGGCCAGCGGCAGGGAATCGGGAGCGGTCTGGCCGGCCACCCACAACGTCGCCGGCGCCCCGACCAGACCGCCGCCGCCATGCACGGGCAGAGTCCAGGTGAACCAGCCCTGGTCATCGGATGGGCCGTCGGGGTGGCCGAAACCCTGGCAGGCCAGCCCCAGGTCCTCACGCACCAGCATGACGTCCTCGGCCGGAAAGTCCGAGACGAACACCGGGTCGGGTCCGCCACCCCACACCATGAAGAACGGCCGCACGCGGAACGCGCGTCCCCAGAATGTTCCGTCCTCGCAGCGGGCCTCGGTGAATCCCGGTCCCGAACCATCGGGCAGGACCAGCAGCACGAGGGGCACCTGGTCGGCCTCGATTTCCACGGACGACAGGTCGATATCCGCCCGGGCCACGGCGCTCAGGGCAACGATGGCGGCGACGATGATCACGCTCTTCATGACGGCTTTCTCCCTCCGGATGAACGGTGAGCCTCAATCCTATCACGGCTCGGTGGCGAAAAAACGATTTCAAACCGAATATATCCACTCATCTATCAAGCTCCGCAGATCCTGCACGGGGGTTCCCCATGTCCCAGTTCCGAGAGCTCAACTTCGCCCTGGGCGAGGATGTCGACCTCCTCCGCGCGCATGTGCGCGATTTCGCCCGCAAGGAGATCGAGCCCCTGGCCGAGCGCGTCGACCAGGAGAACGCCTTCCCCCAGGAGCTGTGGCGCAAGCTCGGCGATGCGGGCCTGCTGGGCGTGACGGTGAGCGACCAGTACGGCGGCGCCGATCTGGGCTACCTGGCCCACGTGGTGGCCATGGAAGAGATCTCCCGCGCCTCGGCCTCCATCGGCCTCAGCTACGGCGCGCACTCGAACCTCTGCGTCAACCAGATCTTCCGCAACGGCACCGAGGAGCAACGGGCAAGGTATCTGCCCAAGCTGGTGAGCGGCGAGCACGTGGGCGCCCTGGCCATGAGCGAGCCCGGCTCGGGCAGTGACGTGGTGAGCATGGCCCTGCGCGCCGAGAAGAACGGCGACACCTACGTCCTCAACGGCTCCAAGATGTGGATCACCAACGGGCCCGAAGCCTCCACCTTCATCATCTACGCCAAGACCGATCCCGAGGCCGGCGCCCGCGGCGTCACCGCCTTCCTGGTGGAAGCCGGCACCCCGGGCTTCAGCACGGCCCAGAAGCTGGACAAGCTGGGCATGCGCGGCTCACAGACCTGCGAGCTGGTGTTCGAGGATTGCGAGATCCCGGCCGACGCCATCATCGGCCAGGAGAACGAGGGCATCCAGGTGCTCATGTCGGGCCTCGACTACGAGCGCGTGGTGCTGTCCGCCGGCCCTCTGGGCATCCTGCGGGCCTGCCTCGACCTGGTGCTGCCCTACGTCCACGACCGGCATCAGTTCGGCCGGGCCATCGGCCAGTTCCAGATGGTGCGGGCCAAGATCGCCGACATGTACACCCAGACCAACGCCTGCCGCGCCTACGTCTACACCGTGGCCCGGGCCTGCGACCGCGGCGAGACCACCCGCAAGGACGCCGCCGGCGCCATCCTCCTGGCCGCCGAGACCGCCACCCGCATGGCCCTGGACGCCATCCAGATCCTGGGCGGCAACGGCTACATCAACGAGTTCCCCGCCGGCCGCCTCCTGCGTGACGCCAAGCTCTACGAGATCGGCGCCGGCACCAGCGAGATCCGTCGCCTGCTCATCGGTCGTGAGATCTTCGAGGAGACCCACCCCGATGGCACCGAGACCGCCAAGACCCAGCGCCTGACCGGAGGTTCCGCGTGACCGTCCTGCGCAGCAACGTGCTCACTCGATCCGAACGCTACCTGCAACGACACGACGACATGAGCGCCCTGGTGGGCGAATTGCGCGAGAAGCTCGCCACCATCCGCCACGGCGGCGGCGAGAAGGCCCAGGCCCGCCACCTGGCCCGGGGCAAGCTCCTGCCGCGCGATCGCGTGCAGGCCCTGCTCGATCCCGGCTCGCCGTTCCTGGAACTGAGCCAGCTCGCCGCCCACGGCGTGTACGGGCACGACGTCCCCGCGGCCGGCATCATCACCGGCATCGGTCGAGTCATGGGCCGCGAATGCATGCTGGTGGTGAACGACGCCACGGTGAAGGGCGGCACCTACTATCCGCTCACGGTGAAGAAGCACCTGCGGGCCCAGGAGATCGCCGCGCGGTGCCACCTGCCGTGCCTCTACCTCGTGGACTCCGGCGGCGCCAACCTGCCCTACCAGGACGAGGTGTTCCCCGACCGCGACCACTTCGGCCGCATCTTCCACAACCAGGCCAACATGTCGGCCGCGGGCATCGCTCAGATCGCCGTGGTCATGGGCATGTGCACGGCCGGCGGCGCTTACGTGCCGGCCATGGCCGACGAGGCCATCATGGTCAAGGAGCAGGCCACCATCTACCTGGGTGGACCGCCCCTGGTGAAGGCCGCCACCGGCGAGGTGCACACCGCCGAGGAGCTGGGCGGCGCCGACGTGCACACCCGCATCTCCGGCGTGGCCGACCACTACGCCCAGGACGATCGCCACGCCCTGGCCATGGCCCGCCGCGTGGTGCGCCACCTCAACCGTCGCAAACCGGTGGATCTGGAGTTGCGCGAGCCCCGTGCGCCGCTCTATCCGGCCAACGAGCTCTACGGCATCGTGGGCACCGACCTCAAGCGGCAGATCGACATCCGCGAGGTCATCGCCCGCATCGTCGACGGCTCGGAGTTCGACGAGTTCAAGAGCCGCTATGGCGACACCCTGGTGTGTGGCTTCGCCCACCTGCACGGCTACCCGGTGGGCATCCTGGGCAACAACGGCGTGCTGCACAGCGACTCGGCCCTCAAGGGCGCCCACTTCATCGAGCTGTGCGCCAAGCGCGGCATCCCCCTGGTGTTCCTGCAGAACATCACCGGCTTCATGGTGGGCAAGAACGCCGAACACGAGGGCATCGCCAAGCACGGCGCCAAGCTGGTCACCGCCGTGGCCTGCGCCCAGGTGCCCAAGTTCACCGTGGTCATCGGCGGCAGCTACGGCGCCGGCAACTACGGCATGTGCGGCCGCGCCTACGACCCCACCCTCATGTTCATGTGGCCCAACGCCCGCATCTCGGTGATGGGCGGCGACCAGGCCGCCAACGTGCTGGCCACGGTCAAGGCCGACGGTCTGGCCCGCGACGGCCAGGAGTGGACCGAGGAGGAGGCCGAGGCCTTCAAGGCGCCCATCCGCCAGCGCTACGAGGAGCAGGGCCACCCCGACTATGCCAGCGCCCGCCTCTGGGACGACGGCGTCATCGATCCCGCCCAGACCCGCGACGTGCTGGGTCTGGGCCTGTCCGCCGCCCTCAACGCCCCCATCGCGTCGACCACCTTCGGCGTCTTCCGGATGTAGGAGCCGACGTGATCCAGATCCGAACCACCTGCCGCGCCGCCATCGATCCCCAGGGCGTCGTCACCCTGACCCTGGCCCGGCCCGACAAGCGCAACGCCCTGTCCAGCGTCATGGTGCGCGAGCTGTCCGAGCTGCTCGACTGGGCCGCCGACCGCGAGGGCCTGCGCGCCCTCATCCTGCGGGCCGAGGGGCAGCACTTCTGCGCCGGCGCCGACCTGGCCGACATGCGGACCATGGCCGACGCCGACCACCAGGAAAACCTGGACGACGCCGTGCGGCTGGCCCACCTCCTGCGCCGCCTCGACACCTTCCCTCGGCCCGTTCTGGCCCTGGTGCAAGGCGCGGCCATGGGCGGGGCCGTGGGCGTTTGCTGCTGCTGCGACACCGTCATCGCCTTGCCCGACGCCCGTTTCTGCCTGAGCGAGGCCCGCCTGGGCCTCGCCGCCTCGGTGATCTCGCCCTACGTGGTGCGGGCTCTGGGTCCGCGCCGTGCCCGCCACGCCGTGCTCACCGCCGAGACCATCGACGCCGACACCGCCCACCTCTATGGCCTGGCCCATGAGGTGGTGGAAGACCGTGAAGCCGCCATCGCCGACTGGCGCCGCGACATCCTGGCCGGCGCCCCCGGCGCCCAGGCCGAGATCAAGACCCTGGTGCAGCGCGTGCATGGCCATCCGGTCACCGACGCGCTGGTCCAGGAAACCGCCGAACTCATCGCCGACCTGCGCGCCCGCCCCGAGGGTCGCGAGGGTCTGTCCGCCTTCTTCGAGAAGCGCCCGCCGTCGTGGGCCGTCACCGAGGAGTAGCCGTTGCTGCGTAAGTTGCTCATCGCCAATCGCGGCGAGATCGCCTGCCGGATCATCCGCACCGCCCGCCAGCTGGGCATCCGCACCGTGGCCGTCTACAGCGACGCCGACCAGGACGCCATGCACGTCGCCATGGCCGACGAGGCCGTCCGCCTCGGACCGGCCCCCAGCAGCGAGAGTTACCTGGTGGTCGACAAGGTGCTGGCCGCCGCCCAGCAGACCAATGCCGACGCCATCCACCCTGGCTACGGCTTCCTGTCCGAGAATTCCAGCTTCGCCGGTCGCTGCGCCGAGGCCGGCATCGTCTTCGTGGGGCCGCCCGCCGAGGCCATCGATGCCATGGGCAACAAGAGCCGGGCCAAGGACCTCATGGAGGCCGCCGAGGTGCCCATGCTGCCGGGCTATCACGGCACCGACCAGGACCCCGAGGTGCTCCGCGCCGAGGCCGAACGCATCGGCATGCCGCTGTTGATCAAGGCCGCCATGGGTGGCGGTGGCAAGGGCATGCGCATCGTGGAGGATCTGGACGATTTCGACAACGCGCTGGAGCTGGCCAAGGGCGAGGCGGCCGCCAGTTTCGGCGACGACACCGTGCTGCTCGAGCGCTTCCTGGCTCGACCGCGCCACGTGGAAGTGCAGGTCTTCGCCGACGGCCACGGACACGCCATCTACCTGGGCGATCGCGACTGCTCCATCCAGCGCCGTCACCAGAAGGTCATCGAGGAAGCGCCCGCACCGGGCGTGCCCGACGAGACCCGCCGGGCCATGGGCGATGCTTCGGTGCGAGCCGCCCTGGCCATCGGGTACCAGGGCGCGGGCACCATGGAGTTCCTGCTGGGTGACGACGGGGGTTTCTACTTCATGGAGATGAACACCCGCCTACAGGTGGAGCACCCCGTCACCGAACTGGTCACCGGTCAGGATCTGGTGAAGTGGCAGCTCCTGGTGGCCGGCGGCGAGCATCTGCCCCTAACCCAGGAGCAGGTGGAGATCCGCGGCCACGCCATCGAGGCCCGCATCTACGCCGAGGATCCCGACGACGACTTCAAGCCCACGCCGGGCCGCATCACCTTCATGCAGGAGCCGGTGGCCTCACGCCACGTGCGCGTCGACAGCGGTGTGCGTGAGAACGACGAGATCACCAGCCACTACGACCCCATGATCGCCAAGCTCGTCTGCTGGGACGAGCAGCGCGGCCTGGCCATCCGGCGCATCAACCGGGCGCTGGAGGAGTACCGCATCGTGGGCGTCACCCACAATCTGAACTTCCTGGCCAACGTCCTGGATTCGCGACCGTTCATCAACGGCGACCTGTCCACCCGCTTCCTCGACGAACACGCCGACCTGCTGGTGGGTACCCAGGGGCTTTCGCCGTTGCGGTTCCAGGCCCTGGCGGCCCTCTACCTGGCCGAAAACCAGCGGCTGAAGCAACGGGAACTGGACCTCCTATCCAGCGACCCCTGGTCCCCCTGGTCGGCCCTGCCGGGCTGGCGCCTCAACGGCCCTGCCCGTGGCACGGTGCGCCTGCTCGACCACGAGGGCCACGAGATCCTGGTGGGCGTCGAACAGGACACCGACGGCACCTACCACCTCGACCTGGGCGATACGGAGATCACGGCCACGGCCACCCTGGACGACGTGGAGCTCTTCGCCGAACTGGACGGCCATTCCCTGCGGGCCACCGTCACGGTCACCCGCAGCGCCGTCACCGTGCACTTCCGACACCATGTCCACACCTTCGCCCTGCCCGTGCCCGCCCACGCCGTGGAAGACGAGGCCGCCGCCGGCCAGCTCAACGCGCCCATCAACGGCATCGTCATGAGCGTCCAGTGCGAGGAAGGACAGGACGTGAGCCGAGGCTCGACGCTGATGGTGATCGAGGCCATGAAGATGCAGTACAGCATCTGCGCCCCGGAAGACGGCACCATCAAGGAGATCCTGTACCAGGTGAGCGACCAGGTGCAAGAAGGTCAACCGCTGCTCGTCATGGACGGGAAGGGATAACCACATGCGCAAGAGCATCCGCATCGGCAACGCCGGCGGTTACTGGGGCGACGATCCCGGCGCCCTCAAGCGCCAGATCGAGGGCGGCCCCCTGGACTACGTGACCCTCGACTACCTGGCCGAGGTCACCATGTCCATCCTGCAGGGGCAACGGCGCAAGAACCCCGAACTGGGCTACGCCGGCGATTTCCTCGACCAGATGCGCGAGTGTCTGCCCCTCATGGTCGAGCGCGACGTCACCGTCATCACCAACGCCGGCGGCATCAACCCCGTGGGCCTGGGCCGTGCCATCCACCAGCTCGCCCTCGATCTGGGCCTGTCCGTGAAGGTGGGCGTGGTGGACGGCGACGACATCCTGCCCGACCTCGAGCGTCTCGCCGCGGCCGGCGACCCCCTGGACAACATGGAGACCGGCGAGCCCCTGGCCCCGGTGCGCGATCGGGTCAACGCCGCCAACGTGTACCTGGGCGCCGAGCCCGTGGTGCGCGCCCTGGAGGCTGGCTGCCGGGTCATCGTCACCGGACGCGTCACCGACACCGGCATCACCCTGGCTCCCATGATCCATGAATTCGGCTGGGCCGAGACCGACTGGGATCGCCTGGCCGCCGGCGTGGTGGCCGGTCACATCATCGAGTGCGGCACCCAGGCCTCGGGCGGCAACTTCACCGACTGGCAGACCGTGCCCGCCCTGCACAAGATCGGCTACCCCATTATCGAGATGTCGCAGGACGGCACCTTCGAGGTGACCAAGCACGCCGGCACCGGCGGCCTGGTGTCCGTGGAAACGGTGAAGGAACAGCTGGTCTACGAGATGGGCGACCCCCGCGAGTACATCTCCCCCGACGGCGTGGCCCGCTTCGACACCATCGCCCTCGAGCCGGCCGGCCGGAACCGGGTGCGCATCAGCGGCGTTCGCGGCGAACCGCGTCCCGAGATGTTCAAGGTGAGCATGGCCTACGACGACGGCTGGAAGGCGGCGGGCACGGTGCTCATCTGCGGACCCGACGCCACGGCCAAGGCCCAGGCGGCGGCTCGTATCTTCTGGAAGCGCCTGGGGCACCGCTATGAGGACACCCACACCTCGGTGGTGGGCACGGGCTCCATCTGGCCCCTGGAACTTGGCCGCCAGGATCCCCACGAGGTGCTCCTGCGGCTGGGCGTGCGCGACCGCGACCGTCAGAAGCTGCGCGACTTCGGCGTGCTCTTGCCGACCCTCATCCTCTCGGGCCCCAGCGGCATGGCCGTCACCGGTGGCCGCCCCAAGCCGTCGCCCGTGGTGGCCTACTGGCCGGCCCTCATCAAGCGCAGCAGCGTGCAGGCCCGGGTGGTGGTCATCGACGAGCGCGGCAAGGAAAGCAGCCGCACCGTGACCTTCGACGACGCCGCGCCCGTGGCCGACGACCACGACTCGGCGCCCACCGTACGCCGCGCCCGCCTCAAGGAATGGCCTCGCCGCACCCGCAAGGTGAGGCTGCGTCGCCTGGCCCACGCCCGCTCCGGCGACAAGGGCGACACCTGCAACATCGGCCTGGTGGCCCGCTCGCCCGAGATCTACGACTGGCTCCGCGAGACCATCACCCCGGCGGTGGTCAAACGCTTCTTCAAGGGCATCGTCAAGGGCAAGGTCACCCGCCACGAGCTGCACAACCTCGAGGCGCTGAACTTCCTCATGGAACGCTCGCTTGGTGGCGGCGGCACGGTGTCGCTCATGCTCGACCCCCAGGGCAAGACCCTGAGCCAGGCATTGCTGGAGATGGAAGTGGAGGCGCCGGTGCGGATCGTGCCGGCCTGAGCCCGATTGACAGCACGATATCGTCCCCGTATCCTCTCGATATGCCACCCCTGGCAGTCTGGAGGATATCATCATGCGCACCATCTACCGGATCCTGGCCAGCGTCCTGGGCACAGTCTTCACCCTGGCCGGGTGCAGTAACGACCAGGTCGACGAATACGGCTGTCCGGCGGCGGAGTACGGCGTACCGTCGGCTCGCTACCACATCACGGGGCAGATTCTGCACGGTGTCACGGGCGAGGGCATCGCCGGCCTCGAGGCCTCCCTGCAAGGAGGCCCCGCCGACACCACCAATGCCGACGGTCGCTTCAACATCGAGTCCTCCTACTTCCCTTGCAATGACAACTGCGACCTTGTCCTGCGTGATATCGACGGACCGGCCGGCGGCTCCTATGCCGACCACGACGAACCGCTGGACCTGGAACAGACCGAGCCGGGTGACGGCCAGTGGTAT
>Ga0209475_10004996_pt1 | contig 11098 bp, 7 predicted proteins | sample tdDd471_FD_187128 | JGI IMG/M metagenome (GOLD analysis project Ga0209475, IMG submission 187128) | Marine sediment microbial communities from the Atlantic coast under amendment with organic carbon and nitrate - tdDd47.1 (SPAdes)... | ecosystem: Environmental > Aquatic > Marine > Coastal >...
CATGAGCTTCACGGGCGGACTTCTCGCGGTCGGCCTGGCCCTGTTTCTGGCCAAGGTCTACCAAGGGGACAAACTGATGATGCTGATCCTTGGCGGCATCATCAGTGGGTCCCTGTTTACCGCCCTCCTTTCCGTGGTCAAATATTCCGCAGATCCAACCGACCAACTACCGACCATCGTCTATTGGCTCATGGGCGGACTTTCAATGGTCGATGCCCAAACGGTCACCAGTTCAGCCATCCCGATCCTCATAGGAATTACCTGTATCCTCGGCCTGTCCCGCTACCTCAACGCCCTGAGCATGGGCGATGAAGAGGCCAAAACGCTCGGTATCAACGTCGGGTTGATCCGATTCAGTCTCATTTTCTTTGCCACAGTCATCAGCGCACTCACTGTCGCCATTGGCGGCTTGATCGGCTGGGTCGGCCTTGTCATCCCACACATCGGCAGAATGCTCGTCGGCCCCAACAACACCATTCTGCTGCCGGTTACAGCCCTCATCGGGGCCATATATCTCGTCATTGTGGACGACTTTTCCCGTCTCCTGCTGGATGTGGAAATTCCCTTGGGAATCATCACTTCGCTTATCGGGATACCCTTTTTCTCAATCATCCTGAAAAGCACAAAAAAGGGGTGGAAATAAATGTCTTTGATTTGTGCAAAAAAAATCAGCTTTTCCTATGGGAACACGCCCATCCTCAACGATGTATCCTTCAGTATTGGCAAGGGAGAATTGGTGTCCATCCTCGGACCGAACGGCTGCGGCAAGACAACGCTTCTCAAGATCATTCTCGGCCTCTATCTGCCACAGTCAGGCCAGATGTCTCTGAACAATATCGACCTCACCCACATCGAACGAAAACGACTCGCCAAGGAAATCGCCTATGTTCCACAGGTGCATTCCGCTTCTTTTGCCTATTCGGTCAAAGACGTGGCCATGATGGGGCGCATGCCACACAAACGGTTTTTCAGCCTTTTTTCAGACGATGACGAACGGATTACTCTCAACGCTCTGAAAAAAATCGGTATTCTTCATCTGAAAGACAAACCGTACACCCAGATAAGTGGTGGCGAAAGGCAGTTGACCCTCATCGCTCGTGCCATGGCACAAGGTGCCCGGATTTTCATTCTTGATGAACCGCTCAACGGTCTGGATTACGGCAACCAGCTCAAACTGCTCGAACAACTCCATGAGCTGTGTTCTGAAGGGTATACGTTCATCAAATCAACACATTTCCCGGACCATGCCTTTTGGGTGTCCGATCATGTGATCATGCTCAAAAACGGAGCCGTGCATGCGGACGGCCCTCCTGAAGACGTGATTACGCAAAAAAGCCTGTACGAATTGTATGACGCGAAAGTTCAGGTCCTCCCGTATGCCAAGAATTTTCGCATATGTATCCCCGGAAAAATCTATTCCAGATTGTGTGAAGACTGGTCACCTATGGACCAACCGCCCCAGCATGGGAGCCAACTTCCCCCGTGCTAATTTTTCGCTGCCCGATTTTCAAACCAAACACTCACAAGGAGCACAGCTCATGGCATTACCAGCAGATGATGACGCCTTCTTCGAATATACTCAGGATCACCCTTTTGCCCCCATGTACCCTCTTTTGGCAAAAGAGATTGTCGTCAACTATGAAATAGTCGACGGGAAATGCCTCGACATAGGCACAGGGAACGCAGCTCTTTCCATTGAGCTCACCAAAATCACGGACCTCGACATCACCGCGTTGGACATTGAACCCGAAGTGGTCGAAATGGCGAAGAATAATTGCGTCCAGCATGGAGTTTCAAGCAACCGCATCCGCTTTGTGACCTCACCTGTTGAAAACATCCCTCTGCCGGACAACAGCATGGACCTGATCGTTAGTCGTGGGTCCATTCCTTTCTGGGATGACGCCACTACCGCTTTCAAGGAAATATACCGAGTACTCGCACCGAACGGTGTTGCAATGATCGGGTGCGGTTTCAGCCATTTTCAATCGCTTGAAGAAGTCAAGGAGATGCGCCCCGTCTGGAGTCCCGACGTCATGGAGGAAAGGACCCGCTGGAAGAAAGGAAACTGCCTTCAGGATACATTACGCCAAGCTGGAATAGACCCGTTTACCATTATCGAAGACGGCTACGGCACATGGGCAGAAATTCGCAAGTCCAGGAAAAACTGATGGAAAGTAAAAAACTGACCCAACGGTGTCATATCTGCGAAAACGCATGCGCAATACCTCAGAACGGCATAGGACGGTGCGGTCGATATCACAATAAAAACGGTACGGTTTCAGAAATCTATCCGAACAGGTATTTCATGACCTGTCCGATCAAGATCGAAACCATGCCCATGCTTCATTTCCATCCGGGAGCCCGTTTCCTGCAAGTCAGTACGGTCGGGTGCAACTTCAATTGCCACGGGTGTATTTCAGCCGTCATTGTCAGGGAAATGGACCCGAACAGCAAGGCACTCCAAGAACTCACGCCGGAACAAATCGTTGAGAAAGCGATTGAAAAGAAGTGTCAGGGGATCGCTTTTCTGATGAATGATCCGCTCGCTGCTTTCGACACATTCGTGGCCGTCGCCACGCTGGCCAAATCAAAAGACCTCTTCATCGGCTGCTCGTCAAACGGCTATTTCTCTGAGGAATCCATCAAAAGGATCGCGCCACTTATCAGCTTCATCAATATCGGCATCAAAGGGTTGTCCGATGAAAACTACCACGCCTGCTCTGGCCTCAAGGGATTTCCACCTGTATTGCGCAACATCAAAATGCTCCATCAGGCCGGTGTCCATCTAGAACTCGCGTGCATTCATAAAAAAGACAATGTCGAGGAAATTTTTGAAATCTGTTCCATCATCAAAGACATTTCCCCTGACATCCCCTTGCAGATCATGCGTTTCATCCCACTGGAAGGGGCCGACCCTGAGTTGGAGCCACTGATCAGGGAAACTGAAGCCCTGTGCGATAGAATGCGCACCATTCTGAATCATGTGTACGTGTTCAACTCACCGGGAACGGACAAGTTGCACACGACATGTCCCAAATGTGGAAAGACGCTTATTTACCGAGATTTTTATGGGCCGATGGGAGCACGTTTAAAGAAAATCGAGGCAGCGCAATCCGACAGCGTTGCATGTCCCCAATGTATGCACTCCACCGGAATCAAAGGGGCAGCGACACTCACCGACTTTCGCGAAAAGGACTTTCAGGGCGGCTATCCATTGACGCGCGCCCTTGAAATTGTGGAATCCATTCTGATCGCCATTGGCGTTGAAAACACAACAGAAGTCGTTCAGGTATGGGAGCACCTGCTGTGCAACAACAAATTGAACGACTTGCATCACGACATCCAACGAATCGACAAATATATTGAATTGATACGATCCTTTGGAAGCCTGACACACCGCGAGGCTTCGGCTGACATATTGGCCTGCTACCTTGAAGAAAAGACGGCGTTGGTAAAATCGGTTTGCTTGCAGACACACTCTCGCCCACGGGTTTATTATGCCATGGGAAAACCGCAATTCTGCATCAAGGGCAAACGGTTCGAAAACCATTTGGTGGAGATGTGCAACGGGATAAGCGTCAATAAGGAAATCGAAATTCATGGTCGCCCCGGAATGAGCATCAGCTTGAAAACCCTTGAAGCACTCAACCCGGATATCATCTTCATTTCAGCTTTCATCTCGAACAGCCCGACAGATTTCTACAACGAATGCGTTGAAAACTTCGTCGACATCACCGCTGTTCACAACAAACGCATTCACACCGCCCCTATTCCGAGCAGCGATTTCGGCGGTCCCAAGTGGATATTGGGACTTATGAATCTTGCTAACGAGATGCACAAAGGGGTTGTCAAATTCGACATCAGCAAAGAAGCAACAGAATTCTATGAACGTTTTTACGGCACCGCTTTCAACCTGCACGATGTGAACAGGTCCTTTGGCAAGCCGGACACAACATGGACTTGGGGGAACGGGACAGCAGTATCTCCCCTATAAACTCACAACTTACTCCAATCACATAAAAAAAAGGTCTGCATCAGTTCTACTGAATTGCAGACCTTTTTCTTGGAATCAGTTCATTTCTCCCTGCATGAGGAATCGCTTGCATTTTAAGGCCAAGCCGAATATCAATACATCTTGATATAAGGATTTGGCAAGAAACGGAAAGCGGTGAAAATCCGCTGCGGACGGGCCGCTGTAACCGGCAAAACCCGTTGATGACCACCTGTAAAGGGAAGGGATTCAACATGATGGGGCCGGAAGCCAGAAGACGCCTTGCCAAGGAGCGAACGACCTCGCGATCAGGTTGATGTAGCGGAAATCATGACAACAGACGGTTCATAACCGAATGAATCTCTCCCTCTCGCCCTGAACCGAAATCGACGCTCTCTGTCTTTCACCCGAAACATGGAGTAGACATGAACGCACACGTATTGGGTTTTCCCAGGATGGGAATCAACCGAGAAGTGAAATGGGCACTTGAAAAATTCTGGCGAGGTGAAATAGCCGAAGCCGAACTTGTCACTGTTGCCGATGAACTCAAAAAACGCCATTGGACAATTCAGGCCGATGCAGGAATGGACCTGCTGCCGGTCGGCGATTTTTCACTGTACGACCACGTCCTGGACACCATTACCATGCTGGGCGCTGTACCCAAGCGGTTCAAATGGGATGACGGTGAGATCAGCCGCGCGACATACTTTCACATGGCCAGAGGCGATGCAGAAAAAGGCATCCCTGCCATGGAAATGACGAAGTGGTTTGATTCCAACTACCATTATATCGTTCCGGAACTGACCGCATCCACCGCCTTCAAACCCAATGCAGCCCATTTGCTGGCAGACATACAGGCGGTCAAAAAGCTCGGCTCTTCGCCGAAGCCGGTTCTTGTCGGTCCCATTACATTCCTCTTGTTGGCCAAAGAAGTCGACGGCTGCGACAAATGGGAACACCTCGCCGCCCTGACACAGGCATACTGCGACATCATTTCGGAACTGACAGCATATTGCTCATGGATTCAAATCGACGAACCGGTCCTGTGCACGGACCTTTCAAATGAAGCCAAGGAAGCATTCAGGATGGCCTATGCCCAACTCAAAAAAGCGGCCAACAGCACACGTTTGCTCCTGACGACCTACTTCGGCGACCTTGGTAACAATCTCGACCTGGCAGCCTCTCTCCCTGTGGACGGCATCCATCTCGACCTCGTCCGTGGCCCGAATCAACTCAAAGAAACTCTGGAAAAATTACCAGCGCAATTTACTGTTTCACTCGGTCTCATTGACGGACGAAACGTCTGGAAAACAGACCTTGAAGCAGCTTCCACCCTCATAAATTCCGTTCGTCAAAGAGTGAAAGACAACCAGATCATGATTGGTTCCAGTTGTTCGCTGCTTCACTCCCCCGTGGACATCTCGGCAGAAAACGCACTGAACCCCGAACTCAAACAGTGGATGGCTTTTGCCGTGCAGAAGTGCGAAGAAATCGCCGCGCTGAAACTCGGATCAACCAACGCTGGTACTCCGGCACTGTTCAACGAGAATAAGGCGGCCCTTCTGGCCCGAGCAACACATGCTGATGTTGTCGACGCCAAAACCCGAGCCCGGGTCGAGGCCATATCGCCTGACATGTACAGCCGGACATCTCCCTTTCCGGCACGTTCCGCCATCCAACGCGACAGACTGGGACTTCCTCTTTTCCCGACCACGACAATTGGTTCATTCCCTCAGACCCCTGAGATCAGAAAAGCGCGCCTGGCATTCAAGAAAGGCGAAACATCCGAGGCTCAATACATCGAGATCATGAAGGGCCATATTGCGGATGTCGTTCTCCGTCAGGAAGAATTGGAGCTTGATGTTCTGGTCCACGGCGAACCGGAACGCAACGACATGGTCGAATACTTCGGGCAACAACTCAAAGGCTTCTGCTTCACCTCCAACGGCTGGGTGCAAAGCTATGGCAGCCGGTGCGTCAAGCCTCCCATCATCTACGGTGACATTTCCCGCCCCGAAAAGATGACCGTAGACTGGGCCGTGTATGCACAAAGCCTGACGGACAAGCCCATGAAGGGCATGTTGACCGGCCCGGTGACCATCCTGTGCTGGAGTTTTGTCCGTAATGACATCCCCCGCAGTGAAGTCTGCCGCCAGATCGCGCTCGCCATTCGGGATGAAGTCGTTGACCTTGAATCCGCCGACATCGGTATCATTCAGATTGATGAGGCTGCTCTGCGCGAAGGCATGCCCATCAGAAAGGATCAGCAGGAAGAATACCTGCGCTGGGCCGTCGATTGCTTCAGGCTGACATCCTGCGGGGTCAAAGACAGTACGCAGATCCATTCCCACATGTGCTACAGCGAATTCAACGTCATCATGAAATCGATTGCCGAAATGGATGCCGACGTCATCAGCATCGAAGCCAGCCGGAGCGGCATGGAACTGCTCGATGCGTTCAACGAATACCAATACCCGGCTGAAATCGGACCGGGCGTATATGACATTCACAGCCCACGAGTACCCGGAGCGGACGAAATATACCGACTTCTGCAAAAAGCGCTGGAAGTGATCCCGGCCGAACGACTGTGGGTCAATCCCGACTGCGGACTCAAGACCCGTGCATGGCCCGAAACCACGGCGTCCCTCAAAAACATGGTCAATGCAACCGCACGACTACGCGATGACCATGTCTAGGACCGCTTCCCACTAATTCATAACTCGGGGCAGGCAGTCCGACTGCCTGCCCCTCCCAGTACTTTTAAGGATATCACATGAAAATTTCCGACCTCATGCGCGACTCAGACCGTTTCCTGTCACTTGAATTCTTTCCTCCCAAGGAACAAACCGAGTGGCCCTCCTTCTTTGAACAGGTCAACCAATTGGCAGGCCTTGACCCGTTGTTTGTCTCGGTAACATATGGCGCGGGCGGTAAAACGCAGGGCAACACCCTTGAAATAGCCTCCAGTGTCCACGAACAATACGGCCTGACAACCATGGCGCACCTCACATGCGTGGGAGCCGATAAAAAAGGACTTGCCGAATACATAGACAAACTTTTGGACGCTGGAATCGAAAATATATTGGCACTGCGCGGAGATATGCCAAACAACGGAGCGAGTGATGTATTGACTGATTTCCCCTACGCCTCGGACCTCGTCCAATTCGTCAAGAATCGGTGGCCTGAAGTCTGCATAGGAACGGCGTGTTATCCTGACGCACACCCTGAATCCACTTCCATTGAAGAAGACCTGGAATGGACCCGCCACAAACTGTCGGCAGGTTCGGATTTCGCCATCACGCAGTTGTTCTTCGATGTACGCCGCTATCAGGATCTCGTTTTGCGCCTTCGCCAATTCGGCACAAACACCCCAATTATTCCCGGCGTCCTTCCCGTATTGAGCATGCAGTCCCTGAACCGCATTCTGGCGTTATGTGGCGCTAATATTCCGCTTAAACTCTATCTGGAATTACAAACAGCCCATGAGACCGGAGGCGACAAAGCAGTGAGAGCCAAAGGCGTTGAAATAGCCCGGAGGCAGATCAAGGAGTTACTGGCCCTGGGAGCTCCCGGCGTCCATCTCTATACATTGAATAATGCAGACATTTGTCTGGATATCCTCACAGACCTCCCGGAACTTAACGGGTAAAACAATGCCGTTCGCATAACGAGCTATGCGAACGGCGTGTTTTTTTCAAAATCAGGGTTTCACATTGAAACTGACCGTGGCCGCATACAGGACATTAGTGCACTTACCGACCAGCGCTTTCAAAGGCCCGTCCGGTGTGACTGCCTGACGGGTATAGATATTGGCTACCCATTGTCCCGCAGTCGGAATACGAAAAGACGCCTTGCCATTAAAAATTAGCGTTGCCAGTGTGAAGCCGTCGGGGCCACCAAACGTATTGCTTGTCAACGTCATGTATTCAAAATTACGGTCAGGCACAGTGTTCAAAGACCGTCCCAAAAGCTTCACATCAAATTCAACCATTTCTCCAGCCCGCAAACGACTGAGATCTGTCAGTGGAAGTATCTCCAAATCAAATCCCAACGCACTCGGCTGAGTCCACTGGTCTATGGTAAAGAAGGATTTGGCGTAGGTGGTGAATTTCATGCCTCTTATCACTTTCTTGGCATCATGGACTTTATCCATGGTCGTGTGTTTCCACTTATGACGCCCCTTCATGTCGATGTATGTGCTGTAAAAATTATCCCGCGAAACCGCAGCAACCTGATAGGTACCTTTCTTGGCGTCATCTTTCAGGCTCATCTTGTGCACACCTGTATCCCCACCCACTATGCGAAGGGATTTCTGCACCTCACTTTCGCCGTCCAGTATTTTTATTGGTGCGGGCAAGGGGAAGTCCACCTGACTCATCTCCGGATCGACCAGAAAGTATGAAGCTAGATCAAAATGCTCAAAGACATCATCCATGGGCACCACATGGCCCCAGCCAAGCGAAGAAATGATATGGCCCGGCTTGTGGGAAAAAGACTCATAAACATTGACCCAAAGGGTATGAGCAAAAGCGGCTCCCGGGAACATCAAGCCCAAACAAAGTGCGAGTATTGCAATTATCTGTTTCATATTTAACTCCATTCCGCCCCGTTAGAAGCGGTAAGTAAGGTTAACGCCAACTGAACGAGGAGCTCCATCGCTCGCTATTTCATTGCCACCAATATACGTCCCTTTATCCTGATAGTATTCGCGGTTCAGGAGATTCTTGCACCACACGGAGACATCCCAGGATTCCATACGCCGACCTGCGCGAACGTTGACGACCTCGTAAGGACTCACCCACGTAGTGTTCTTTGCATCCGTGTAGAATCCACCGACACCAAGCAGATCCAGCCTACCGAAGTAGCCGGTTTCATGAACGTACTCAGTTCCCAGATTGTATGTATACTCAGGTGCGTGTGGGAGTTTCTTATCTTTATAGTCATAGGTGCCACCGCCCATTTCGTCCGAAACCCATTCGTCAATCCGGGCATCCGCATAACCACCATTACCGAAGAAGAACCACCCTTGCGCCGGACGATACTCCATCTCCACTTCAAAACCGCGCGACGAAGCCTTGGCGGCGTTGGTCACACTTCGGACGGCAGGACCGCCCAAGAACTCTTCGACCTGCTTGTCCTTGATGGCGATATAGTAGCCGGTCGCGTTGAACTTGAACTTCTTGTCGAACCAGTCCGACTTCATGCCCAACTCATAGTTCCAGGTGGTTTCCGGTCCAAAGACCAATGTATCCTCGTCCGTTGCGAATGCGTAATTGTACCCACCGGCAAGCAACCCTTTGGAAAAGGAGGCGTAAGTCATGAAGTGATCAGTCACATCGTATGATATGGAGACTTTCGGCAGCACATCGTCATGCACACTGCTTTTATCGTAGGACTGTCCTGCACTGACAAGATCCTGCTCTCCATCTGACTGATGATGATCCCAACGCAACCCGGCGGACAGCTTCAACTTATCAAAAAAGGTGTAGGCCAATTGTCCGAAAGCGGCATAACTGGTGTTTTCAAACGTCGTATTCCGCAACTGCCCGAAGAAAGCCGCTTTAGCTTCGTTATTATCATGGGAGACAAAAACACCACCCAGCCACTCAAAAGAATTGCCGTCTTCGATGGAACTTAAACGGAACTCCTGGCTGTACGATTCATTGGTAAATCTGAATTCCTGATCAGGGAAAATGAGTGGGCCGAACTCACCATCATTTTTGAATGTAGTGTTGTAATCATTACGCGTGGTGATAGATGTAACGTCCGCCCAGTTGGCCTTGTATTTCAGATGCAAGGACTGGCCGTTGCTTTCATCGACCCAACTGTTCGCCCCATCCCAGTTGATGGTGTATTTATCGGAGGCAAGAGGCCCTTCGATGTAATGCATGTAACCATAGCCGTTATCCTTACGAGAGGCATTAACCAGCAAGGAAATGTCCCAGGGATCACTCGGCGTCCAACGAAGTTTGATTTGACCATTCTGCGATTCTTCTTTCGCCGCACGTTTGTCGCCGTCATAAACATTTTCCATATAACCAGGCGTTCCCTTGGTCAAAAAAGCACCCCCCACGTACAAGGTGTCTTCAACCAACGGACCACTCAAGGAGGCTCCCGCAGTATACAACCAGCTATTACGCTCCGAAGAATTGTAGAACCCGGGCTCAACGAAAACCTTTCCCTTGAACGTGTTGTCCGGTTGGCGGGTAATAATCCGAATAGCCCCGGACTCGGTATTGTGTCCGTACAAGGTTCCTTGAGGACCACGCAGGACTTCCACCCGTTCAATATCAAACAATTCAGGATTCTGCATGAACGTCAATGGATAGCAAATGTCATCAACGAACAAACCTGCCGGAGTATTCAAGACAACATTATGCGAGGATAACCCACGCATGATGATCATTTGCTGATTTGTACTCTGCTTCGCATACACATTGGGAGAAAAGAGCGTCAGTTCACTCAAATCCCTGATGCCGGCATCTTCAATCTGCATACCGCTGAACACATCCATGCTGATCGGAACATCCTGAACGTTTTCCTCCCGCTTTTGAGCGGTGACCACTGTCGCATCAAGAGTGACAGGCTGAGAACCCTTATTCTCGGCCTCCTCTTTCTCCTGCGCCCCCGCCGGGTTCACCGAGACAATGACGAACATCAAAAATAACGTCGCCAACAGGCTCTTTCGAAAAATAAAAACCATATACAATACTCCTCATCGTCTCTTGCCGCCAACGAGTCTTCAGCACGACTTCATCGAAGGACATAAATACACCGAAACCTCTCTTCAAACAGAGGCACGATATACTTGACGCTCCCCATTTGCCTTTCCCAAATGATTTTTGATTTGTCGGAAATGAAAGGAATGACGGGGCTTCAAAGCAGTACTTGAAATTGATTTTCATTTTTAATAAGGTGCATGGCGACAATGTTGCATTGCCCCTCTGTCCTTTACGTGAAACCGGATCATCAACAGATCAGCACGAGGAACATTTCATGGAATTCACTCTCTCAAACCCGATCACACGGAGTACCCCATGCAAACTCAAGCCACTTGACTCGCTTGGGCAATCCTTCGTTCGATCGTACAAGATTCCAAAATCATTC
>Ga0209475_10004998_pt1 | contig 11096 bp, 10 predicted proteins | sample tdDd471_FD_187128 | JGI IMG/M metagenome (GOLD analysis project Ga0209475, IMG submission 187128) | Marine sediment microbial communities from the Atlantic coast under amendment with organic carbon and nitrate - tdDd47.1 (SPAdes)... | ecosystem: Environmental > Aquatic > Marine > Coastal >...
CCTCATAAAGTAACAATGGTTGCATGTATGAGAAAACTATTAACTATTTTAAATACCATGGCCAAAAATAATGAGCCTTGGCATGAGAATTTTGCATAAATTTGGTTGACTTTTAACACAGTTGCTAGAAGAACAGCGTAGGTAATTTAGTTTATTTTTTTATCGTAGTGGGGTAAGAAATAATATAAAAAAATTGGTATAGTATCAAAATATAATAGATAACATTTTTTTAAGTGCGCTTAAGGATTCCATTGTTACCCCCTGTAAATGGATTTTATCTGCAATGCATTTTTTTGTTAATTATGATGCTTTTTATTATTGAAAATTATTCTCAATTCGAACTGGTTGTAAGTATTTTCTATTAGCCAGGAAGAATCAGAACTATTGTGTTTTTATCGGAGGGTACCGGAAAATGTTCGTCTAACGTTCAGGGATCTGATTAAGCAATTTGCCAGGGCTAGTAATAAAAAATAATGCAACATAAAAGCAGGGCATACCGAACTTTTATTTTGTGTTATTGTTGGGTGACTAAAAATCGGATTATTTCATGCTCTGGTAGCGGTTTGGATATGTAATACCCTTGTATGTAGTCACAATCAAGGGATTTGAGTATTTGCAATTCTTCTGCGTCTTCCACACCTTCTGCAACTACCTCCATATCCAAATTATGTCCCAAACTGTTGGTGGCATGGACAATAGTCATACTGCGATGATCCTGCTTCATTTGGGTAATAAAAGAGCGATCAATTTTAATGCTGTCGATTGGAAAGCGGCTTAGATAAGAAAGACTGGAATAACCTGTTCCGAAATCGTCAACGATTAATTTGAATCCTGCTTCATGTAAACGGGTCAATTGAATCTGAGATTGCTCCGGATCATTCATTAATAAGCTTTCCGTGATCTCCAATTTGACTTGCTCGGGAGACAATTGATTTTTATTCACTATTTCAATAATTTTATCCACACTATCGAAATCTTCTAATTGTCGCACTGATAAATTTATATTGATGGTTAAGGGGGAAGTGGAAAAAGACTGGATACGTTTCAGGCCCTGACAGGCTTCCTCCATGATTAATGAACCCATGGGTATGATCTGTCCTGTCTGTTCAACCATTCCGATAAAATCATTCGGTGATAAAATTCCTTTACGGGGATGCTTCCAGCGTACTAAGGCTTCGAAACCACTGATTTGCTTACTCTGAATACTATAAATGGGTTGATAAAAAAGAATGAACTCTCGATTGTCCATTCCAGAATCTATTTCAGATTCAAATCTTAAATCTGAGGCCAACAGATTTTTGGTTTCTTCGATACTTTTTTCATGCTCAAGTTGGTGCTTTTTAGCGTCTTGGTTTTTTTGATCGTTATCATTCTGCAGCCAATGGTTTCGAGTATCGCGGAAGCGTTTCATGACCACTTTCATAATTAATTTTATTGTTTTTGGGGCATTTTCGATCTCTTCTTGAAGTCTTTCACGTTCTAAGATAAATAATTGTGTCTTTTCCAAAGCGGTAGCACTGGCCGTTCTTAAATCATTGTCAATCAGCGCCATCTCACCAAATAGGTCGTTTTTCTCCAAAATGGCTAAGATGACTTTTTCACCATTATGATAGGTAGAAATTTCAACCGAGCCTTGATCAATAATATAAGCAGTATTACCTACTTCGCCTTCTCTGAAGATTGGTGCACCTGCATGATAAGTATGCCGTTTCAGTTTATAGTTATTATCCATCTGGAGGCTTGTTTAGTGGTTATAGTGGCTTAAGTATATAGGATGAATTGGATAAGTCGAAAAAGATATCCGGTTTTCACAGAAAAAACCGGGAAAACCGTAACTTGAGGTATCGATCGTAATAATTATCGGTCTTGGAAACTGTAGCTCTTCCACAAGAAATAGAAAGAGTGAGTAGCTAACAAAAATCCAAGGGACTTTAACGTAGTTATTGGATTGAGATATTCCAACATAGTAGCTGCTATTATAAAATAAACGGCTAGAGTCATTAGCAATTTGGCAATGGCAATAGATCTTTGGCGTTTTTTCTCTTTGTCTTGATCGATGACGATTTCTTTAATCATAAGGTTCTCGCTTAAGAAATAAGTTATTGAAATTTGACAATTAATAACATTATGACACATCTAAGTAGAATTACAATTGTACATAGGTCCAGGATATCTGTAGACCATCAAAAACCTTATATTGAAACGCTTAGTTTTTGGCATGTATTGTTAAAGTTGGTATGATATCCCATCTTCATTTTTAAGGTTGTCTTTGCAGTTGTCATGCGAAATCCTCGCCTATCTAAAACCCGGAAACAATTACTAGCAATAAAAGTATGGCGTACTCGATTAGTATTATGGTTTGGTGCCATGCTAATTGGTTTGGTGGCCACTGCTATGGTATTAAGTGGTGATTGGATTGAGTTGCTTTTCCAGAAAATGTTTCAGGCTATGCCATTGTTACCATTATTTTTAACACCGGCAGGTTTTTTAGTCATTACCTATTTGACCCGGCAGTATGTACCGGGTGCGGCTGGTAGTGGCATACCTCAAACCATTGCCGCATTAGGAATGAAAACTCATAAACAAAGAGCAGAAGTGTTATCCTTCAAAATCGGCATCAGTAAAGGTTTATTAATTTTATTTGGATTGTTTAGTGGTGCTTCTATTGGGCGTGGTGGTCCTACCATCCATATTGGTGCATGCATAGCTTATTCTTTAACTCGTTTTGCTCGCTTTCCCCATTATGAAATAGGCCGAGGGTTAATTTTAGCTGGAGCTGCTGCAGGTTTAACGGCTGCATTCAATACGCCATTAGCGGGTATCATGTTCACCATAGAAGAGATGACACGTCGCTACGAAGAACGGTTAAACAGTAGTATTATTTTGGTTGTAATTATCGCTAGTATCATGTTTTTAATGTTACTGGGTAACTATCGCTATATTGGCTCGGTTGAAGGGACTATTACCCATTCAAGTATTTTTTTGGTGGTAGCTGCATGTGGACTTATGGGGGGGCTGGTTGGAGGTGGTTTCAGTTTCGTGTTAATCAGGGTAGGTAGATTACTATCACCCTTTAAAGAGCGACGTCCTTATCGTTTCGCTCTATTATGTGGTTTATCGGTTGCCATTATTGGTATTGCCTCCGGTGGTTTGACATTTGGTACCGGCTATTTTGAAATTCAGAATTTTATTGCCGGTAAATTCGACATGGATATGGAATATTCTATATTAAAAATTCTTGCCACCGTAATTTCTTATTGGAGCGGGATACCTGGAGGTATTTTTTCACCGACTTTGTCAATTGGCGCTGGAATTGGAGCTGAGATATCGACATGGTTTCCTTCTGTCAGTACTCCATTAGTCATTCTGTTAGGCATGGCTGCCTATTTTTCGGGGGTTGTCCAGACCCCTATAACGGCAGCGATTTTGATTGTTGAAATGACGGATAATGTATATTTACTCTTGCCCTTGATGGCTGTTACTTTAATTGCTAACGGCGTTGCTAGATATTTTAATAACGAACCAATTTATAGGGCTTTAGCTGCGGAGTTTTTGCGTGGAATGAAAACTAAACGAGAAAGTTAAATTACAAAATCTTTACTTTATGTATGAGCTACTCCTCGATATAATTGCACGTTGTAATCACATAATTAGTTTATAGGTCTGAGTAGTGGAAAAAATCAAAGTAGGAATTGTTGGCGGAACAGGATACACCGGAGTTGAGTTATTAAGAATTTTAGCTAAACATCCCGATGTTTCAGTGGAAATAATTACTTCTCGCTCTGAGGCAGGTATTAAAGTCAGAGATATGTTCCCCAATTTACGTGGTTTTTATGACCTTGCTTTCCAAGAGCCGGATACAGATATCTTGAGTGGATGTGATCTGGTATTTTTTGCCACACCTAATGGTGTGGCAATGAAACAAGTACCGGCTCTGTTGGATAAAGGAGTTAAAATTATTGATTTAGCTGCTGACTTTCGGATCAAAGATATTGCCGTGTGGGAGGAATGGTATGGTATGCAACATGCCTGCCCTGAAATTGTCGCACAAGCGGTGTATGGTTTACCTGAAATTAATCGGGAGCAGATTAAACAAGCTAGTATGGTCGCCAATCCCGGCTGTTATCCTACCGCGGTGCAATTGGGATTCCTACCTTTAATACAATCCGGACTGGTTAGTTTGGATAATCTGATTGCTGATGCCAAATCGGGAGTTAGTGGTGCGGGACGCGGGGCTAGCGTGGGTACTTTGTTGTGTGAGTCTACTGAGAGCTTTAAAGCGTATGCAGTCCCAGGCCACCGCCATTTACCAGAAATTAGACAGGGTTTGGCTTTGGCGGCAGGACAATCCGTGGGATTAACATTTGTCCCTCACTTAACACCAATGATCAGGGGTATCCATGCTACTTTATACGCGACCTTAAACACAGATAGTAAAATAGCCGATATTCAGGAACTTTATGAGAATACTTATGCCGACGAATATTTTGTTGACGTGTTGCCATCAGGAAGTCATCCTGAGACACGTTCTGTAAAGGGTATTAACACCTGTCGTATTGCTGTCCATAAACCTCAAAATAGTAATGTGCTGGTTGTTTTGTCAGTGATTGATAACCTGGTTAAAGGAGCTGCAGGTCAAGCTGTACAAAATATGAATTTGATGTTAGGGCTGGATGAAAATACCGGACTTGATAACGTTGCATTAATGCCTTAATTGTTAAGGAAAAAACCTTAATGAAATCACCTGTGGTTGTACTAAGGCGCAATTGGTGGCAGCTATTGACCTATTTTTCTATCGCTCTGGCAGCGCTTGTTATCGCTTTTTTTGGCGGATACTATAAGGCAGAGTATGACTTGGGGGCTATTTTAGGTGGTGTAAGTGCCGTGGAAAAAATCCTGGCTCAACAGGAAACCATTCAAAGTTTAAAAAAAGAAAAGCTCAAAGCGCAACACGACCAGAAAATTGAGAATCAGTCGACCCAGTTGCTGGAACAACAATTTGCCGAACTGAAACTGGAAATCGATCACTTAAAACGGGATTTGGCGCTATACAAAAGTATCGTCAATCCATCTAAAAAAGATTCCGGGGTTTATTTAAAGAAATTACAAATTAAACCTATGACTGTTGGAAATGATACGGAAGAGAAGTTATACCAATATCAAATTATTCTTGCCCAAAAGTCTAAGCAACGTTCTTATACTCGCGGTAAAGTTGAACTGGATTTTATATTAGCTAAAATGACCGATAAGAATCGGATAGTTGATGATAAGGGTAATTCTATTAAGGCGAGAAATTACAAGTTTCGCTATTATCAGGATATTCAAGGCAAAATTAAGGTAGCAAAAGATATTCTTATCAAACAGGTTAAAATTGTAATTAAACACTCAAAACAAAAATATGACAATATTGAGTATTTGATAGATTGGCAAGATTTGAAGGAAACCAGTTATGTGGGGAAATAAAAAAAATAAACATCATGGACGTATCACCTCGTTAATTGGTCAAGGGACCGAGATCACGGGTGATATTAATTTTTCCGGAGGATTACATGTAGACGGAAAAATTGTTGGGAATATTACAACAGCAGCTGATGATAATAGCACCAGTATTACGATTAGTGAGTTCGGGCATATTGAAGGTGAAATTCGGATCCCCAATATTATTATTAATGGGACGATCGAAGGCAATGTTTATGCTTCTAACCATTTAGAATTGGCGAAAAAAGCACGAGTTAATGGTAACGTATATTATCAAGTAGTTGAAATGGCTGTTGGTGCTGAAGTCAATGGTAATTTAGAACACTTTGAAGAGCCTAGTAAGGAAGCTGATTTGGCTTTGTCAGCGGAAGAAAATCTGGTTCAAATAAGTGTTGAGGAAACTAAAGCATTAAACTAGATTATGTTCTAATGATGAAAAGCTCTTAATCTTGACTATTGTTGTCAAGTAATGAATAATATAAGGCATTTTTTGGGAGAAATAAATATGAGTGATGAGACTCCGTTAGTATTTTCTGATTCTGCAGCACAGAAAGTCAAAGCTTTGATAGAAGAAGAGGGGAATGACAATTTAAAGCTTCGCGTTTTCGTGACGGGCGGTGGTTGTTCAGGTTTTCAATACGGTTTTACATTTGATGAAAACAGTAATGATGGCGATACAGAAGTAGAAAATCAGGGCGTAAAACTTTTAATCGATCCCATGTCATATCAATATTTAGTTGGCGCAGAAATTGATTATACTGAAGGATTGGAAGGTTCGCAGTTCGTTATTCGTAATCCCAACGCAGTTACTACCTGTGGTTGCGGTTCGTCATTTTCTCCGGGTTAAACGGAGCATGTGTGACTAGGATATATTGCCCCTAAAATAACAGGCTTATTAGCTCCAGTCACAGAAGGCAGATTGCCCGCCTGGTTGTTTATAGTTTTCATTGCTAACCAGGCAAAAGCAGAGCTTTCAACCCATTCCGGTGGAAGACCATAATCAGCAGTAGAACACACCTTTTTACCTTGCAAATGCTTTTCGAGCCGTTCTAATAAATATTCATTTTTATATCCACCCCCACAAATCAATACATCCTTTGCATTTGGGATAATAGTATTTATTTGCTCACTAATCGTTATGGCCGTTAATTCTGTTAATGTGGTTAACACATCAATAGAATCTTCGCTGCTAGACATGGCGTTCTTCAAGTCCAATCCCAAGTTTGTTAACCATAGTTCACCAAAATATTCTCGACCGGTACTTTTGGGAGATGGTAGACTAAAATAGTTATCTGCCAATAATTTCTCTAATAACCGGGGAATGACTTTTCCCTTGCGAGCTATTTGACCAGCTTTATCGAAAGGGAGCTTGAACTTGTGCGAACACCATAAATCCATTAAGGTATTACCCGGTCCGGTATCAAAACCGACAATATCTGTATTTTGAGTTGCCGGTAAGCAGGTGATATTAGCAATGCCACCGATATTAACCACACATTGATCAAATTTGGAATGGCCAAAAAGGGCGGCATGAAATGGGGGCACTAATGGAGCCCCTTGTCCTCCAGCCGCCATATCACGTCGTCGAAAGTCAGCCACGGTGGTAATTCCAGTCAATTCGGCGATAATATTAGGATCCCCTATCTGCAGGGTGGTTTTAAATTCACCGTTCGGGAAATGGCGAATCGTTTGTCCGTGCGAACCGATAGCGATGATATCTTGTTGAGACTTTTTTGCTTTTTTAAGTGTGTTTAATGCAGCTTGAGAAAATAGTCTTCCCAATCGCACGTCCATTTCCATTAGTAACTGGAGTTCATCGGCTTGAGGCTTAGTAAGTGACAAAAGTTTTGCTTTATCAGATTGAGATATCGGTTCTGAATAGGTATTAACTAATTGAAAATTTTGAGAATGGTCGAATAAAACCAGGGCACAGTCGATGGCATCTAAACTGGTTCCAGCCATTAGGCCCAAGTAATATCCAGACAACATTGGAGGTATTGATATCTCTATTTTGCAGAAGCGATTTGTTGTTTCTTTTCTAGAGTCAGTTTCGATAATAAAGTATGGGAAACTTTCATAAAGTCGCTTTTATATTTTTTATTAATGGGAGCGGCATTAGGAAGCTTAACGGTTAACGGATTACGGTGTGACCCATTGACGCGGAACTCGTAGTGTAAATGAGGGCCGGTAGCTAAGCCGGTACTACCCACGTAGCCGATGACCTGGCCTTGTTTGACCCGACTGCCGTGTTTTATTTTGCGGTTATAGGAAGAAAGATGAGCATAAAGTGTCCGATATTTATTGGCATGGCGAATTTCCACTACTTTTCCATATCCGCCCTTACGACCCTTGTGAATCACCTTGCCACTGCCGGTTGCTTTAATAGGAGTTCCTCTGGGGGCTGCATAGTCGACGCCTTTATGTGCTCTAATGCGGTTTAAAATGGGATGTTTTCTACCCAGCGAAAATCTGGAACTAATGCGAGAGAAGGCCACAGGGGTACGAAGGAAGGCTTTTCTCATGCTATAGCCTTCTGGTGTATAGTAGTCCGAACGACCTTCAACATCTGTATAGCGTACTGCTTGGAATACTTTGCCTTGATTGATAAATTCAGCAGCGATAATATCGCCATTGCCAATTTTTTCACCTTCCAGATATTTTTCTTCATACAATACGGAAAATGAATCTCCGGCCCTGATATTCAAAGCAAAATCAATATCCCAGCCAAATAGATGAGCTAATTTCATGGTCATAGCATCGCTCATACCGGCAGTTTTTGCGGCATAAAAGAATGAGCCGTCAATCGTTCCGGTATTAAATCGGCTCCGAATTTCTACTTCTTTTTTATCCAAATAGGAAACAAAAACCGGTTTTTTAGACTGAGACTTGTAATCTCTTTGTAGGATCAGCGTTTCTATTCGATTTTTATGAAGCTGCATTGAAACTAAGTTATGATCTTTGTCATAGCCAAAGGTTAGCTCTTGACCGGGGCGAATACGAGTCAATTGTTTGCCAAGTTTGCTTGAGTGGACCAGATAGTGCAAAGTACTTTTATTGAGATTGTTGCGCTTAAAAATGCTGGCCAGGTTGTCACCTTTTTTAACCTTATCTGTTGAGGTTTTGACGATGTTTTGCAGTGGTGTTAAGGGCTCTTGTGGAGAATCGGAAGTATCTTCTTGAACAGCTAAAGAAGAAGTCGCCGTATTGTTATCTTTAACTATTTCTCGATTAAGTTTTTGTTCGGCAGTAAGCTTTAAAATACTGGAGCTAAATTGAAGTTTTGAATTATTTATATTGCGTTCAAGAATTAGCGCTTCTTTTTTGTTTTTTTGTAACCTTAGCACATGAATAGATCGTCTATTGTCATATAAGAAGGTAACTTTCTGACCAGGTTTCAAGCGCGTTAACTGCTTTCCTAATTTTGTTTTATAAACTAAATGATGCAGAGTTTTCGGGCTAAATCGGTTACGTTTAAAAATTGCACTCATGCTGTCTTTTTTTCGAACAGTAACAATTGATCGCTTCAGTTGTGGTAATTTTTTTGAGGTGGATGGTTTAACTTGTGTTTTTAATGAAGAATTTGAAACCTTTTTTGGCTTAATTTTAGTGTTATCTATTTTGGCAATCTGTATGCTGCTATCAACAACAGGTAGTTCGAGTTGCTCTATAAGTAATGGTGATTTCTCAGTAACTCCTATATGTTCAGAATTAGCTTGAGCGATTGAAGCTTGGTTTGAAAAGTTCGTACCATAAACTAATAGCAGGACAGATAACATGACAATTCCAAGAACCACTACTTTATAGTTATAATTTTTTTTCCGACTAAACGTATTTTCAAACTTATAGTCTTTACTTAAAAAAGAATTGTAATCCACCGAATTATCTCAAATTTTTTATTATATGGGAGTTTTTAAAAAATGTTAGTATACACTAAAAAACACACATAATGCCAAGTTTTAAGATAATCATAAATGAAGAAATTTATGATTTATGTTAACCTACCCACCCTTTTTTAAAAAATGTCAAAATTCAGGAGAGATTCTGTAAATGGATAGTGTGGTAAATGAAGCTCTGGAAATAGTAAAACGGGGTACTGAAGAAATTCTACTGGAACAGGAATTAGTCGATAAATTAAAGAAAGGTCAACCTTTAAGAGTCAAGGCTGGTTTTGATCCGACCGCTCCTGATTTGCATCTGGGCCATACCGTTCTAATCAATAAGTTACGCCAGTTTCAAGATCTAGGACACGACATTCTGTTTTTGATAGGTGATTTCACCGGTATGATAGGTGATCCAACTGGTAAAAACGTGACTCGTAAAGCATTAACTAAAGAGCAGGTGTTAGAGAACGCCAAAACTTATAAAGAACAAGTTTTTAAAATTTTAGATCCCGAAAAAACTACCGTTGTGTTTAATTCCGAATGGATGGGGGAAATGAGTGCGGCGGAACTGATTCAATTGGCATCCAGTCAAACCGTCGCGCGAATGCTGGAGAGAGATGATTTTAGTAAACGTTACAACTCAGGACAACCGATCTCTATTCATGAATTTTTATATCCATTGATTCAAGGTTATGACTCGGTAGCATTAAAAGCAGACGTAGAACTCGGTGGCACAGATCAAAAGTTTAATTTGCTAATGGGACGAGAGCTTCAGAAGAACCATGGCCAAGAATCTCAAATTGTGATCACCTTGCCTATTTTAGAAGGTTTGGATGGTGTTCAAAAAATGTCCAAATCCTTAAACAACTATATTGGTGTATCGGATACTGCTGATGAGATGTTTGGTAAGATTATGTCAATTTCCGACGAATTAATGTGGCGCTATTTTGAGCTATTAAGTTTTCGTCCAATGACAGAGATCGAACAATTTAAAACTGATATAGATCAGGGAACCAACCCTCGTGATATCAAATTTATATTGGCTAAAGAGATAATAGCTCGTTTCCATAATGAACAAGCCGCTGAACAAGCACAACAAAATTTTATCAATCGTTTTAAAAAGGGCTTGATCCCGGATGAAATGGATGAATTTGAATTTGCTGCTGATGAGGGTGGACTGGCTATTGGTTACTTGCTCAAAGACTCGGGGCTATGTAAAAGTACCGGTGATGCTATTAGAATGATAAAGCAGGGTGCAGTTAAAATAGATAGTGAAAAAGTAACAGATACAAAGCTTATTGTACCTGCTGGAGATGCCAAAGTTTATCAAGTCGGCAAACGGAAATTTGCAAGGATTAGAATAAAATAGTCGTTTAGATAAAATCCTATGTTATTTGGCAATAATAGCTTCCTTGCTCAGCGTCGTTCACGCCCTTCCATGGGCTCCACGACGTAAGACCATCCATGGTCAAAAAAATAAATTGAAATAAATAAAAATTAACTGTTGACGGCCTGAAAAAAGTCCGTATAATACGCATCTCATTGAGCGAGACGGCAACGTTAAGCGAGGTGAATGAAGCCCTAAAGGCCTTGAGAAGAAGAAGGAAGTTAGGCAAGCTCTTTAACAAAATGAACAAGTAAATTGTGTGGGTTCTTGTAGATGTAAGAAACAAGGACTTAACGGAAATTTCAGTAAGATTAACGAAATTGATGTGAGTTTAAAGATTGAACTGAAGA
>Ga0209475_10004999_pt1 | contig 11094 bp, 11 predicted proteins | sample tdDd471_FD_187128 | JGI IMG/M metagenome (GOLD analysis project Ga0209475, IMG submission 187128) | Marine sediment microbial communities from the Atlantic coast under amendment with organic carbon and nitrate - tdDd47.1 (SPAdes)... | ecosystem: Environmental > Aquatic > Marine > Coastal >...
CGGCGCGCACGGACTGCGACGAGCGGCGACGACGCAGCGCCGGCTCGGGGATGTCGGGCCGCGTGGGCGGGCCGTCCATGGGGTCGAGCGGGTCAGTCATCGGCGCACCAGTCGTCGTCCACGGGGCAGCGGCGGCGGTCGGCGTGCCCACGGTCCAGTCCCAGCCCCGCGCGAGCGCCGAACGCATGCACGAGCTCGTGGCGGATCAGTCGCCGGGTCACTCGGTCGCCGCGGTCGCGGCGCACGACGATCCCCACGTGCTTGCGCGTGCTGGTCGCGACGAAGGCGTGGGCGCCCGGCGCGGCCGGCCCGTCGGTGAGCGTCAGCGACACGCGGCGCACGGCGGGCTCAGGGAGCCCCGCGGCGCGCCAGTCGGCGAGGGTCGCCGCGTAGGTGTCGTGGTACTCGCTCGCCGGGTCGTGTAGCCATTGCGCGCCCTCGGGAAGGCACCAAGACCAGTTGCACGGTCCTGGCGTGGAGCCGATGCAGCCGGTGAAGAGCAGGATGAGGACGAGCCAGCGCATGGGTCAGCTCGCGGCGGCGACGTTCCCGAGCGCGTCGATGGCGATCGGCATGGCGGTCGTGAGCTGCGCGTCGCTCGGCCCACCCGCGGCGTCGACCTGGGCGTCCGGCAGCTTGGCTGCCATCAACTCGGCGATGCGGTCGGTCAGCTGCGTGTCGCGCGCCTGGAGCAGGCGAGCGCTGAACGCGCGACGAGCCAGCTCGGCGGCCGTGGGGCTGCCGGGCAGAGTGGCGGCAGTGATGTCGTAGGCCGAGGCGAGCGCGATGGTGCGCACGCGACGGCGGAAGACGGCGTCAGCGCCGAGGGTGTTGCGGGATTCTGCGGTTGCCATGAGGGTCTCCTGCTCAGGTGATGCCGTAACGGGCCACGGCGTAGGCCTGCATGGCCGCCATCTCGGCGGCCGAAGGTTCGCGGTCGAGGATTCCGAGCTCGGCGATGAGTCCGTTGAAGTAGCGGCTTACGGATTTGCCGAGCTCGGGGGAGGCGGCGACGCCAACGGTGTTCGTGCCGCTGCTGTAGTGGCTGGTGTTGTTGACCCAGACCTCGAAGTCCGAGGCGGCACTCAGCACGCTGATGGTGTGCGGCACCGCGCGGTCCGTCGTCGGGTCGCCGGTATTCGGCCGGGTGGTCGACAGGGGGCCAATGAGCGCGTCGCCGGTGGTCGCGTTGGAGATGAGATCGTCGGCCCCGTGGCTACCCAGCACCCAGACGCCAGCGGAGCCGATGGACGGCTGCGGGTCTGCGTCGAGCTGCATCACGGCCCACACCCACCCCACGCCCGCGGTCGAGATCGCCGCGAGGGAGGGGAGCGAGAAGTAGCCCTGCGTGACGGGCGTGAAGTCGGCCGCGTCCTGCCCGCCGAGTGTGCCCGCGGTGGGCTTGTTCGTGTTGTTCGTGGCGCCCGTGGCGTGGTTGCCGTTGCCGGACAGGTCCGTCCACTCGTCGATCTCAGACCCGGTGGTCGTCCAGTCACCGCCGCGGTGGAAGCGCTCCCACCCCATGTCGGCGATGGGGTCGAAGTCGTCCCCCGCCACCACGCCCGAGGGGCGGCGCATGAGCGCGGGGATCCGTCTGGAGCCGGTGCGGCTCACGGCGCGGGGCTCGACGGGACGATGTGGCAGCGGAAGGACGTGGAGCCGTCCTCGTGGATCGCGGTGAGGTACTGCGCCGCGTTGTCAGCCTTGAACGTCAGCGTGGCGCCGGCCGCAAGGTATGGGCTCGTGGTGGTCGCGGTGACCGCGCTCGACGAGAGCTCGAATCGGATCGCCTCGGCGCCAACGAAGAGCGTGTACCAGCGGCCGATGGTGAGCGCGCCGGAGGACTGCGAAGACGTGCCGGTGAGGTTGATCTCCTCGGACGTGTCGATCACGACCTCGGTCGCGTAGGTGGGTCGGGACATGACGGAGTGCTCCAATGGCGCCGCGAGGGGCGCAGAGATGGCGCGAGCGCGAGGGGCTCAGCGCGTTAGCTGGTGGCTTCGTAGAGAATCGCGGACGCCACGTAGAGAGTGGTCGCGGTGGTGACGCGGCCCTGCAGGTCGACGACCTCGAAGGTGTTGCTCGGCATGCCGGTCGTCTCGCTCAGGTCTTCGAGTTCGACCTCGAGCGGCTCCATTGTCACCCACGTCGGCGTGGTCGCCGTGATGCTCGTGGCCGACCCGGTGCCGCCAGCGCCGCCCGTGCCCTTGAGCCGGACCTCGGCGGTGCCCGAGTTGACCCACGCGAGCACGTCGCAATAGACGGCCTCGGTCGTGGCGCCTGGCGCCTGCGTGGTGTTGCGCGCGAGCGCGGGGACGGGGAAGTCCCAGAGGTCGCCGAAGGTGCCGCTCGTGGTGCTCGCCGCGTACGTGGTGATCGTCGAGCCCGCACCGGTGGCGTAGGGCACGGCCCACGCGCCGAGCATGCGGTGTCCGATGAGCATGTCGGCCGCGCCACTGCGCAGCGTGCTCACGAGGTCGGCGGTGATGGGCTGGCCGCTGACGATGCGGCTCGTGGCCTGGCCGTCGGCGTCTCGCAGGTACGGGTGCGGGATCTCCCAGCACGAGAGGTCCATGAGGTCCCACGAGTCGCTCTCACCGACCTCGAAGCGAAAGTCCACATCGACCGCGGTCATGCCGGTCGGAAGCGAGGCGAGCTCTTCGACGACCTCCAGCGGCTCGAGCATGGGAATCGAGAGGCCCGAGCCACTCGGCGGCGCGGGTGGGTTCATAGTGCGCGTGCTCAGGCTGCCGATCGTGATGTCGGTGTTGCCGGAGCCCGTGGCGCGCACCGTCCACAGCCGCGTGTGGTGGTAGCCGCTGGGGTAGAAGCGCAGGCCGAGCTTGAGATCGTCGGTATCCGCGAAGCCCGGACCGGGGCCGGTTGCAAGGCCGGGGATGAGCGCCCGCGGCTGGCCTTTGAGCCAGTTGTGCAGGCGGGCCATGTCGCCCCACGTCGCCGCCCCGACGGGCTGCGTGGCCTTGATCCCGCGCACCGAGGGCGTGCGCCGCGCGGGCGGCACGAGGACGGTCACGCGTAGACCTCGGCGGCGTAGAAGCCGGTGAGTTCCGCGCTCGTGGCGGTGCTGCCCGACGCCCGGCGCGAGAAGACGCTGATGGCGAGGTGCGGCGTGAAGATCGACAGGCCGGTCCCGCCGATCTCATCGCGCACGCCGAAGGTCCGATAGGCCCGCTGGACCTGCGCGCGCGACATGCGGAGGAGTGGGTTGCCGGCGTCGGGCACGACCCAATCGGGTGTGGTGCTCGTGGCTGTGTGGATCTGGACCGAGTCGTCGTTCCCCGCGGCGAACGCGGTCGCGGCCGTGGGGAAGCCCGCGGGGCTGGCGTTTGCCGCGTGCAGCCACACGCCGAACTCGACGCTGTTGCTCGCCGTCGCGGTGCGGCAATGGATGCGATAGCGGATCGCGTTGGGGCGGCCGTTGGTGCGGAGCCGCGGAAAGAACGGGCCGAAGGTGGCGTGCAGGCCCCAGAGCGTGCCGCTTGCCGGGTAGGTGTGCGACCAACCCTCGCCGCTGGCGAAGGGAGGGCACGCCTTGACGACCTGTGAGCCGGCGTCGGCGAGGTGCGCGAGGTTGTTGGCCATGACGCGCGCCTGCAGCGTGTCGACCGCCTCGTTCGCGGCGTGCTCGCCAGGCTCGTACTCGATCGCCTTGCCGAAGAGGGAGGTGCTCGCCATGGCTCAGGCCGCCCAGACGTTGGCCGCGGTCGCGCCGCTGGCGAAGTCGATCTCAGAGTCGGACGCCGCCCAGAAGGCGAAGTCTTCTTGCGAGGCCACGACCGACCCGGCCGCGGCGAAGCGCATGTAATAGGTTGTTGGCTCGGTGAACGTGCTGTCGAACTGGATCGTGACGCTGCTGGCCGAGATGGCTGTGACGGCGCCCGTCTGCGGGCCCTGCGTCGCGTCGTTCCACTCGATGATCTCCACCTCGTCGTCGACCTCGAAAAGGTCGGTCGCGTCCACGCCGCTCGGCGCCATGCTCTCGATCCCCTCGGGGTCGGTGAGCGAAAGGGTGAACGTCCACGAGTCGCCGCCGTTGTCGACGCCGCTGCTGAGCGTCGCGCTCGGCGCGTAGCCCGCGATGGGCTCGTCCGTGACGATCATGGTGAGCTGTACGCGCTCTTCCATGTCGAGCGCCCACATGCGACCGGTCACGAGCCCCACGGCCTCGGTCAGCCCGCGCTGGCCCGTCGTGGTGTCGGGAAGCCGCGGGAACGCCACGCGCCCCACCGAGCCGACGAGGGCGGTGGTCGCGAGCGTGTACGGCGCCTCGAAGACGATCCGCACGTAGGGCCGGCCGAAGATGCCGAGCACCTTCTGGCTGATCACGACCGCGTCGTCGTACGTCCAGTCGTAGCCGCCGCCTGCGCCGAAGCCGTGCGTGTCGAGGCTCATGGGCGCGATCTCGAGCTCGCGCGTGTTCTTGCGTGTGGAGAGCGCCGTCAGGTCACGGACCTGGAACGTCGGCCCGGTGTGCTCCTCCTCGGTCGGGTCCCACGCCGTGCGGATCGTGACGGTGTTGAACGAGCCCCAGGCGTTGCGCTCCCAGGTCGGCCAGTCGCCATCGACGATCCGGTTGCTGTCGTCGATCGTGAAGTCGACCGGCGTGGTCGCCGTCGGCAGCGTCAGCAGCGAGAAAGTCAGCTTCCCCGAGCTGCTGAGGTGCGGGAACATGCCGAGGAGCCGACACTCGTGCGTGATGAGCTCGCCCAGCTCGACCTCGGCGCTGCTCAGGTAGCGGCGAATCGAGAGCAGCGGGAGCCCGCGCTCGGCCTCGGCGAAGACGTCGGGGTCGATGTCGAGATCGCTGGCGACGAGGAAGGGCTGCGCGCCCTTGTTGGCGTCGGCCGGCGCGCTCGCCGAGAGCGTGGCCAGGAAGTTGTAGAGCGTGCCGGTGACGTAGTGCCGGCGCACGCGGTACTCGGGTAGCCCCAGCGACGGCGAGTAGCTGAACGCCTCGGGCATCGAGTCGAGCCGGATGCGGTTCAGCGTGGACGAGACCGACGCGATGCTGTTGAAGTAGGGCTCATCCCGCGTCGGGATCGTCATCTCCAACTCGTCGTTGGCGTCGGCCGTGACGGGGTTGTCCACGTAGACGTCGGCGCCGCTGTAGTCGGCGTCCATGTCCACCTCGCCCGTGAGGAAGCGGGAGCGGCCGTGGTTGCCGCGCGGGACCTGCCCGTCGGCGAAGACGTACTTGACCGACTCGCCGGTGGAGACCGCGCCGGAGCCCGTGAAGTCGTACGTGCGCGGGCGCCCCTCGGCGTTGAGGCCACCCGCGTCGAACGCAAGGCCTCCGTCGGAGCTGGCTTCAAGGGTGATCGCCCAGCCGCTGCCGTGAGGGTTGGCGGTAATGGAGTCGACCGCAATGTCGGCGCTGAGCGGACCCTGCAGGATCTCGGCGACGCCGCCGTTGAGCGTGATCGTGGTGCTGGAGGGGGTGAGCAGGATGCCCTCGTTCAGCGCCGTGGTCATGTCCTCGCAGAAGTCGGCGTTCGTCTCCCAAAAGCCGACGATCCGCAGCTTGACCGCCTTGGTCGGGTCGATGCTGGTGGAGGCGACGCGGCCGTCCGTGGCGTCCTCTCCGGCCGTGTCCTTGCCGAAAATGAAGTCGAGCGGGGCGTCTTCGGGGTAGTGGATGCCGCGCGGAAGGAACGGCTCTTCGAGGTCGCTGCCGAGGTCTTCGGCGAAGATGCTCGTGATGGGGTCGATCTGGATTGACCAGGTCGTCCCGTTCTTCAACTTCGCATCGGTGGTGCAGAGGCCGAGCCACACCTGGGTGCCGTCGCCCTGCAGGCTGTCCTCGCCGAGCACGTAGCGGTAGAGCCGCGCGCGGCGGCCCTCGATGGTCGTCGGGTAGGTGTGCGTCACCACCGGTCGGACGAGCTCGTCGCCGTCGGCCGTGTAGTGGTACTGCGCCGTGGTGCTCCACTGCGCGCGCTTTGGCTCGATGTACGGGCCGCCGCCGTCGCTGCCCACGGCCACGACCTGCATGCACTCGGTGCCGACGTGAAAGAAGTCGTCCACCGAGAAGCCAGACGTGCTGTCCACGTAGACGTTGCCGGTCGACGTCGAGAGCAGGGACGCGGTCATGTACGTCCGCGTGGTCGCGCGGCGGCTGAACCAGGTCGTGAAGATCGAATCCGTCTGTCGGTCGACGATCGAGACGTTCATGCCGCTCGACTCGATCTCGGCGCGCGCGATGTCGACCTGCTCCTCGATCTGGAGCCCCTCACGCAGGAGGCCGACGACGCGCTTTCGCCCGTCGGTCGTGGTCTTTTCGAGCCCGGGATCGGTCACGGCCTCGATGCCGAGGCCTTCGATCTCCAAGCGGTATGCGGTCTTGATGCCGGTCATGGGCTTGCCGCCCCCGCAGGGGCGTGGTTACGCTGCCCGCCATGAAGCGAGCGGGGATCGGGTTGGCGCTGTTGATGGCGCTTGGGTGCGTGGGAGAAGAGCGGCCTAAGCCGCTCGACTGCATCGGCGACGGCGCAGGAAGTCACACGCGGTGCGCGCCGGGATACGTCGTCGCGTGCCCCGACGAGGAATGGGAGTGCGTTGAGGACCAGCCGGAGTACGTGCGTCACGTGGCCCCGCTTTGCCTGGTCGACGGTGAGCGTCCGACGTGTGCGTCCGGCGCAAAGCCGGAGTGTCAGCTCATCGAGGATGTCGCGAGTCGCTGCGGTGGCGAGCCGGTGGCCTGCGTTCCGGACGACGAGGGCGACCTGCGCCCCGTCTGCCCACCGGGCCACGAGCCCGTGTGCTTCGGGCCCGGCACGCCTCGGTTCGGCGTGTCGTGCGGCTCGAACGAGACCAGCCAGATCGTGCGGTGCGCGATCCAGGGGTTCGCTGGTTGCTACTCAGGCGAGCCCAACTCGACCGGGCGCTGGCCCGTTATCTGCGTCCCCTGCGACTAGGGCCGCTCGACCAGCCGCGTCAGGAACGGCCAGTCCCAATGATTGTCGAAGTCCTCGGTGACGCGGGCCGGCGTGAAGATCGCGCCCTTCGCCCGCATCTTGTAGACGGCTGAGTCGTCGGCGTTGCGGACCCAGAACGGGTGAGCGGCGCGGACGTGCTCGACGAAGTGCTGGAAGGTGTACGGCACCGAGCTCGTGGCCTCGCGCTTGAACGTCGCGGCGAGGCTCTCGAACTTGAATCGCCAGTCCTCATAGATCGGCGCGGTGACCCGGCTCACCGAGTAGCTCGAGCCGTCGTCGGCCTCGGCGACCGAGAGGATGCCGTCCGGCTCGTACTCGTCGGTCACCTTGCTCTTGCCGTCGATCGCCGTCTCGATCACGAACCACGGCGTGACGTCGCTGGTGATCGAGTCGGTGCCCGACAGCGAGGTCGAGAAGCCGCAGAAGCGGCCGAGGCGCGCGATGTCCGCGTCGCCCTCGTCGGCGCCGATCGTCCATGTGGCATTGCCCGCCGCGCGTGTGAACGTGTAGGCGAGCGTGCTCGTGTTGAACGAGCCCGTGACGGCGTCGCCCATGCTCGTCGTCATGGCCGCGGCGACGGCGGTGGCGAAGTCGGTGTATCCGCTGACGGCCGAGATCGACGCCATGGTCTCGGCGCAGTAGGTCCCGGCGGTGACGTCGGTCTCCACCGCGCCGCCCCCCGAGTTGCCGGAGAATGTGAGCGTGCCGAACTCGCTCGTATCGAAGCCCGCAACGATGCGCATGGTCAGCCTCGGAAGCGGTTCTGGGCCGCTCGCTGCGACCGCGCGGTCATGCGGCCGAGGTACTCTTCCGCGACCGGCGCGTTGACGTTGACGACGACCGTGCCGCCACCCCCGCCGCCCGAGTCGCGCCCCGTGTTCGCGGGTCCGGCGCCGGCCCCCGCACCACCGCCCGCCGATGCGCCACCGCCCTGGTTCGGGATCGCGGCGCTCGCGCCACCGGCGACGGCCGCGAGGGCGAAGTGCTGGGCGGCCTCGGCGAACTTCGCCGCGGCGTGGCCCGTGTTCATGACGGCGTTGCCGATACCCTCAGCGAACGCGGCGGCGCCCTTGTACGCCTCTTGGATGGCGAAGGACTTGAGCCATTCGTCGATCATCGTGACGAACGACTTGCCGAGGTTGTCCTGCCCCTCGGCGGCGAGCTCGAGCGTGTTCTGGATGAGCCCGGCGAACTCCTCGGCGCCGCGCTGCATGCGATGCTGGCCGCGCAGCGCCTTCTCGCGCTTGGCGTCGGCCTTGAGCTGCGCCTCATGGCGCTCGGCCTCCTCGGCCTTGAGCGCGGCGTTCATCTCCAACTCTTCCTCGGCGAGCCGGTTGCGCTCCTTGGCGCGCCGGATCTCTTCGGCGGCGGCGTCGGCCTTGAGCTGCTGGTTCTCCGCGATCTCAGCTTGGATCTCGCGCTGGGCTTCGAGCAGGTCGTTCTGGAACTCGTAGGCGCTGATGGAGTCCCCCGGCCCGTCGCCGAGGTCGCGGCTCTGTGCGCGGGCGCCCGAGCGAGTGCCGCCCGATGTGGCGCCCATCGGGCCCGAGCCACCCTCCTCCTGGCTGCGGATGGCGTTCGCGACACCCTCGGCGCGAAGCGCCTGGATTCGGTCGAGCAGACCCTGGCCGTTTTCGCCACGCATCATGTCGAACGCATCCTTGGCGTCGCCGTAGATGTCGACGGCCCCGCCGAGGTCGCCCGCGGCGATGCGCTCCCGCATGTCGATGAGCGACGAGAAGACGGTCATGGTCGCCTCGATGCGCTCGGTGAACGCGGTGAGCATGGCCGCCCCGGTGATCGTGAAGTGCTCGACGTCGGATAGCGGGCCGTCGCTGTCGTCGCCGAAGATCCCAAACTTCTCGATGAGCTGGTCGGTGGCGTTGCCAAGGTTCTCCATGGCCTGGTCGAGAAGCCCCGACTGCTCGGCGGCGCCGATCATCTCGGTTTGCGCGTTCTCCAGTCGGGTCCCGAGCGTCAGCAGCATCCCGGCGAACGAGTCGGCCTCGCTGGTCGCGTCCTCGTACCCCTCGGTGAGCTGCCGGATCGCGCTCTCCTGGCGCTGCTGCTTTGTGGTGAGCCCTTCAAGGCTGACGCCGAGTTCCTTGAGCGGACCCTCTTCGCCGGTCGACACCGAGACCATGAGCTTGTCGAACGCCTCGGTGGCATCCTGCCCGGTGGCCGCGGCCCACTCAGAGGCGCGCACCGCGAGTGTTCCGAGTTGCTCGCCGGTCAGTTCCAGCCCCGCCTGCGCCGCCTTGTTGGACTGGACCATCAGGTCGATGTCGGCGATGAGGCCGTTGACCCGCTGGCTGGCGTTCGAGATGTCGCCACTGAAGCGGTTGATGACCGCGGTCTGTCGCTCGAACTCGACCGTCGCGTCGCGCATCGCGCCGAGCAGGCCGGTCACCGCGTCCCACGCCGCGCGGACGGAGACGACGCCGGCAGTGATGCGGTCAGACAGCGAGCCCCATCCGCCCCCCGCCTTCTTGGCTTCCTCGCCAAGCTCTTCGGTCTCGTCCTTGAGTTCCTTGAGTTCCTTGATCGCCTCCGCGATGCCACGGATGTTGAACTCGCCCTCGAGCGGCTCGACGCTTCCTCCTCGTGTGTTGCTCATGGGTCAGCCAAGTCGTCTTCGCGCCTCGTCGCGCTTGCGGCGAAGTTGCATCCAGTGGTGGCGGCAGCGGGCGACCGCGACCGCGTACGCCTGCACCCCCTGCCAGAGGTGGTGGGGAAGGCCGGGGCGGTAGACGCTTGCCAGGTGGACGCCGGTGTCGCCAACGCGGGCTTGCTCGTAAAGCGAGACCACGTCGTGAACAAAGGGGCTCTCGTACGCCTTCCACGGGCACGAGGGCGGTCGCCAGCCCGCTACTTTCTCGATTTCTTCGAGGGTCTTTTGCGGCGCCGTGAAGGTGCGCCCGAGGCGGTCGACGGGGACGTCGATTCGCCGGTGGCTTCGTCCGTCGCAGTCGCAGCGATACCCGAGTCGCCAGAGGTCGCCTTGGGTGCGTCCTCCTGCGGCCGATCGCTGGTCTGCTCTTTGAACTTCCTCACGGCGTCGGCCGCAACCTGGGCGGCCTTCGTCTTCAGGAGCAGTTCCCAGGAACGCGGCCGCGGAAAGCAGACCGCGCTCGTCGGGGGAAAAAAAGACTTCGCGAACGCGATCACCCCCATCTCCTCCACGTACATGGAGGCAATGAGCGCCATCTGACGCTCACTCAGGTTCGGGACCGGAACGCCGTCCACGCGGCGCTCCTCCTCCGGCTCGAGGCGCGGGTAGAAGGTGCCGTCCAGGCCCGTCAGGTTCTCGATGCGGGTAACCGCATACTTGAGCGCCGTCCGGTACTTGTAGTGCTCGCTGTCCTGGGAAAGCACCAGGTCCATGATCGCAGAGTCGAGCCGGCGCAGCGTAAACCACACCAGCTTCTTGCCCGGCTCCTCGCGGACCATGCTCGGCTCGCGCGACGAGCGGTACTCCTCGATCGCGTTGGCGTACTTGGTGTCCGATCCCGAGTGGGCCAGGGCCATTGCCTGCCAATCCAGCGCAGGATCGGCCACCGACACCACGCGAAGTGGTTTGAGCGTCTCCATGGGTCCTCCAGACCTCCCACGCGTCAGGGCGGCGCGGGTCGCCCGTCGGTCACAAGAAGTGCATGCGGAAGGGCGCGACCGCGAGGTCGTTCGTCCCGTTCACGGTGTCGTCGAGCCCCGCGTGGAACTCGATCGTCTGGTACGCGAGACCGTCCTGGTTCGTGCGCTGCGGGTTCTGCACCTGCGCGGTCGACGTCTCCAGGAGCACGATGCTGCCAGCGGTCAGGCCGATCTGATCGTGGATGGTGTAACTGTCCCGGTCGTCGCGCTCGGTGAACCAGGTGTATGCCTCGTAGGGGAGCGAGACGCTCACCTGGACGAGTGGCTTGACCCGCTGGGCCCGCCACCGAGCGATGGTGTTCGTCCCGTTGGGCGAGCTGACCGGCTGGAAGATCGGGCCGTTGAAGGTGTACGTGACCGAGGCCGCGTCGTACTGCGTGTGCGTCGTGACGCCCGAGCCGCTGACCTTCATGGCGAAGTCGCCGTGCACGTAGGTCGGCGAGTAGTTCGAGTACGAGGCCGTGGTGATCGCGGCGTCCGGCTCCTT
>Ga0209475_10005000_pt1 | contig 11094 bp, 9 predicted proteins | sample tdDd471_FD_187128 | JGI IMG/M metagenome (GOLD analysis project Ga0209475, IMG submission 187128) | Marine sediment microbial communities from the Atlantic coast under amendment with organic carbon and nitrate - tdDd47.1 (SPAdes)... | ecosystem: Environmental > Aquatic > Marine > Coastal >...
CATGAGTTTTTAGATTTATGTGAACAATTGAGATGTGAGCCCTATTTTGGCGGTAATGTTGGCAGTGGCACAGTACAAGAAATGCGGGATTGGGTGGAATATATCACTTCGGATTATGACAGCACATTATCCAATGAACGGCGCAAGAATGGACGTGAAAAAGCGTGGGCGATGCCATTCTGGGGGATTGGTAACGAAAATTGGGGTTGTGGCGGTCATATGACACCTGAGCAGTATGCCGATTATTATTGCCAATATCATACCTTTGTCCGTAATTATGGCGAAATACCGATGATGAAAATTGCGGCAGGGCTTGGTGGCAGTGATACCAACGGGGAAGCCACTGCTATTTTTATGGACAAGGTCATGAATCGCAAGCATCCTGTCCGTATGGATGGAATCAGCATCCATCACTATGTGTATTTACCAGATAAACCAGAACATTCTGCTACCCAATTTGGTGAGCAAGAATGGTACACCGTGATGCAAGGCGCACATCTGATGGATCATATCATTATTGAAAATTCCAAAGTGATGGATAAATACGATCCCGACAAAAAAATGTGGTTGATTGTTGATGAATGGGGCGCATGGTATCCTGTCGAACCAGGGACAAATCCACGTTTCTTGTACCAACAAAATTCTATGCGTGATGCAGTCGTCGCCGCCTTGACCTTACACATATTTCAAGACCATTGTGATCGTGTTCAAATGGCAAACCTCGCACAAGTTGTCAATGTAATTCAAGCAATGGTATTGACCGAAGGCGAAAAGATGCTGCTTACACCAACTTATCATGTATTAGATATGCTTAAAGGACATCAAGACGCAACCGCATTATCATTAGATGTTGATTTTGAGACATATAGCATGGGTGATAAGTCTCTGCCTATGGTGAGTGCCAGTGCATCTAAATCCGAATCAGGTGATGTGTTATTGACCTTGTGTAATTTACATCCATCACAATCCGCTGAACTGAATATCAATATTGCTGATATGGAAGTGACCATTTTAACAGGTACAATTCTCGTCGGGGATGAGATTACAGCGCATAACACCTTTGATACACCAGATCGTGTTCAACCAACAGCCTATCATGGTGCAACAATCGAAGATAGGAATACACTCACAATGACACTTCCTACGGCATCGGTTGTAGCATTGACTATGCGATAAAAAACTAAGGCATGACACGCTTTCTACCTTTGCATTTGCGAGCCTTTGCGCTAAATTAAACCTATTATGTTCAATCACATCACAGGAAAAGAAATCCCATGAGCGAATGGAAAACCGTTATTGGCTTAGAAGTCCATGCAGAGATGGCAACCGAAAGTAAAATGTTCAGCCCCTGCCCTGTTGTGGATAGTGTCGAAGCCGAACCCAATACAGCCGTTGACCCGCTGTCTCTTGGTATGCCCGGCACATTACCTGTCATTAATATGCAAGCGATGGAATACGGCTACATGGTCGGATTAGCACTCAATTGCGAAATTCCAGAGATCAACCAATTTGCACGCAAGAATTACTTCTATCCTGATTTGCCCAAAGGTTATCAAATCAGCCAATTTGATCGTCCATTGGCGATTAATGGTTATATCAATATCGAACTTGAAGATGGCTCAACCAAGACAATTCGCGTCCGACGCGCCCATATGGAAGAAGACACAGGCAAATTGACGCATACAATGGGTGGCAGTCTGGTTGATTACAATCGCGCTGGTGTTCCATTACTAGAAATCGTCACCGAACCTGATCTGTCCAGCTCAGAAGAAGCCGAAGCCTATGCCCGTAAATTGCGCTCGATTTTACGGTATCTCGGCGTGAATAATGGTGATATGTCCAAAGGTATCCTGCGTTTTGAAGCCAATGTCAGCGTCCTACACGAAACCGATACCGAACTTCGGGAACGCACCGAAATCAAAAATCTGAATAGTATCCGAAATATGGGCAAAGCAATTGATTACGAAGTCAAACGCCAGATAAAATTATATAACAATGGCGAAATCGTCAAACCTGCTACCCTCGGATGGGATGAAGCTAATCAAAAAATTACAGTCCAACGCTATAAAGAACGCGCCGACGAATATCGCTATTTCCCCGAACCTGACCTACCGATTGTCGAGGTCAGCCGAGAGAAAGTTGCCGAAATCCGATCCAAGTTACCCGCCCTACCTGATGAATTACAACAGAAATTCACAGAAGAATTGGGCTTGAATGCCTATGATGCAGGAGTCCTCACCGCTGAACGTGCAATTGCCGAATATTTTGACGCTATTGTCAGTCATGGGATCGACCCCAAAACCACCTCAAATTGGATCACGTCTGACTTGTTCCGCATGATGAATGAGCATGAGATCGAACGCGAAGCCATCGACACAATTCCAATTACAGCAGAAAACTTTGCTGGATTATTATCACTTGTCGAAAAAGGAACAATTAACCAGAGTACCGCCAGTAAAAAAGTCCTGAGTGATATGTGGGAAACTGGAAAAGATGCCCAATCCATCGTTGATGAAAAGGGACTTGCACAAGTTTCTGATCCTGCCATCATCAGCGAAAAAGTTGATAAAGTACTATCAGAAAATGATGATCTTGTTCAGCGTTTATTAGAAGGCAACGATAAAGTAATGAATGCCTTATTTGGCAAAATCATGGGTGAGTTACGCGGAAAAGGTGATCCCACGGTAGCGCGTCAAATCTTGCAAGGCAAGCTCGAAAGCATGAAATAATTTGCCTGATTTTTGATCAGTTGCTTATAGCTTTTTTTCACAAATCATGATAGAATATATGTTCCAATTAGCTACAATAATGTTCATTCGGCAAATCCGTCACACTGCTATATAATTCTAACAAAGTTGCTGGATTGAGAAGGAGTAAACAAAATGACATGGCATCAAACAATCGTTGTCGGAAATCTCGGTGGTGATCCTGAATTAAAGTATATGCAAAGTGGATCAGCAGTTTGTAATTTTAGCGTCGCCGTTTCCGAACGATGGAAAGATCGTCAAACCAACGAAAATCGTGAAAAAACAACATGGTATCGCGTTGCAGTATGGGGTCCACAAGCAGAGTCGTGTAATCAATATCTCCAAAAAGGCAGCCAAGTTATGGTGACTGGTAATGTATCAGCTCGTGGATATATGAACAATAATGGGGAAGCTGCCGCTTCACTTGATTTGACCGCACGAGATGTCCGTTTTCTAAGTCGTGGTGGTAATGCAGGACAAGGTGGACAAGGGAATTCTGGCGGTGATGATTATGCTTCCAATTATGGCGAGCCCCCTAGCACTGTAGATGACATTCCATTCTAAAAAGCAATCAATAAAAGTGGGTTGACTAACAGCCCACTTTTGATCCCACAAAACTAATAATCAATCTCCTCTCATGAACAAAATCATATTCCCCTATGCTATGATTATTTGCGAGTTCAACCTAAAACATGCACAATATAGGCGTGTCAACTTGCAGGAGTGATAAAACCACTATGACTGATGCCCTCATTGGCAAACAATTGAATAACTTCCGTATTGATCGTCTATTGGGGCGCGGTGGGATGGCGCAAGTCTATTATGGGATAGATGTAGGGCTAAATCGTCCAGTTGCTATTAAAGTGATTGATGAACGATGGCGCGAGGATGAACAGTTTACCGCGCGTTTTATCTCTGAGGCGCAAACCATCGCAACATGGCGACATGACAATATTATTCAAGTCTATTATGCAGGCACTGAAGAAGATATATATTATTTTGTCATGGAATATATCGACGGTGAAGATTTAACCGACTATATGCAAACCCGTCACACTATTGGCGAAGCAATCCCCTATGAGAAGGTCATATCTATTTTACGAGCCACGGCTAGCGGACTCGACTATGCTCACAACAAGGGTGTCATTCACCGTGATGTTAAACCATCGAATATTATGCTAGGTCGTGATGGTCGTGTCGTTCTTATGGATTTTGGATTAGCACTCGATGTCCAAAAAGGCACAATTGGCGAAAGTTTTGGGACACCCCATTATATTGCCCCCGAACAAGCAAGAGATGCCTCTACGGCAGTTGCACAATCCGATCAATATGCACTGGGTGTCATCGCATATGAAATACTAACTGGGCAAGTCCCCTTTGATAATCCATCGGCGATGAATGTTGCACTCATGCACATGACCGAAAATCCACCAAAACCATCAATCATCAATCCGAATTTGAACGCTGATGTCGAGCATGTCTTGCTGAAAGTATTATCCAAACAACCTAGCCAGCGTTTTCCATCGTGCCAAGCATTTGTCGAAACACTGGAACATGCTATTGCAGGTCGTCCCACACTCATAGAAGATGTTAGCCCTGCTCAAATCAACAAAATTCTGATTTCACCCCCAACCTTGAATCCATCCCAAACAGTCGTTGGTAACGATAAACCTGCAAGTATCCACACCGCTCAACGTCCTGCCCAAGCCTCAGCAAAGAATAATAAAAATAATTTGCCATTGACACTGGTCGCTGTTATCGGCATCGCCATTGTTGTGATCGGCATTCTTGTTGTCATTGGCAATGGCAACCCTTCCCCCGTAGAGGAAGCATCACCTACGCTTATCGCACAAATCGCCGAGGGAAGTACAGAGACCCTAATCCCAACCGAACAACCATCTACAGAGACAGATTTACCAACGAACACAGCTATACCACCAACGACAACTAGCTTACCCGAAAATACAGCTATACCACCGACATCAACCGACATACCAACAACCATTCCGATACCAACCACAGCCATCGATTTATCCACGAACACGCCTATTCCGCCAACTGCTACTCCAACCGTGATGCCACCAATTTCAGAGGCAACCCTTGCATTCCCAAATGGATCACCAGTGGTCTTGTATTACAATGCCAGTAGTTTTTATATCTGGAATCCAACATCAGATCGCATTCGGTCAGGTGATTTCAATTTTGAAGCATTAGACAGCGCTGGAAACACCTTATCCTATGCGTTCGATGGTAGTCGATGGACGCAATTTTATAGCTATCTTGATGGTGGTAATTGTGTCGCAATCGAAATGACAATCGGTACACACCTTAAACCGCCCGAATGCCGCGATTACAATTCGGTTGTGAACACAGCATCGCCGAGTAACCTCATATTCTGGACAGGGCAAACTATGATTACAGGGTTCCGTGTATTATGGCAAGATGCCGAGGTCGCCCAATGTGAGACATCGCTTGGCATATGTAGCTTTAATATTCCTTAGTGTTGATGAAATAGACGATAGCGGATTGCGTGCCATATTAAACCAACTGCCAGCAAACCTAAGCCAATGAGCCATATCTGTATATCGACCCAGAAGGCAAGAAATAAACATGCACATAACCCAACCCAAGCTAGCCATTTAGGATAGAGTCGTTCTTGGTCGCTCAAGCGCAATGCCGCTAAGTTGGTAATAGAATAATAAATCAGCACCGTAAATGCACTAAACGCCCATGTTGTTTTGACATTACCTATTAACACTAACCCCGCAATCACAACCCCCATAACAATAACAGCGACATAAGGATTTGAACGAATTGGATCAATTTTTGAGGTAATCGTTGGCATATCTTGCCTACGTCCCATTGCTAATAAAACCCGTGATAATCCCAAAATAAGGTTCAGAAGCACCCCTAGCATCGCCATCATCGCCCCTAATGCAATAATCGGAGGAACGATTGGCATATTAAATTGGCGTGAGGCGATTTCTAAAGGCGCGACATAAGCTTGTGTCGCATCACTCAACGTCGCAGAACCAACCGCACCAATGCCGACAATCGCAACACCCATATACAATATCATGGTCACAATCAACGTGATGATAATAGCTTGAGGAATCGTCTTACGAGGTTCGCGCACTTCCTCACTCAAGGTTGCAATGCGACCATATCCTGTATATGCAACGAACATCAAGGCTGTCGCTTGTAAAAAGCTAAATAAAGGATTTCCAGATTCATTAAAAAATGGTGTGAGATTAATCGAATTATTGGTGGCAAATGTTGGTAGTCCTGTAATGACAAATATTGTTAATGTCGTGACAGTAACGGAAACAATCAAGATGTTAATGGTGTTAGACCGTTTTAAGCCGCTCAAGACAACCATTGTTACAATAACGACCGTCACGAGAGCAATTGGAACAAGCAGCTCGCTTGATGGATGATTAAGTAGATTTAACAAATAGCCAGCGAATCCTAAAGCCGCTGTTGCCGCCGAGGCAGATTTTGCAAGCAAGAACATCCATCCAGCACTAAACCCAAACCAGTGATTGATGTATCGATAGCCATATTCATAAGTCCCGCCACTCACAGGATAATTTGCCGCCAATTGCGCGCTATTTAGAGCATTACAAATCGCAACGCCTGCCGCTACAGCGATCGCTAAAATTACTGATGCCCCTGTAATACCTGATGCAATACCAATGCTCACAAATACGCCTGTGCCGAGGATCGCCCCTAAGCCCATCATGATTGCACCAAATACACCCAATTCCCGCCTGAGTTGTGTCACAATATGCCCCCTTACTTTTTCGGGTGATTATAATTTGGCAAGTTTAAGAATTATCTAAGTTTCTACATCTCGTGATACCGTTTTTCACCACGCGCCATTTCTTTACCCCGTTCTTTGGCGGTGATTGTATCCATATCAAAACGATTCTTTGCTTTACGAATTTCAACCCGTACCAATTGATCGATTTTCTCTTTATCTTTCGCAGATACATATGCCAACTCATCAGCCCGAGTCAAGACATATGGATAAGGATTGCGCCCCTGTAACTGACATTGTGACAAAATAATAGCATGGACAGCATCGACACGCTCTCTATCTCGCGCAACCCATACAGGCATATCGACGCGCACAACCCGTGTCGTAAATCCATATCCCTCATTATTGATTGCCCGTTGCTGGTTGGTCACTTTAAGATAGAAAAATGCAATTTCATAATTTTCACCACGCGCTTTAAATTCATAATTCTGAGGTGAATTCTGAACCATGATCGCCGATCGTTCACCGGGCTTGAGGATATAATCAAAGAATTGCTGGTCATGCAATCCCTCTAGTGCACCTGCCCGTGATAATTCACGCTGGCGAATTTGTACCTCTTCTGCACTGCCAAGGGTCATCAAAAACAACAATTGCATAAACCGCTTACTACGATACGGATTATCAATGTAACCCACTAATGACGCACCGGCATCATGTAATTGTACCATTGCCGCTATATAATCCGTCAATAAGTCCTCGCCACTATATCCTTCGTTACTAGGGAGATACATCAAACGATTATCATAAAATGCGATCAAAGGCTGAGGTTCACCCTGTCGTTTACGCTCCCATGCTGTCTCAGCTAAGGTACGCATCTCCGCGACGGTACGCCGATCATCAACAGTACTGTTCCGAATCACACCACCATAGCGGTCATGCACATATTTTTGATGAAACTCCAACCGTGGCAGACTTGCCGCTTCTGGAATGCGGTCTGTCCCATGATGATAAATATATAAACCCATATTCAGCAAATAATAATGAACGGGCGCTTGTTCATCAGGATATATTTGTGAGCCATCAGTCGCTAAGATTGTTGCCTTTTCAGGGGCTTCGGGCGCAGGTGCAATCAGATTAACCGGATCAGAACCTTTTAATTCAAGTGGTGCTGCCCCTCGATACCCACTTACATCAGGTTGACGAATCCAGCGAATCCGCTCATACACCTCATTGAGATCACCCGATGCCTCAAAAATACGTGTCGCAAACTCTAAGCGATCATCCAAATCGAAATCTAGTTTTTCGATCATCGACCCCATTTTTGTAATTTGTGACATTACTTTACTAAATTCTATCCCCATTGTGTTTCCTTCGTCTGAATCAGAATGTCATAATCCTTGCACGGATGTTCTAAAGTGTCAAGCAATTTCTCACTATTCTTCTTAATATATCGTAATCTTTGTAAAAATGTGTAAAAGTCTCTTGGCAAATCGAATTTTTATTGTCATAATACAGGACGTTAAATATAAATACTCTCTTAATCTACTTAAAATTACTTTAGGTTTCGTTTTTTATGTCCACAATTTACGATCAATCTGAAACCCAAGTAATGGAGTAGATATGGCAATTCAATCAATCCAATTTCAATCTGTAGAATCAGGTATTTCCCACGAAGTAATATTTGCAGGGGATAATATTCGGTTAGCTGGTCAAATCGACTATCCGAATCGCCCGATACCCGCAAACGGATACCCGCTATTATTCATCCTTCCGAATGCATGTTGTACAAGTAGAAATGGATTTAAGCATCATAAACAGATTGGTAACCAAGCAGGATTTGCCGTTTTCCGTTGGGATAAACGTGGAACAGGTCGCAGTGCTTCCGGTGGTCAAGGTAGTGCCGATCAAGATGCCATCAAAGCCTATCAAACAGCCATCCATCAAGCCGACATCAACCCTAATCGAGTCGTCATCTGGACACAAACCGACGCATCCCTCCTTCTCTCAGAAAACTACGAAGCATTTAAAGCCGAACAACAACCACTTGGCATTATCTTATCGGGCAATATGCTAGACGAACAAGAAATCTTGAAGTTAGATACCCGCATATTCTGCCTCACTGGTGAACGTGATTGGAATCTAGCCTCCCGTTATGCCATTAAAGCCGTCAGCACACATGAAGAACATTACAAACTTGGCTCTAGTTCATACATCGCACAATTCGCAGACCGTAAATTGATTGACACTCGTAACAATATATTCCATACAGGCGCAGAAGCCATCATCCAAGATTGGTTAACGGATTTATGCCCAGCTTCAACGTCGATTTAAGCGGACACAATGCACTTGTCACAGGTGCAGGTGCAGGAATTGGGCGAGCAATAGCAATTGCGCTTGCCCATAGTGGCGCATCCGTTGCCGTCAATGACCTCAATATAGAACGTGCCGAAGATGTCACCGAAGCAATTACCGCACAAGGTGAAAAAGCGATTGCCTTACATGGTGACATCTCGAACCGCTTCCAAACTGCCAATATGATCGAACAAACCCGTCATGCGCTTGGCAAAATTCATATTTTGGTGAATGCGGCGGGTATCTTCAAAGCAGAACCGATGCTGAAAATTGACGAATGGGATTGGCGACGACAAATCGAAGTCAATACAATTGGGACATTTTTTTGTATGCAGTTGGTTGGGCGTGTCATGGCGGATGAAGGTGGTGGTGTGATGATTAACCTCGCATCAACGGCGGGGAATCCATTGGCTCTCGACGAAGGCATGGGATATGTCGCAGGGAAATCCAGCATCCTCGGTATGACGCGACAAGCTGCCAAAGAACTTGCCCCGCATAACATCCGTGTGAACGCCATTTGTGCAGGTAATATCAACGAAGCCGATATGCCAGCAGTCAAACCCGAAAATACCCTTCTCAATCGCATCGGCACCCCCGAAGACATCGCCAATGTTGCACTCTTTTTATGCTCGGATGCGTCCAGTTTTATAACAGGTCAAGCCATCATTGTTGATGGTGGGTAATAATTGCCCTAACTTCGGATACAGGATCGCATAAATTTAGAATTTCTTGTCAATTCGGTTGATTCTATCCTCTCGTTCTTTGAGCCTTTTTAACTGGTTTTCTTTTGCGCCTTCAGACAAGTTTGGCTGTGTATCAATATTCTCGATTGATTGCTTAACCGCATCTCTAAACATCTTTCGGACTTTTTCAATCGGCTCGTTTGATAAACTATATTTACGCTTGACTGCTTCTATCAACATTTGAACCGTTTCCTCAAGACATTCATCCTCAGACATCCCCTGTTCACGCATCTGTCTAATTGGGTGAAATGCACTAATTTCATAGCCTCTTTCAACCCTAACTTGTTCTATTTCGTCATCAAATGCAATTCCCACAAGTCGTAAGCCAAACGTAAATCCATGTATCCAATCAAGGGCGGGGATACCAAAGTGTTCTTCGCTAGCATAAACTTGAGGTCGAAGCTGCAAGTGAGCCAAGGTGCTAAGAAACTGTTTCGCTTGCTCTTCAGTCAAATCAACGTCTTTATTGTTTTGTTCCATAGTCACTTTATATTACCTTAATTCTGCAACTTTGCGTTAAATACCAGAACTCCAACTATTCCCCAGTAGAGCCAAACCCACCTGCACCACGTTCTGTATCGGATAAAGCTTCCAACGAATCAAGCACTTCTACAGCTTCAACATACACAGGAATAACAACCATCTGCGCGATTTTCTGCCCGACGCTAATCATATAATCCTCTTGACCAACATTCAGCAAGAGGATTTTCACCTCACCGCGATACGAGCTATCTATCACCCCTGCCAAAGTATGCAATCCAGCTGATGCCACACTGGAACGGTCTTTGACAAGTCCGACATAATTATGCGGAATTTCAACATGTAATCCTGTTTCGACCAACACTTTTTGCTGAGGCGCGACGGTATATTCCCCTATCGAGTATAAATCATAGCCTGCATCACCATCGCGGGGTGCTGTAAAGTCGATATTCAGTGCTTGTAATTTCTCATTTTTATAAACGCGCATTTCTATCCTTTAATCTTCGGTATTTTATGAACTCAGAATCGAGTAAATTTAGAGAATCTAACAACTGTTTTAGTTGATAGTGCTTGGTTAATGTGAAATACAATCTCAGAGATTCTGTTTTACCAATAACCAAAGACCAATAACATACTACAACAAAATCAATTGTGGTTGGTGGTTGCCAGAGTATGCCAATTCCCCATCCAAGAGCATTTGTACCTGATAATCACGTATGGCTGTCGGCAATGTCACTAGGAGGTCTTTATCCTCAAATGTAAAGGCTTCGTCTTCCCATTGATGAACAATATGATTCTCATGTTTGACAATAATCTTCACATGGAATGGTTGACAGTCGGCAGATTTATCACATGGATTAAATCGAAAACGGATGTCGGTTTCACTCAATTGCACCTCATCGACATAAATCCACTTCTGATTAAAGAGTTGGAAATCAGTCCGTGCTGTAATTTTATCGCGCCATTTACGCCACACATCACCCGACAACAAACTCTGCAAGGTTTCATACTC
>Ga0209475_10005001_pt1 | contig 11093 bp, 14 predicted proteins | sample tdDd471_FD_187128 | JGI IMG/M metagenome (GOLD analysis project Ga0209475, IMG submission 187128) | Marine sediment microbial communities from the Atlantic coast under amendment with organic carbon and nitrate - tdDd47.1 (SPAdes)... | ecosystem: Environmental > Aquatic > Marine > Coastal >...
CTCGGGCATTACGAGCTGCAACGCAAGCGCGGCCGCGTTCCCCTGCACGAGGTGCGGCCATGAGTTGCCCGATCTGCAAGGCGAAAAGCGATCCCGCCTGCCGCCCGTTCTGCTCGAAACGCTGCGCCGACATCGATCTGGGCAACTGGCTCAAGGGGGCCTACGCCATGCCCTCCGACGACCCCGAAGACATTGAAAACGCAGCCGAACAGGCCGAGACGCAGCGCGGGCGTCCACAATAGCGTTCCAAAGGCCAAAATGCCTCTGGACAGCCGTTCGCGGAATGCCTAGAACGCCCCCACCCAAAGGCCAGCGCCTTTCCCGTGCCCGGGTAGCTCAGGGGTAGAGCAGTGGATTGAAAATCCTCGTGTCGGTGGTTCGATTCCGCCCCCGGGCACCATTTTTATCAGTTAAGTAATTGATTTTGCGTGAAAATGGCGGCTGAAGCTATTTTCTATCCCCCTAAATATCCACCCTTTGCGTTGTGGTAGGCGGTTCGGTTGTTGGAATCAGCCACCGCGTTAGAGCGTTGCGTCACGTGCAATCCCACATAAACCTATTTCTTGATTGTGGGGGTTGCCCTGACTACCGTCATGCGGGTATGGGAGGACTTCAGATGTTCAAATTTTCAACGGTCGCCTTGGTTGCTGCAATCGGACTTGCCGCTTGCACATCGTCTATGGGTTATCAGCCCACAAACATTACTGACCGCGACCGTCAGGTTCACGACACAACGCTCAAGTTGAGGCTCAAGGACTACTCAAGCGCCCAGTTTTTCGGTGCTCCAAGGGTTGCTGTGAACCCCAAAGGCGGGCGGATAATCTGCGGTGCCGCGAATGTAAAAAACGGGTTTGGCGGATATATCGGGTATCAAGCCTATGCGATTCAATATGTCCCATCTAACCCAAAGATTGGGCCGATTTTTTATCTTGGTAGCGCCGCAATGTCTGACTGCCGTGGCGCAGGAATAGACCTTTCTGTAGCTGCGTAGCCCCATCAGGGATGCGCGCAAAGGGTTCTCGCCTTCATTCGCCCAGCGCGTCGGCCAGTTCTCGGGCCTCGCGGCGCAACGCATTCACCATCTTGCGCAGCGCCATCGCTTCGCCGCTGCGCCCGCCGTGCCGCCAGTTCGGATTCGCTGGGCCAGATTGAGCGCCCCCGCGCGCCCCGTGCATCCGGCATACGGTCCAGCCGCGAACGGCGGGGTTTCGGCAGGGTTGCCCGGTGCGCTTGGACTTTGCCGTGCATCTAGGAGCGGTTTGCGCGCTTTGCATGGGGTTGTCGTCATCTTTCATGGTCGCCCCTCCCCCCTTGCGTTAACTTCGAGAGAACGACAGGAGGTAGCATGCGGTTTCCAATCTTTTTTGTGTTCATTTTCTTTGCGTTTCCAACTCTTGCCGACCAATGCGCCAAGCTAGAGCAAGAGTATTACCGATACGACAGCGAGCGCATACACTTCGAGCTTTCTGGCATTGGCGACAACTCGGCCCTTCGCAGTGAGAACCGCCTAGCTGCGATACAGGTAATCCTCCAACGGCAGGCTATCGTCTTAGACATGATTGTCGCGAGCGACTGCCCTTTGCCGGAACCGCCTAAACCGTTCAGCAAGAGGGGGGTAATGTGCCAAGGGTCGCCGCAAGCCTGCCGGGACTGAAAACCGAAGCATCCCTCATCATTCATCGCCTCCCCGCCCCCCCGTGCTGCACGTCCCCAACAATCGCCTGCCCGCCTTCATTCACCGTGACACGCTCGACGCGCACGGTTTGTTGCCCTTTGGTGCGATACCTTTTCAGCGTATCCATCTGCGCCGCGAAGGTTCGGCCAAGCTTGTTCAGCGCCCGTTCTGCGGCGTCCTGTTGAGGTATGTTTTCAACATGATTCAACCTGCGCGCCATCATCATCGTTGCTTGATGGATTGCCGCCATCTGGGCCAGTAGCAGCGTTTCCGCTGCATCCTCGGGGTTCATGGCGTCCACAACGCCCAGGGCAAAATCGGTCGCCTCGAGGTCGGCGTTGTTGCGGAACTGCGGCTTGAGGGGTGATTTCCCCTTTCCCCGAATGCGTCAGACCACAGGAACAATTTCGGCGATGCCAAATACCGAGAAGCGGTTCATGAGTGCGATGCGGATATGGATTTCGGCGGTCTGTCCACTGCCCGACAGGGTATTGCGCAGCAATACCCGAGAGGGGGTCTGGGTCTCTCGAGGCGATGCGCTTATCATCTCCTTGTCCAACCAGATCAACAGGGAGCCGCGCTTCCACAGCGCGGCGTTGCAAGCGGACCAGTTCGTTGTGCGGTAGCGGGCGGCTAAAGGCTTCCGCATGCAGCCCTTCTAAACCCATGGATTCGCGTTGTGAATCCTTCAGGAGCGAGTTGTGCATCAACGCCCATTCGTGGTTCCGCCGTTCTGCGCGCCAACTCTCTCGCAACACCTTGTTTTCACCCGTCTTCCACCCTCTTCCGGCCACTTCACGGGACTTCCGATATCCCTGAAAGAATAAGTGTCAACTTACAGCAAGAGCGCGGTCAGATCCCGCGCCCAGGCTTCCCAGGTCAGGCGCGTATGAGCATGGTCGAAACTGGCGCGGCACAGCGCTTCATGGCGCGTTGGATCGGCGGTCAACGCGAGGACGGCATTTGCCCAGTCCTGCGGCCCGGCCTCCATCGGCATCATGCGTCCGTTGGTTCCCTCTTCGATCAGCGACCCGATACCGCCGGTCCCGGTGATCAGAACCGGGGTGGCGTGGGCATTGGCCTCGGCCACCACCATCGGCGTGCAATCGGCCCGGGTCGGCAGGATGAACAGATGCGCCCGGGCGAACAGCCACGCCAGCCGCGCCACGTCGCGCGGGCGGTTCTTGTCGAGGTGGCCGATCCGCTCCGCCCCCGGCGGCAGGGCGATACTGCCGGGCACGTCGCCCACCAGCGACAGGACCGCGCCCTGCCCCGTGGCGCGCAAGGCCGCAAGCGTATCGAGCGCGATCTGCCCGCCCTTGCGCTGCCAGTCGGTGCCGACCCAGAGCAGGCGCAGCGGATCGAGCGGCGGCTTGTCCGGCGCGGCGGCGGGGAGATCCTCCATGTTGATGCCGAACGGCACGCAAGTGACCCGCGACGGATCGCCCCCCAGCTCCTCCAGCGCCCGGTCGGCCATGTAGCGCGACGAATAGACCGTGAGCGCCGCCCCGCGCAGCACCTCGGCCTCGCGGATCTCGACCGCCTGCGACACCGGATGCCCGTAGAACGCCCGGATGAAGGCGGGGGTCGCATCGGTGACATGCACGATGGGGACATCGGTGCGCGTCAGAAGCGGATGCACCAGGTCCGTCGCCGTCAGGGCGACGATGGCATCGAGCCCCGCAAGGTCGAGCCGGAGCGGATCAACCGCAGGCTCCCCCCGGCGCGCGATGCGCTCCAGGCGGCGAAAACGCCAGGGCGCCCGGTAGGGGCCGAGAACCCGGGCCGACAGGTCCGCCCGGCGCGACAACGCCCGGAACGCGAAATACGCGGTGCCGCTGAAGGCCTGTCGATCAAAGGGATTGTGCGGCGAGAGAAATCCCACCCGGAGACGCGGGAGCACGCTGAACCCTCCATTTCTCCGGGGCCAGCCGCCCCGGCGCGGGAACCCGCGCACAGTGCCGCAGGCCGCGCGCCCGGGCAAGACCGCGGCGAGACCGCGGTCCGGGCGCCGTTACTTGCCCGCCTTCTCTTCCAGCGCGGCGATCCGGGCGGTCAGCGCGGCATTCTCTTCGCGCGCCTTCTGCGCCATCGTGCGCACCGCGTCGAATTCTTCGCGGGTCACGAAATCACGGTCGGCCAGCCAGCGGTCCATCAGCGATTTCATCGCCGTCTCCGCCTCGTCCTTGGCGCCCTGCGCAACGCCCATCGCGTTGGTCATCAGCTGCGAGATATCGTCGAGGATCTTGTTGCGGGTCTGCATCTGTGGTCTCCGTGTCGCGGTTGGCCCCTATATGGGCCCTGCGCGGCGCTGCGGCAAGGTTGACTTCGCCCCGCGCCTGCAGGCAAGGAGACGCATATGCAGGCTGCCCTTCGATTTCCCGATCTCTCGCCCGAACTGGTCTCCTTCACGCTCTTTGGCATGGAGTTCGCGCTGCGCTGGTATGCGCTGGCCTATATCGCCGGCATCCTGATCGCCTGGCAACTGGCCCTGCGGGCGGTGCGGCGCGCGGCGCTCTGGCCCGGCGACGCGGCCCCGATGACCCCGCAGCAGATCGAGGAGTTGCTGACCTGGATCATCCTCGGGGTGATCCTCGGCGGGCGGCTGGGATTCGTGCTTTTCTATCAGCCCGCCTACTACCTGCGGCACCCGGCTGAGATCGTCATGGTCTGGCAGGGCGGCATGGCGTTCCACGGCGGCCTGCTGGGGGTGATTGTGGCCTCTTGGCTGTTCACCGCGCGGCACGGCATATCCCGGCTCGGCGCGGCCGACCTGATCGCCCATGTCGTGCCGCCGGGGCTGCTGCTGGGGCGGCTGGCCAATTTCGTCAACGCCGAGCTTTGGGGCCGGCCCAGCGACCTGCCCTGGGCGGTGGTGTTTCCCGGCCCTGCGGCGCAGGACTGCCCCGGTATCGATGGACCCTGCGCGCGCCACCCCTCGCAGCTTTACGAGGCCGGGATGGAAGGGCTGTTGCTTGGCGCGCTGCTGCTCTGGCTGGTCTACCGGCGCGGCGCGCTGAAGCGGCCCGGGCTGGTGCTTGGCATCTTCCTCGCCGGCTACGGGCTGGCGCGGTTCATCGTCGAATTCGCCCGCCAGCCGGACGCGCAATTCGTCTCGCCCGGCAACCCGCTGGGGCTGGCGTTTCACCTCGGCGGCTACGGGCTGACGATGGGACAGATCCTGTCGCTGCCGATGATCGCGCTAGGGCTGTTCTTCGCCCTGCGGGCCCGACGGAAACCGACATGAGCCTGAGGGACGACCTGATCGCGCGGATCCGGGAAACCGGCCCGCTGAGCATCGCGGACTACATGGCCGAGTGCCTGCTGCATCCGGTCCACGGCTATTACACCACGCGCGATCCATTGGGGGCCAAGGGCGATTTCACCACCGCCCCGGAAATCAGCCAGATGTTCGGCGAACTCGTCGGGTTGGCGCTGGCACAGGGCTGGATCGACCAGGGGCGGCCGGACCGCTTTGTGCTGGCCGAACTGGGGCCCGGGCGCGGCACGCTGACGGCCGATCTGCTGCGCGCCGCCCGCGCGGTGCCGGGTTTCACCGAGGCCGCCGAGATCTGCCTTGTCGAGGCTTCCCCCGCCCTGCGCGCCGTGCAGGCGGAGACCCTGAGGGAATATGCGCCGCGGTGGCTCGACCGGGTCGAGGACCTGCCCGGCGACCGGCCGCTCCTTGCCGTGGCGAACGAGTTTTTCGACGCCCTGCCGGTGCGCCAATTCGTGCGGCAGGGCGCGGGCTGGTGTGAACGGCGGGTGGGTCTGCGCGACGGCGCGCTGGCCTTCGGGCTTGGCGCCGAGGCACCGCAAGCGGCGCTGGCGCACCGGCTGGAGGACACAAGCGCTGGCGATCTGGTCGAGGTCTGCGAGGCGGCGGCGCCGATCATCTCGGCCCTTGCCACGCGAATCGCGGCGCGGGGCGGGGCGACTCTGATCGTGGATTATGGCGACTGGCGCAGCCTGGGCGACACGTTGCAGGCCCTGCGCGCACATGAACCGGCCGATGTTCTGGCCGATCCGGGCCAGGCCGATCTGACCGCCCATGTGGATTTCGAACCGCTGGCCGAGGCCGCCCGCGCCGCCGGCTGCGCCCATAGCCGAGTGACCCCGCAGGGGGTTTTCCTCGAACGTCTGGGCATCACCGCGCGGGCGCAGGCACTGGCGCGGGGCCGCTCCGGCGCCGCGCTCGACGATCTGGTCGCGGCACATCGCCGGTTGACGCACCCCGACGAAATGGGAAACCTGTTCAAGGTGCTGGGTCTCTATCCGACCCAGGCCGCCCCACCGCCCGGACTGGCCCCATGACTCTGGAAATCCTCACTTCCGATCGCATTGCCCCGTTGCGGCACGGGTTCTTCACCCGACGCGGCGGCGCATCCTCGGGGGTGTTCTCCGGGTTGAACTGCGGCCCCGGCTCATCGGATCAGCGCGAAGCGGTGGCGATCAACCGCAGCCGCGCCGCCACCGCATTGGGGATCGAGGCCGATGCGCTGGTGGCGGTCCACCAGGTACATTCGGCCGATGTCGTTCCGGTGACAGGTCCGCTTGCGGATATGCCGCGCGCCGACGCGCTGGTCACCGCCACGCCGGGGATCGCGCTTTCGGTCCTGACCGCGGATTGCCAGCCGGTGCTGTTCGCCGACAAGACCGCCGGGGTGATCGGCGCCGCCCATGCCGGCTGGCGCGGCGCGCTCGACGGCGTGCTGGAGGCCACCCTGGAGGCGATGGAGGCCCTCGGCGCCCATCGCGCCGATACCGTGGCGGTGATCGGTCCGACGATTTCCCAGCGCGCCTACGAGGTGGGCCCCGAGTTCATCGACGATTTCCTTGCCGACGATCCCGGCAACGGCCGCTTCTTCATCAACGGCGAGGGCGACAGGTATCACTTCGACCTGCCGGGCTACGGGCTGCACCGGCTCCGTTCCGCCGGCATCGGCGAGGCGGAGTGGACGCGCCATTGCACCTATTCCGACCCGGACCGGTTTTATTCCTACCGCCGCACCACCCATGCCGGCGAGGCCGACTATGGCCGCCTGCTCTCGGCGATCCGGCTCTGACCGACGCCGTCACGCGGGATTGCGACCGAACCGCCGCAATTGCGCCCGTCCGGCCCCATTTGGGCGCGGAATCTCCCAGCCCCGGTCCCACGTCCGCCTGAATGCTCGCCGATAGTCTGATCAAAGAAATCGCCGCATCGAACGGACGGCATCAGGCAGGAGCAGAACCCATGAAACGGAAATCACGCTTTATCGCATCGGTCATCGCCACCGCGAAGTCCACCGAGGCCCCTCTGCCCTGGGCCCGCGGAACCCGTACGCCGCGCGCCGCCGCAGCACGCCATCAGGCCCAAAGCGCGTAACCGCGCCGACCGAGTCCGGGCGATGGTCCCGGGCAAATTGGCGGAACGCGAGAATCGGTTAATGGCCGAAATGTGGCCAATTTCTCGCATGTTTAGAAACAGTAATGGGTAGCCCCGGCGGATTGATCCCGTCCAACGGGCGTAAAAGGGCAATTTTTTGACAATTATAAGCGTTTTTTGGACAAATCATAACAGTACAGATGCCGATCACGAGTTTACCCGTGTCCGTCTGTCGTTGTCGGTGGGGGCCGACGCAGATGCGACCCGACAAGAAAGGGCCGATGAATGACGATCCCCACCTCGCTCGCGCGGGCTGCGCGCAATGCCGTCCAGACCAGCCCTATCCTGCAGGATCCCGCCGCTTTGCGGGCGCGCTCGCGGCCGCAGTTGCGCCGTTATGAGGTCAGCGTGCTTGCCGCTAACGGGGATATCGTCGACAGCCGTCACATCGCCCCGGCGCTGCCGCTGTTCGAGAACGCTTTTTCTGCCTTCACCCGTGGCTCCTTGATCGAGACCGAGGCCGGTCTGATCGCGGTTGAGGATCTTCTGCCCGGCGACCGGATCGTCACCCGCGACGGCGCCGCCGAAACCCTGATGTGGAAGGGCAGCACCCAGATCGTTCCCGGACGCCCGGACGCCAAGGGCCGCTGTCACCCGCTGGTGCGCATCATGGCCGATAGTTTCGGCATGCAGGTGCCGATGTCGGATGTCCTGGCCGGCCCCGCCGCGCGCCTGCTGAAAACCCCCGGACATCTGCGCAAGCTGGCCGGCCAATCGCCGCTGCTGACCCCGGTTGCGGAATTCATCGACGGCATGAACGCCGTCGAGACCGCGCCGCCCACCGCGGTGCAGCTGTTCCATCTCTGCCTGCGGCGGCATTCGGTGATCCGCATCGGCGGGCTGGAGTTCGAAACCTATCACCCGGGAACCAACGCCCTGCGTCTGATCAGCCCGGCCCTGCGCGAGGTCTACCTCGACCTGTTCCCGCACATCTCGTCGATCTACGATTTCGGACCGATGACCTACGCGCGCGCCGGCGACGGCGAGATCAACGCGCTGAGCGCCTGATCCGCGCTCAGGCCGACCGGCTCAGCCGCTCCTCGAGCACGTCAAAGGGCACCCCCGGCTCGTCCTTGGCGCCGCGGATCACCAGCGAGGTCTTGACGCTGGCCACGTTCGGCGTGGTCAGCAGATCCCCGGTCAGGAAACCCTGGAAACTGCTCAGATCGGGGGCCACGCATTTCAGGATGAAATCGACCTCGCCGTTCAGCATGTGGCACTCTCGCACCAGCGGCCATTGACGGCAGCGTTCCTCGAAGGCGCTCAGTTCCGACTCGGCCTGGCTGTCCAGCCCGACCATGGCAAAGACCTGCACCTCGAACCCCAGCTCGCGCGCGTTCACATCCGCGTGGTAGCCCCGGATCAGACCGGACTCCTCAAGCGTACGCACGCGCCGCAGGCAGGGGGGGGCGGATATTCCAACACGCTTGGCCAATTCGACATTGGTCATCCGTCCATCGGCCTGAAGTTCCGAAAGGATCTTGCGATCTATCGGATCTAGTCGTGTAGTCGCCATCGCGAGTTCCCCTTCGTGTTGCGTTTCTTATAGCAGCGCGCCGGGTACGCGCAATAATGTTTCGCTGCGGCGCAATCATCCCAAAGACCAAGGCGAAAAAACAGGCAGCACGCCCTGTGTCGAATGGCCCCGAGAGAGGGCTTTAAGCCATTGGCGGCCTGGCTTATATGCTCAACGGACTGCGGTGGCCCCCGGCCGCCGCGCTGCTGATCTGTGGGGACAACATGACTGACACGCGCCAAACCAGGGTTCTGATCATCGGCTCCGGCCCGGCCGGCTATACCGCCGGCATCTACGCCAGCCGCGCCATGCTGGAACCCATCCTCGTGCAGGGGATCGAACCCGGCGGGCAGCTTACCACCACCACCGAGGTCGAGAACTGGCCCGGCGACTCCGAGGTGCAGGGCCCCGACCTGATGGTGCGGATGCAGGACCATGCCAAGGCGATGGGATGCGAGATCATCGGCGACATCATCACCGACCTGGACCTGTCGAAACGCCCCTTCACCGCCAAGGGGGACAGCGGCACCACCTATTCCGCCGACGCCGTCATCCTGGCCACCGGCGCGCGTGCCAAATGGCTCGGCCTGCCGTCGGAAGAGGCCTTCAAGGGCTTCGGCGTCTCGGCCTGCGCCACCTGTGACGGGTTCTTCTACCGCGGCCAGGAAATTGTGGTCATCGGCGGCGGCAACACCGCCGTGGAAGAGGCGCTGTTTTTGACCAATTTCGCCTCCAAGGTCACGCTGATCCACCGCCGGGACGAATTGCGCGCGGAACGGATCCTGATCGACCGGCTGATGAAGAACCCCAAGATCGAACCGCTCTGGCATCACGTGCTGGACGAGGTCGTCGGCACCGACAACCCCAAAGGCGTCGAGGCGGTGCGGGTCAAGCATGTGGACACCGGCGAGATCACCGAGATCCCCTGCAAGGGCGTCTTCGTCGCCATCGGCCACGCCCCGGCCAGCGAACTGGTCAAGGATCAGCTCGAGTTGCACAACGGCGGCTACGTCAAAGTCGAGCCGGGCAGCACCGCGACCTCGGTTCCGGGTGTCTTCGCCGCCGGCGATCTGACCGATCACACCTACCGCCAGGCGGTAACCAGCGCCGGCATGGGCTGCATGGCCGCGCTCGACGCCGAGCATTGGCTGGCCGCGCAGAACGACTGATTGCATCCTGAGGCGGTCCGCGCCGCCCCTTGACCCCGCCGCCCGCGACGCCGCAGTGTTGCGGCGGGACAACTCGGGGCGGGGGCCGGTTTCTTGAGCGTTCTTTGGCGGGGGACCTGGGTCACGAAACTGCGCATCGGCAGCGGGCTGATTCTGTTCGTCTTCGCCTTCTTCCACTTTCTCAACGTCGGGTTCGGGCTGCTGTCACCGTCGCTGATGGACGGGTTTCAGGACGCGCGCCAGCTGTTCACCCGCAATCTTGTCGGGGGGGTGATCCTGCATGGGGCACTGCTGATCCACGCCGGGCTGGCGCTGCTCAGCCTGGCTGAACGGCGCACCCTCCGCATGCCGGCGTGGCAGGCGCTGCAATACGGCTTTGGCCTGATCATCCCGGTTCTGCTGATCGCGCATGTGGTGCATACACGCATCGCGCACGAGCTTTTCGCGCTGAACGACGAGATGAGCTATATCGCGGTGCTGATCTGGAACACCCCGGACGGTTGGATGCAATCGCTCTTGCTGCTGCTGGTCTGGGCGCACGGCTGCATCGGGCTGCATTTCTGGCTGCGGCTGAAACCGTGGTGGCGGCGGGCGCTGCCCTATCTCATCGCCGCCGCCGCGCTGGTGCCCGCCTTCGCGCTGGCCGGGTTCATGACCGAGGGGCGGCGGATGCGCGCGCTGTTCGCCGACCCACAGGCACGAGCCGAGGCGATGGCGGCGTTCAACTGGCCCGACGCTTCCACCTTCGACATCCTGATCGGCATCGCGCGGACGGGGTTCTGGATCTTCCTGGGGCTGCTGGCGCTGGCCGGAATCGTACATTTCGGACGCCGGATCGTACGCCGCCGCCGCTCGGTCCGGATCCGCTATGCGGACGGGCCCGAGGTCACGTCGCCGCGCGGGCTGACCCTGCTGGAGATGTCGCGGCTGCACGGGGTGCCGCATACCGCGCTCTGCGGCGGGCGCGGACGCTGCACCACCTGCCGCGTGGTAATCGAGGAAGGCGCCGACCTGCTGCACCCGCCGGACCCGGCCGAGCTCAACAGCCTGCGCGCGGTCAAGGCCGGCCCCAACACCCGGCTGGCCTGCCAGATCCGGCCGCAGCACCCCGCGACGGTGTTTCGGGTGTTCCTGCCGGACGGAAAACGCGGGCGCGCCCATGCCAGCCAGGGCCAGGAGCGGCGGCTGGCGATCCTGTTCCTGGACATGCGCGGCTTCACCGCCCGCACCGCCGGGCAGTTGCCCTATGACGTGGTGTTCCTGCTCAACCGTTTCTTCGACGCCATCGTGCCGCCGATCATCGCC
>Ga0209475_10005005_pt1 | contig 11083 bp, 9 predicted proteins | sample tdDd471_FD_187128 | JGI IMG/M metagenome (GOLD analysis project Ga0209475, IMG submission 187128) | Marine sediment microbial communities from the Atlantic coast under amendment with organic carbon and nitrate - tdDd47.1 (SPAdes)... | ecosystem: Environmental > Aquatic > Marine > Coastal >...
CCGAGTGGATCGCGCCGATGCGCGCGCAGGCGAGCATCGCGATCGCCGCCTCGGGGACCATGCCCATGTAGATGATCGCGCGCTCGCCCTTCTTGAGGCCCAGATCGCGCAGCGCGTTGGCGGCCTTGTTCACCTCGGCGTGCAGCTCTCGGTAGGTGAACGTGCGGCTGTCGCCCGGCTCGTCGCCCTCCCAGAGGATCGCGACCTGGTCGCCCCGCTCCTCGAGGTGCCGGTCCAGGCAGCTCTCGGTGATGTTCAGCTCGCCGTCGTGGAACCACGAGAGCGGGCCGTCCATGATCTCGTGGAAGCCCCCCGCGAGGCCGACGGTCGGCTCCTTGCGCCACGCGATGCGCCGCTTGGCCACGTCGAGCCAGAAGCCGTCGGGATCGCGCTCGGCGCGGGCCCAGTGCTCGCGGTAGCGATCGAGATCGGTGATCGGAGTGGCGGCGTTCGCACGCACGCGCTCGGGGACTTCGAAGACGGACATGGGCACGTCCCTACCAGATAGTCGCGCGGGTGAGAATCCCGAGTCTCGGCTGGTGGACGCGACCCCGTCCCAGATCGACTCGACGAGGCGTCATGCCCCCGCGGTCGACTCCCACCAGCCTGCCGACCGCGCTCGGAACGCTCCCTGCTTGGTCAGACGCCCATGCGCGAGTCGATCAAGAGACAGCTGAAGTTCGTCGCGACCATCGCGGTGTCGATGGTGGTGATGTACCTCGTGATGTACCTGAACACCTTCGCGGGCGACCACGCCCGCTGGAGCGAGACGCGGCTCTACATGACGGTGCTCATGGGCAGCTCGATGGCGGTCGTGATGCTCGTGTCGATGTGGGGCATGTACGAGTCGAGCCGGTTCAGGACGGGCGTGCTCGTCGGCTGCGCCGCCCTCTTCGGCGGCGCGCTGTGGCTCGTGCGTTCGCAGCAGACCGTCGACGACAGCTCGTACATGTCCGCGATGATCCCGCACCACTCCATCGCGATCCTCACGAGCGAGCGGGCGCAGATCGAGGACGTCCGCGTCCGCGCGCTCGCCGACGACATCATCTCCGCGCAGCGCGACGAGATCGGCGAGATGGAGTGGCTGCTCGAGGACATCGAGCGCCACGGGCCGGCTCGGACCGAGCAGGAGGCGGCGCGCCGGCCGGTGCCGGCGAGCGCGGGCGGGGTTCAGCCGGACGAGGCGGGCGACCCGGGCGCCGTCGCGAGCCAGTGAGCCGCTCCCGCTCTCAGACGTTCTGCGCCTTGGCCGCGCCGCTGTGCCCGAACGGGCAGGCGTAGAGGTAGACGACCGCGCTGATCAGGTCGAACTCGGGCCACGCGAGCTGCGCGACGAAGCGCAGCCGCGCGTCGCAGTCCTCGCAACGGACGTCGGCGACGAAGCTGTTCGCGGCCTCCTCGCGCGTGCCGTAGACGAGCGCGGGGAAGCCGCCGATCTTGCTGCGGCGCGCGAAGTACGCGCCGCCGTCGTGCGCGGTGTCGACGCGCTCGGCGAAGATCGGCTCGACCTCCCGGTACCCGGTGAAGTCGATCTTCATCCCGCCCGCGGTGAGCGGGTGGCGCTCGTCGACGATCCGCACCTCGAAGGCGTTGGCGAAGCTCAGCGTCCACGGGTCGTGGTCGTAGGCGTGCTCGCGCGTGAACAGGAGCACCGAGCCGGCGTCGGCGAGGGGGAGCAGCGGGCTCACGGGCAGGCTCGCCGAGAGCACCCAGCCGTCGCGCACCGCGACGCCGAGGTCGTCGGCCTCCTCGTCGCGCTGGCGCAGCGCGAGCGCCTCGCGGAACCAGTGCACGGGCGGGTCCTCGACCACGCCGCGGTCGCGCGGCCGCGCCTCGAGCGGCACCCCCGGCTGCAGCGCGAGCGCGTCGAGCGGCAGGTACCGCGCGCCCGTGCGGTCGATCATCCACAGGCGGTCGGTCGACGGGTCGACCTGCGCGACCGCCTCGTGCATCTCGAGCGGCCCGGCGAAGCTGCCGGGCAGGCTCATCGGCGGCGTGGTCCCGCCCGGGGTCAGCTGCACGCACATCGGCGGCTCGCGGTGGCTGGCGAGCTCGCCGACGAAGAAGAGCGCGTCGCGGGTGGGATCGAAGAACAGCAGCTGCCCCCGATCGCTGCGCGCGTGCGGGTGACTCCCCACGAACCCCCAGCTCCCGCCGCGCAGCAGCCACAGCGCGTCGTCGACGAGGCGGTAGACGCCGTGCTTGGTCGCCACCGTCTGCCCGACGCCGTGACCGGGCCCGTACGGCAGCGGCTCGATGAACCGCGCGCCGCGCTTGAGGGCGAAGCCGTTGTTGCGGTGGTCGCCGCCGGCGATCACGAGCTGGTCGCCGGCGGCGTCCCAGGCGAAGCCCACCCGGTGCGCGTAGTGTCCCGCGAGCCGGACGTCGGGCTCGGCGACCATCTCGAGGCGCCCGCCGCGCTCGCGCCGGTGCAGGCTGCCGTCGACCAGCAGCGCCCACAGCGTGCCGTCCGGGTCCATCGCGACCTGTAGGTTGCGATCGTCGAGGCCGACCCGCGTGTCCGGCTCCACCGGCTCGTGCCACCGCTGAACCTCGCCGCCCTCGAGCCGGTGGCTCGCGAGGTCGCGGTGGTTCACGACGTACAGCGCCTCGCCCCCCAGCGTCGCCGTGGTCACGCGCCCCAGCGGGAGGGGCAGCGCGTGCTCGGTCCACTCCAGCTCGCTCACGAGCGCAACGGTACGACGAGACGGGGCCGGTTGACACGGAACTGACGCGCCGGGGCGCTGCCACGGGTCCGATCGAGTAGCCTCTGCGGCGATGGACGACCCCGAGGCGATCGCCCGCGCGCTCTCGGAGCGGGCCCGCGAGATCCTGCCGTCGATCTACTTCGACGCGGCGCAGTACGACCTGCTCGCGCAGATGACGGCGCCCGACGACCTGCCGTTCTATCGCGCGCTGCTTCAGGAGCGCGACGCCGCGAGCGTGCTCGAGCTCGGCTGCGGCACGGGGCGCGTCGCGCTCGCGCTGTGCCGCGCCGGCGCGGAGGTGGTCGGCGTCGAGCTGTCCGCCGAGCTGCTCGAGGCGGCGCACGCCAAGGCGCAGGCCGAGGAGCTCGGGCCGACGCTCGCGCTCGGAGACCTGCGCAGCTGCGACCTGGAGCGGACCTTCGATCTGGTGCTGCTCCCCTACAACGTGCTCAACCACATGCTCGACGACGCGTCGCTCGCCGACGCGCTCGCGGCGGCCAGGCGCCACCTCGGCCCCGACTCGCGCCTGGTGATCGACACCTTCCAGCCGAGCCCGGCGTTCCTCGGCGACGAACCCGAGAAGCGGCGCCCGATCCTGCGCTACCTCGACCCGTTCCTCGACAAGGAGGTCGTCTTGTCCGAGGAGAACCACTACGACCCGGCGACGCAGCTCAACCGGATCGTCTGGAGCTACGCGGTGGACGGAACGCAGGACGCGCGGGTCGAAGAGCTGACGATGCGGCTCTTCTTCCCGCGCGAGCTCGACGCCTGGGTCGAGCGCAGCGGCCTGGTCATCGAGCACAAGCTCGGCGACTACGACCGCCGCCCGTTCGACGGGACGTCACCCAAGCAGCTCATGATCTGCCGGCTCGGGTGACGTCGGGGTCGAGGCTCAGCCCGGAGGCATGGGGCCGGGATCGGGGTCCTCGGGCTCGCCACGCGGCTCGCCGTCCTCGCCGTCACCGGGCACGGGGCCGACGGGGTCGACGTCGGGCAGCGACTCGGGGTCGAGCGCGTCGGGGGTCATGAACCGGTAGTACGAGTCCGAGACACAGTCACCGGCCGGGACGCAGTCCTGCGACGCGGGGCAGCAGACGGTGCCCTCGGGGCAGCGCCAGTCCAGCGCGCCTCCGCACCCGACGAGGCCTCGGACGTCCTCGGTCGGATCGTTCGTCGCGCCCTCGGTCGGCCGCTCGGGGAGCGTGAAGGTCGGGCCCGCGTCATCGGGCATCGGCCCCGCGTCGAAGTGGACGGGGAAGCCGGGGTCGTACACGTCTTCGAACAGCGCCTCGCCGCCGCGGTCGGGCTCGACGGCGCAGCCACTGAGTACCAGCGCGGCAACGCCGATGAGGCCCATCCACACGGCGGAGGCTCTTCTCATCGGTCGGTCATTCATGCCCCGGCTAGGGAGCAACGAGCGATCCAAGCCACCACGGGGCCCCCGAAGCGGGGCTCGCACCGTGGCGTTTCGCGTCAACCGCGCTGCACGTCGACCCACAGCTCGCCACCCTGGCGCGTGACCGACACACGCCACGGGCGGCAGCAGACCTCGCAGTCCTCGGTGAACGTGCCCGAGGACTGCCCCGGGTCGACGTAGAGCGCGATCTGCTCTCCGCACCAGGGGCAGCCCACCTGGGCCACGTCGTCGCCGCCCTCGAGCATCAGCTCCCGGGCGTGAACGCGAGCGTCTCTTCGGCGTGCGACTCGATGTCGTCGCGCTCGAACCACAGCGCCGGGCGCTCGTTGGTGATCCAGATCATCGCCTCGTCGTCGTGGTGCGGATCCTCGGGGTCCTCCCGCTGCCCGCCGGGCAAGGCGTTGTGCGGGAGCGGGCCCTCGGGGGTCATCTCCACGACCAGCCGCTGCGACGGACCGCCGCGGCCGCTGCCGGGGTTGGTCTGGATGCCGCCGGGGCTGGTGAGCCCGAAGTTCATCACGTCGACCGCGCCGTAGTCGCCGTCGCGCGGGAACCCGATCGGGTACTCCTCGGACGTGCGCGACGGAATGGAGACGACGCCCGGGTCGGCGACCGGCACCACGATCTGCTGGAAGCGCACCGCGTGCAGCCGGCCCCAGCGCCACTGGTCCCAGTCGTCGCCGAGGTTCTCGGTGAGCCACGCGACCGCCGCGAGCGCGGCGCTGGTCACCCGCTCGTCGCGGGTCTCGACCACCGTGTCGGTCGTCAGGTCGTCCCAGACCACGGTGTCCGCGTAGCCCGTCACGCCCGCGTAGTCCTCGGCGTAGGTGTACAGCGGCAGCGCCTGCTGATCCGCGCTGCTCATCAGCGACCACTCCATCATGCGCGCCGCCTGCTGCGTGCCGATGCCGCGGCCGATCGCCGCCTCCTCGTCGTCGAACGCGAGCGGGATGACGTTGGCGACCAGCGAGTTGAAGATCGTGGTCGCCACGCTGTCGGCGATCTCGGCGTCGTCGGTCGCGCCCACGCCGTGCGGGGTCGCGAACGTCCACGCCGCGACCCGGTCGCGCACCGCCTGCACGTCGGCCATGCCCTCGGTGCCGGCCGCGGTGACCACGGCCTGCAGCGCCGCGTCGTCGGACGGGTCGCCGAGCGCGTGGTCGAGCGAGGCGACGAGCGCGTCGCGCATCCCCTCACCGAGCGACGAGCGCGTCTCGTGCTGCAGCGCGATCATGTCGTCCACGGTGACCGCGCCGCCGGGGACCATCTCGTCGAGCCGCTGCACGATCCGGCCCATCCGGTAGCCCACCGCGAACGCGCCGCCGATGTAGGCGCCGTCGTTGCACGGGTCGCCGTCCTCGGTGACCCCGACGTTGTCCTGGTTCGCCGTCGCGATGTAGTTCCTCGCCGGGTCGACCTCGTGCGGGATCTGCGACGGGTCCAGATTCTCGCCCCACTCGTAGCCGCCGCCGCCGGGCATCACGAACAGCGGCGCGAGCGGCAGATCGCTCTCGGCGTCGAGCACCGGGGCGCCGTCCGCGTCGAGCCAGTAGTTGCACGCGCGCTGCGGGATGCGGCCGTGCGTGGTCCAGCCGATGGCGCCGGTCGAGTCGGCCATCGAGAAGTTCTGGATCCCGACCTGGAACGGCTCGGCCGCCGCGAAGCCCTCCGCGACGGTGTCGGCGGTGAGCAGGTCGACGAAGAACTGCAGCTCGTTGCTTACCTCGTCGCCGGTGTAGCGGACCGACATCGCGCTGCCCGTCGCGGTCGAGCCCGGCGCGGGCGACGCCACGTCCGGCTCCACGACGGAGTCCGGGATGATCGTCCCGTGATGGGGCACCGCGTACAGGTCGAAGACCACGTCGTCGCCGCCGTCGACGACCACCGTCTCGGTGATCACCTCGAGGTCCACCTCGGCGCCTTCGAAGCTCACCGAGACCGGCACCCAGTCGGGCGCCTCGGCCGTCCCGTCGTTGCGGAAGGTGACCTGCTCGGCGTACGCGTCGGTGACGTCGTAGCCGGTCGTCGTCGCGGACCACGCGAGGTTGCGGTTGTAGCCGAGCACCACGCCGGGCAGCGCGGCGAAGGCCACGCCCTGCGCGTCGATGCTCTCCTCGCCCTCCATGCGGGCGGTGTTGAGGTGCACGTACCACCAGACCCCGGGCGCGATGAGCGACAGGTGCGGGTCGTTCGACAGGATCGCGTTGCCGCTCTCGGTCGCGTCGCCGCCGACCACCCAGGAGTTGGAGCCGATGTTCTCGTCCATCCACATCCACGGGTTGCGGTCGACGCGCTCGAAGAACGAGAGGCCGCCGCGCAGCGACGCGCGCGGGAAGTCGACGATGGGCGACAGGGTGTCGGGCCGCGGCGTGCCGGTGTCCGGCGCGATCGAGGTGGTCGTCCCGTCGGGGAATCCGTCGCGGGTGTAGACGCGCCGCGCCTGCACCGTGCTCCAGAAGTCGCCGAAGATGCCGGCGCGCGCCGCGAGGCGCGGATCGGCGTCCGCCGGATCGAACGCGTCGCGCACCCCGCGGATCGCCTCGGTCCGGCCGATGTCGGCGAACGCGTCGTAGGCGAGGTTCCACGACTGGAAGCGCGCGATCGCGAAGATCTCGTGCGGGCTCCAGTGCCCGAAGTTCGGGCTGATGCGCATCGCGTTGAACAGGTCGTGCCCGAGCGGCGGCTGGTAGTCGTCGCTGTCGATGACCGTGTCGATGTAGTGGTTGATGCCCTCGACGAACGCCTCGGCGACGAGCCGCGTGCGGTCGTCGGCGGGCAGCGACTCGTAGATCGCGCGGCCCTGGTTCTCGAACTGGAAGAACCGCTGGTCGATGTCGTCGCTCGGGTCGGGCGCGAGCAGGCCGACGACCTCGGTGAGCCGCCCGAGCACCTGGCGGCGCAGCAGCTCCATCTGGATGAAGCGATCGCGGGCCATCAGGTAGCCCTGCACGACCATCAGATCGTGGATCGTCGTCGCGTAGATGTGCGGCATCCCGCGCTCGTCCACGATGACCTCGACCTCCCCGTCGAGCCCGTCGATCGCGATCTCGCCGGACTCACCGCCCGCGTCCTCGGGAGTGCTCGAGTCGGCGCCGCCCGCGTCGCGCGCCGGGCCGGCGTCGGTCCCCGGGTTGTCGTCGCAGCCCCCCGCGAGCGCCAGCGCACAGATTCCCGTCAACCACCATCGCTTCATGAGGTTCCATCCTTCCAAGTGATTCAGGTCTCTTAGCGCAACGTAGAGCCCTACGTGAAGCGCCGCCGTGCGGTTGCGCTATCCTCGCGCGCCGTGTCCGACCTGCCCTCCCGCGCCAAGGCGCTGCTGCGACGCCAGGCGATCCCGCTCGCGATCTTCGCGATCAGCGCGATCGTCTACGCGGTGGTCGCCGGGCCGCGCACCGAGGGCCCGTCGCCGAACAACCACTTCGCGCACCTCGCCGAGAGCTACCTGAACGGCGAGCTCGGCCAGCTCGGCGACCGCCCGCCCGGCTACAACGACTGGGCCTGCATCGACCGGTCCAGCGGCGAGGTCTGCCCGCCGCAGGCGTTCCAGGTCCCGCGCGAGGACTACGACTGGTACGTCTCGTTCCCGCCGCTGCCCGCCGTCGTGCTGATGCCCGCGGTCGCGATCCACGGCACGGACTTCTCCGACCCATTCTTCTGGGCGGTCTTCGCGGGCATCGCCCCGGCGCTGCTGTTCGGGCTGCTGCGGCGCCTGCGCGAGGAGGAGATCAGCGAGCGCACGGTCAAAGAGGATCTGCTCGCGGTCACCCTGTTCGCGTTCGGCACCGTCTACTTCTTCACCGCCGTGCAGGGCAGCGTCTGGTTCTGCGCGCACCTCGTCGCGTCGGTGCTCCTGATCGTCTTCCTCTACTACGCGATCGGGATGAAGAACCCGCTGGTGGCGGGGATCGCGCTCGGGCTGTGCTTCATGACCCGGCCGAGCACCGCGCCGTTCGCGCTGTTCTTCCTGTTCGAGGCCATCCGCGCGGCGCGCAGCGAGTCAGAGGAGACCACCGGCCTGGTCGCCTACCTGCGCGGCACCGAGTGGGCGCCGGTGGCCAAGCGCTGCGCGATCTTCGCGGCCCCCATCCTCGTCGTCGGCGGCGTCGCGATGTGGATGAACCACAGCCGCTTCGAGGACCCGTTCGAGTTCGGGCACATGTACCTGATGATCCGGTGGCGGCCGCGGATCGAGAAGTGGGGCCTGTTCAACTTCCACTACTTCGCGAAGAACCTCGCCGTGTACACGTCGAGCCTGCCGTGGCTCAGCGCCGAGGACCCGTACATCAAGATCAGCCGGCACGGCCTGGCGCTGTGGTTCACGTCGCCGGGGCTCCTGCCGGCGCTCTGGCCGAAGTCTGTAACTCCCCTGATATCGGGGCTCTTCCTGACGACCGCCGTCGTCGCGATCCTCGACCTCTGCTACCAGAACAGCGGCTGGATCCAGTTCGGCTACCGCTTCGCGCTCGACTACATGCCGGCGCTGATCGTCCTGCTTTCGCTTAGCAAACGGCGCTTCAACGGGGTCTGGATCGTCGCGCTGGTGTTCGCGATCGCGGTCAACCTGTTCGGGGCGATCACGTTCGATCGGGTCGGGATGTTCTACGACGACGACGGCACGCAAGACCGGATCTTCCAGCCGGACTGACCGCGCCGCCTGGCCTCCCCCCGTCCCATGGCGTAGCTTCGACCCATGGGCGTGACCGTGCTCGCGATGGACCTGATCCACGACGGCTCGAGCCACAAGATGGCGCCGATGGGTCCGAACTTCTGCATCACGCCCGGCGCCGCGGCCGGCGCGCCCGCGCCGCTGCCCTACCCGATCACCCAGCCGACCGTGAAGACGTCGTCCGGCACTTCCAAGACCAAGGAGGGCGGGAACAAGACGCTGAACGCGAAGGCCAAGGTGAAGGCCTGTACGGGGGACCAGCCCGGATCGCAGAAGGACGTGTCGTCCTTCACCACCGCGAAGAAGTCGATGCCTTTCCCGATCCCCGCCGTGACCGTCCACTTCGAAGGGATGGTCGCGTGCATCACGGGGAACCCGGGGATGGGCAACTGCATGTAGGCATGGATCCCATCGCGCTCAGCTGCGCCACCTCGGCGACGGTCGAGGCGACGCCGGCCTACCACGACCGCGACGGGAGCCTGATCGGCATCGTGCTGATCAAGGAGAAGTTCTCGGTCGACCGGGCGGGTCGTGTCCTCCGGATCGGAGAGGCCGTCATCCGGGGCTCGGACGAGTGGTTCGATCCGTCGGCGCCGGCGACGAGCTCCATCAAGTACCCGAGCGACGTCGTCCAGAGCAAGCCGAGCACGGACGTCTTGGTCGTCGGCGAGGCGATGCTCCCATATCGTCAGCCGGCGAAGCGGATCGACGTCGAGGTGCGGGTCGGCTCGATCCACAAGCGGCTCGCCGCGTTCGGGCCACGCGCTTGGTTCCGCAGCTCGGGCACGTACAAGCTCAGCGATCCCGCCGAGACCGAGTCCGTGGGGGTGATGTGGGAGGGCGCGTGGGGCGGCTCCGACTACGAGACGGATCCCGAAGCCCCCGTCGAGGAACCGAGGAACCCCAACGGGCGTGGAGTCGTCCGCGACGAGACCGCGCTCGAGGGCACGCTCGGGCCATCGATCGAGGACCCCTCGGACCTCATTCGCAACCACCGCTCGACGCCCGCGCCCGCGGGGCTGACGGCGATCGGGCGCCACTGGGTGCCGCGCAGGACCTACGGCGGGACCATCGACGACGACTGGATGACCGAGCGCATGCCGCTGCCTCCGCTGGACTTCGACCCGCGCTTCAACCAAGCGGCCCCGCCGGATCAGATCACGAGCGAGCCGATGAAGGGCGGCGAGCCCGTCGAGATCGTCAACATGTCCGAGCTCGGCCCCGTCCGGTTCCGCGTGCCGAAGCTCCGCTTCTTCGTCGGGCTCGAGACGCGGCTCGGCGTCATGACGGAATTCCCTCCGCAGCTCGACACGCTGCTCATCGAACCCACGGCGCGAACCCTGGACATGACCTGGCGCTCGGTCGTCCCGCTCCCGCGCCGCGCGGGCGCGTACCGCCACGTGCAGATTCACGAGAAGGAGCTGATCTGAGCATGCCGCTCGAGGTCTCCCACTTCGGCGGGCGCTCGAGCGCGCCCTGGATCATCGCGACCTCGACGCTCAACGCGCTCGCGCCGACGAGCTATCAGACGTGGGCGTTTCGCCGCGCCGAGCTCACGGGGTTCGTCGGCTGTCCGTTCCGGCTCCCCAACGGCAACCCCATGGCGTTCTCGCGCGTGCGTCAGCTCGACCCGCGGCAGGTGGGTCCGGAGCGGCTGGAGGCCCTCGCGGTCGAAGGGATCGAGCCGCTCGCCCCGCTCCTCGGCCAGCTCGCGCAGCGGGTCAAGCTCGGGGTCGTGCTGTGCCTGCCCGAGCGTATGGACCCTTCCACCCCAGAGGCGAGAGGCCACCGGGCGCGGCGCCGCGTCGAGCGGCGGGTGGTCGGTCCGTTCATCGAGGAGGGGTTCGACGTCCTCACCCGGACCATCACGCGGGGACACGCCGGCTTCGCCTACGCGGCCACGGAGGTCGGGGAGCTCATCGGAAAGGGGACACTCGACGCCGCGCTCATCGTCGGCGTCGACTCGCTCTACGACCCGTTCATCCTTCAGGACTTGATCCGGCAGCGGAAGATCCTCGACGCGGAGTCTCGGGAGGGCTTCGTCCCCGGCGAGGCCGCGAGCGCGGTCCTGCTCGCTCGCCGCTCGGTGGCCCGCGATCTGGGCAGAGAGTGCCTCGCGCTGCTCGAGGGCGCGGCGACCAACGAGGAGGTCGCGACGCAAGACAACGACGTGGGCATGCTCGGGCTGGGGCTCTCGCGCCCGGCGGTCGCGCTCGTGAAGCGCCTGAAGGACGAAGGCCGCGTGCTCGGTCGTTGGATCAGCGACGCGACGGCCGAGCCGATCCGGGT
>Ga0209475_10005006_pt1 | contig 11079 bp, 6 predicted proteins | sample tdDd471_FD_187128 | JGI IMG/M metagenome (GOLD analysis project Ga0209475, IMG submission 187128) | Marine sediment microbial communities from the Atlantic coast under amendment with organic carbon and nitrate - tdDd47.1 (SPAdes)... | ecosystem: Environmental > Aquatic > Marine > Coastal >...
AAGTACTATGCAGAAATGATGAAATAAAAAAAAGCGGCCTCGGCCGCTTTTTTTGTTTTATTTCTTTACCACTCGTTGAACGGATACTTTTGAACCATCAGTCAACTTCAGGAAATAAACTCCCTGTTTCAGATCGCTGATATCAACAGCATCACCTGATGACATTATTCCTGAAAGGAGCACCTGGCCATAGGTATTAAGGATGCTAATCTCGAAATTTCCTTGCTCTTTAGTGTTGATATGGATCATGTCTTTGGCCGGATTGGGATAAATGCTGCTGATAATACCCTCCTCAAGATCGCCGATCCCTGTTTCAAGGATCACGAAGCTTCCTTCCTGAGCAAATGCTGATCCGCAATGAGCCTGATCGATGCTTTGAACGCTCCAGTAATAGGTACCCTGCTCAAGCTTGGAGATGGTCCAGCTTGTCTGCTGGTTGGCATTTCCTATGGCCTGAACAAATCTGTATCCACTTTCAGCATCTGCCATCGGACCAATAAGTTCGTGCTCACCGGCATGTACACCAAGACGAATATTGTAGGACAATCCATCCTGTGGTGTTTGCTCATCGCTTGCCTTCTGCCAGCTGAAAGTCACCGATTGGTGATCTACAACAGCATCAAGACCACCCGGGGCCTCAGGCATGGTGTTGACAGCATATTCATTGCTTCCTGCCTCATTCTTATACAACCTGCTGAAAGGGGTTTCAGAGAGGGTCATCCCACTGAGGAGATAGTCCAGGTCCCCATCATTATCAATATCAGCCCAGGCCGCATTGCACCTGATGGCACCATCCATAATGGCAGCGTTTTCCATGGTATAGGTACCAGCATCATTATTATATACTTTCGCTATGCTCGATCCGCAGGCAGCATTCTTCCCAGCCATGATCACGTCAAGGTCACCGTCGTTATCATAATCCCCAAAGTCAACAGCACTTTGAGCAATGCCCTCCATGAAATTAAAATAGGGGCCAATAGTTCCGTCGCCAAGGTTTTCATATAAAAAGTAGCAAGGATCAAGAAATAAGTTGAAGCCAGTGATGGATATATCGAGGTCTCCGTCATTATCAAAGTCAACCATGTCGGCCGTCCCTGATAGAACGCCTTCCATCTCCAGGTTTGCCCTTGAATAAACGCCATCTTCATTCAGGTATACATCTGCAAAATATCCGCCACCGGTATCACCTATCAGGAGGATGTCAAGGTCCCCGTCATTATCGAAATCGCCCCAGCAGATCTTGGCATTCTGAAGGTTACCAAAGTCATTTTCAGTTTCAGTAAATAATCCATCAATATTCTCATAGAGAGCGACCACCCAATTTCCTGCAACCAGGATATCGAGGTCACCATCATTGTCATAATCACCCCAGGCAGCGTCGCCATAACCAACACCGGGAAGGCCTGAATCAAGTTCCTCAAATACGCCTTCATTATTTCGGTATATCAAGGTGATATTGCCATTTTCCTCTGTTTCACCACTCAGTAAAATATCCAGGTCATTATCATTATCAAAATCCCCCCACATGGCTGAGCCATCCTTTACACCATGAAAAACATTATCGTCTGCTACAAATGTGCCATCCTCATTGTTATAGATCCTGGAAAGAAAGGAACCAGAATTGGTCATCCCGCCAAGAAAAAGGTCCAGATCTCCATCATTATCATAGTCACCCCATGCCACCGCCGGCCTTCCAACGCCAGTAATAGATGTGTTCATCAATGAAAAAGGCTGTGCCATAATGCCGGTCACGGCGAAGAGAATTAAGCATACGAAAAGTAGAGATATCTTGTTCATTCCAGTTCTGTTAGTTGTATCAATAGATGCCAAATTTAGTTAAAATATATAATAGCTTCATATGAAAAAGAAATGACCTCACAGGTTTAGAATCCCATGAGGTCATTTAAACTTATATAATGCTATGATTTATTTTCCATAAATATCTTTGAAGTTGCTTTTCCCTTCATCGAGGAATTTAACAAATGCATCTACATCGAGGTCGTAGGCTCTTGGCTTGGCGAGAATCTCACCATCGTGGCCCAGCAACACATAATAGGGTTGAGCATTGATATTAAAATTGTGGATCTGCAAATCAGCATAGATCTTTCCTACCGTTTTCTTCAACTTGCCATCAGCGCTGGAGACCACCCATTCATTTTCAGGCACCTCCGTCTTATCATCCACATAGAGAGCAACTACGATGAAATCGTCCTGTAGTTTCTTAAGGACTTTAGGATCAGACCACACATTGGCTTCCATTTCACGACAGTTCACACATCCGTGTCCTGTGAAGTCAATAAATATGGGTTTGTTCAGCTTTTTGGCGCAGGACAGTGCCTGGTTATAGTCGAAATAGCCTTCCAGTCCATGTGGAAGGTGCAGAAACTCATGATACTTCGCTTGTTCGCATGTGGCAGGAGTGTCATCTTCAGGTGCTATCATCTTCACATTCTCCCGAACAATGGCATTAACATCAAAATCGTGTGTCTGTGCCGGTGGCATATAGCCTGATAAAAATTTCAGGGGCGCCCCAAACATACCGGGGATAAGGTACACAACAAATGAAAAGGTGATGATCACCAGTGTCAATCTTGGTACGCTTATAAATTTCACATCGCTGTCGTGAGCAAACTTTATCTTGCCAAGCAGGTAGAAGCCCATTAGCACGAATATTACGATCCATATGGCCAGGTAGACTTCCCTGTCGAGAAGGCCCCAGTGATAAGTCTGGTCAGCAATGCTGAGGAACTTAAGCCCGAGGGCGAGTTCCAGGAAGCCAAGCACCACTTTCACCGAATTCAGCCAGCCACCTGATTTCGGCATCTTGGCCAGCCAGGCTGGGAAAAAGGCGAATAGAGCAAAAGGAAGCGCAAAGGCCAGTGAGAAACCAAGCATCCCGATGATGGGTTCAAGCCAGGCACCAGTGGCCGCTTCAACAAGAATGGTCCCTACCAGCGGGCCTGTACATGAGAATGATACCAACACCAGTGTGAAGGCCATAAAGAAAGGCCCGGCAATCCCACCCCTCTCGGCATTTTTATCGGAGCGGTTGATCATCCAGCTTGGTAGTGTGATCTCAAACATGCCAAAAAAGGATGCGGCAAAGATCACAAAGATGAGGAAGAACAATACGTTTGGCAGCCAGTGAGTAGATAGCCAGTTGGCAAAGTTTACTCCCAGAGTAAGGGCGATTACGGTACCTATCACGGTATAAATAAATACGATAGAGATACCAAAGATGATCGCCTGGAACTTCCCCTTGGCCTTGCTTTCACCTTCATGCATGAAGAAACTTACGGTCATCGGTATCATAGGGAACACACATGGTGTGAGGATGGCGATGAGTCCCATGATAAAGGCCAGGAAAAACAGATCCCAGATCGAGGAATACTTCAGTTCTTCCATCTTCATCTCTTCAAGGATCGATTTATCCTTTATAATTTCTGTGGTAGCCTGATATTCGCCGGCATCCAGAACTTCTTCTGCAGCAGAGGTTGAAGCAGCTCCATTGAAAGGGAATTCAAACTCAACATCATCAGGTGGCAGACATCGCTTGTCATCACATGACATAAAATTAACCATGCCTTTTACCATGACAGGGCCGCTAGTCAGAAGTTTGATCTTTTGTATAAATTCAGCCTTATCAGAAAAATACTTTAAGGTCATGTCGAAGTTCGGATCAAACTCTTCTACCGATTCCGACTCGGTAACCCCACCAATAAGTTCATATAGTGTAGTATCCCCTTCAAAAAAGAAGGTGGTGGCAGGGGGAGCCATTGGTATATCCTGAGAGTACAGGTGCCAATGCGCTTCAATTTCAGCATTAAATGTTAGAATTACTTCATCGTCACTAACTCTTTCACTTGAGAAATTCCATTTAACAGGCTCCTCAATTTGAGACCAGGCATTTGCACATACAATTACCGCAAAAAACAGTGTAAGAAACAGTCGCATTGCCGATTTTACTCTTGTAGACTTCATATAAGCGTTTGGTTTGAGGATGCAAAAATAAAATAAATATAAATAGGTATATACTTTAACTGGCTTATATTGAATGAATCAATCTTAAATAATGTTAATATCAGGTGGGATGAACTCTAAACTTTGAACTACGAACTCTAAACTTTGAACTACGAACTCTGAACTTCGAACTTCAACTGGTATACCAGGTCCGTATCCTTTGTGATCTTATAACGATCATTGATGCGGGCTCCGATGATCCATACTATGTCCTCCCCCGAGCAAAGGATCCAGGTCTGCTGTTTTTCAAGTAGGGAGTACTTTTCATCAATAAAGAAATCGCTAAGCTTTTTATGGCTATTCATTCCAAGGGGAACGAAAGAATCCCCTGTTCTCCAGCGCCTTATCTTTAATGGAAATCGCAGTCTCTGATAGTCGAGTGATGCAATGTTCTTCTGGTGTGGAATGGCATAATCATTAATTTTGCACACAGTGACACTCATTTTTTCAGGCTCCATAATCAGACTATCATCTTTCTCTATCTTGAATTCCAAATCGTCCTCTTCCCTCAATAAAACGGAAATGATGAGCTTTTCCCTGTCAATGATCAGTTGATATGAGGGACTATAGAAAGTTTTACCCGGACCAGAACCCAAAGATGCTATAATGTTATCAACATCCTCATTTTTAAATCCATATGAAGAAATAAATTCAAAAAGATAACTGGTAACAGGGTGGAGCTTTTTTAATCCCGGAATATCAATGAAAACAACATCACCATCAGTTTTCAACACATCCTTTCTCTTAAGTTCGATATGCTGACGAAAGATGTATTCAGTATTAGATAACCTGGAAATATTGGCTGCCATCTCTTCGTCAAAGTTGGGATTCAAATCCCTTAAAACAGGAATGATATCATGCCGGAGTTTGTTCCTCTGGTAATTAGTGCTTTTATTAGAACTATCTTCACGGTAGTCCACTCCCCCTTCATTCACAAATGACTCGATCTCATGACGATATGTAAACATCATCGGGCGGATGATCTTACCATTTTTCTCCCTGATCCCATGGAGTCCTCCGATACCGCAGCCTCTAATAAGGTTAATAAAGAATGTTTCAGTCTGATCGTCAAGATGGTGTGCGGTGGCGATATAATTGAAGCCGTTTTCCTCTGCTATTTCTTCAAAGAAGTTGTATCTGAGATCCCGGGCAGCCATTTGAATGGAGATCCCTCTCTCCTTTGCTATTTCAGCCGTATTGAATTCCCGGCAATAACATTGTACTCCGTATCTGTTTGCTTCTTCCCGGACAAATACTTCATCCCCATCAGATTCTTCGCCACGAAGCTTAAAGTTACAATGTGCAAAGGCAAAATGATACCCCGACAGATGAAATAATTCTGCCATGGCCATGGAATCCATGCCACCACTTATGGCCAGCAGGACTTTATCCCCTTCGGGGAAAAGTTGCTTCTCCAGAATAAATGATTTGAAGCTATCGATCACATAACAAAGTTAAAGGATATGATCCAGATGCACAACGAAATGGAGGAAATTGTTAAATATCAATTCTTTGTAGACTTCTCTACTACAAAAGATTTCTCTTCAATCAGCTCCTGAAGAGAATTCATATCAGACTTCTCCATGGCGCGTTTCACCTGAAACTCAAGTTCGGCTTCATAGGTATTGGTACATTCACATGAGCGAATGACGCCAGTTGCTACAGGGTATTCGGGGAGGGTCATCCTTACCAGCATATAGTGTGTGGTGTCGTCCGGGTTGTGAGCATCATGGACAAGGATATCTTCTTCGCTAATTCCATTTTCACCGATCTTCACAACTTCAAATCGTGATCCCTTAAGAATAAGGCCTTTATCCTTTTCTTTCCCAAAGATCATGGGCTTGCCATGCTTGAGGTGGATCTGATGGTCGTCCCTTACATCTTTACCAGTGATCTCAGAATGTATCCTGTTGTTGAAGATCACACAGTTCTGCAACACTTCAACAACCGATGTCCCCCTGTGCTTTGTTGCTTCCAGAAATACCTCTTTCATCCTTTTGGGTTCGGTGTCGACTACCCTTGCAAAGAAAGTCCCTTGCGCCCCCATGGCCAATTCTCCGGGTTTGAATGGATTTTCAATAGTTCCTTCAGGTGAGGTCTTGGTGATACTCCCTTTAGGTGTTGTCGGAGAATATTGTCCTTTGGTTAGTCCGTAGATCTTATTGTTGAACAGGATCACGTTCATGTCGATATTACGGCGCACCAGGTGGATAAAGTGATTACCCCCAATAGCCATGCTATCACCATCACCAGTGATGTGCCATACATCCAGTTTAGGATTGGCCACCTTGATGCCTGAGGCTATTACTGCTCCACGGCCATGAAGACCATGAAAACCATAGGTGTTCATATAATACGGAAACCTTGATGAGCATCCGATCCCTGACACAAAGACTACATCTTCTTTCTTCACGTTGCTTTCAACGAGGGCCGACTGAATGGCCGATAGGATAGCAAAGTCGCCACAGCCTGCGCACCACTTAACTACCTGATCGCTTTTAAAGTCCGCTTTTGTATTTTGAAGTTGTTCAGTTTTTATTTCTTCAGCCATGAGTTAATCCTCCAGAATTTCGTTGAACTTATCTTTGAGTTCAGAGATCATAAATGGCAATCCCTGTATCTTATTGTATTGCAAATAATTAAATTCAGGATGGCATATCCTCAGGTAATTTGCGAACTGTCCGAGGTTGATCTCACAAACCACAATTTTCTTAAATCTGCTAAACACCTCTGCAGTGTTTTTTGGTAGTGGTTTGATATAATTGAACTGGGCCAGGCTCACGCTCTTTCCTTTTTCCTGCATATCTTTCACTGCTGAAATGAGGGCACCGTAGGTTCCACCCCAACCAACAACCAGTAGTTCACCACTGTCCTCACCTGAAACTTTAAGGTCGGGGATAAAGTTGACTACATTCTGCACCTTCCCTTCTCTCAGGTATGACATTCTTTCGTGATTGAGAGGGTTGTGAGAAACGATACCTGTTTCATCTTCTTTCTCCAATCCTCCTATCCTGTGACGCATCCCTTCCTGCCCAGGGAGGGCCCAGTACCTGGCAAGGGTTTTCTCATTACGTTTATAAGGCAAATACTCGGAGTTATCTGCTATAAACGGTGGTTTTACCTCTGGCAGATCTTTGATCTGCGGAATGTTCCATAACTCTGATCCATTGGCCAGGTATCCATCAGTGAGGAGGATGACCGGAGTCATATGCTCCAGAGAGATCTTTCCTGACATAAAAGCGTAATGGAAACAGTTAGCCGGTGTGCTGGCAGCGATCACCACGCAAGGGCTCTCACCATTTCTGCCATAAAGTGCCTGCATCAGGTCAGACTGCTCAGGTTTAGTAGGCAATCCAGTTGCAGGCCCACCCCTTTGCACGTCGACAATGACCAGTGGAAGTTCAGTGATCACTGCAAGGCCAACTGCTTCGCTTTTGAGGGCCAGTCCGGGACCAGAGGTAGTGGTCACCGCAAAATCGCCTGCAAAGCTTGCTCCAATGGCTGAATTGATTCCTGCAATCTCATCTTCGGCCTGGAATGTCTTCACTCCAAATTTCTTCATCTTGGACAATTCCTGCAGTATCTCAGAAGCAGGCGTAATAGGATATGACCCCAGGAAAAGTTCCATATTTGCACGCTCGGCTGCTGCTACAAGCCCCCAGGCTGTTGCAACATTACCTGTAATATTTCTAAACCTGCCGCTACGGTTTTTGATCGGGTTGATCTGATAGGTAGTACGCAGCGCTTCCACCGTCTCAGCATAATTATAGCCTGCCCTCAAAACCCTTTTATTGGCTTCTGACAGCAAGGGCTTCTTATCACCAAACTTATTTTCGATGAACTCTTCCCCAAATTTAAGGTCCTTATTGAACAACCAGTACAGGATGCCTAAGGCAAATTGGTTCTTGGTTCTTTCCGCTGACTTGGCATCTACACCCAGGTCTTTAACTGTAGCCTTGCTCAATTGTGAGATCGGGGCCTTAACGACATTATATCCGTCCAGGGTTCCATCACCAAGGGGATCTTCTATAAAGCCAGCTTTCTTATAATATTTATTGTCAAAATTATCAATATCAATGATGATGGTTGCTCCGCTTTTAACCCACTTCATGTTTGCCTTGAGGGCAGCAGGGTTTAAAGCAACGAGTACATCAGCAAGATCACCGGGAGTATCCACCTCCTTATGGCCTATATGCAATTGGAAGCCTGAGACACCGGCAACAGTTCCCTGTGGGGCACGGATCTCAGATGGATAATCAGGAAATGTGGCCAGATCATTCCCGGCGAAGGCCGATGTATCTGAAAACTGGCTACCACTAAGTTGCATGCCGTCGCCGGAATCACCGGCAAACTTTACAACAACTGCATCTACTTCAATGACTTTATTTGTTTTTTTCGACATCTTGTCTGAAAATTTATATAACTCCGCAAAGTTATAAGTTTTATATATTATCAATCACCAATTATTAACAAAATTTCAACAACCTTAGCTTATTTGTTTTTCAGTGAAAATAAGGCAACTAAGTACCTATCTACTTATTTAGAACAGGAATAAATTATCAAAAGCTTTTTTAAAAAGATTCGTTCATAAAAAATATGTGCTTTATATTTGCACCGAATCTTTTATTTCATTAAATAATTACAATTATGGCTTACAAAATCACAGATGACTGCACAGCATGCGGAACATGTATCGACGAATGTCCAGTTGAAGCAATCGCAGAAGGTGATATCTATGTTATCGACCCTGATGTATGTACCGACTGCGGTTCATGCGCAGATGTTTGCCCGGTTGAAGCAATCGAACCGGAATAACATCAATCTGTAAACAATCTTAATCATAAAGAAGTCCCGCGTGCGGGACTTTTTTTTTATCCTATGAACATAATGCAAGCAGCGCTTGTTTTATATATTATTTTGAACCATTCTTAATTATTAGTACCTTTGCTAGTCCTTATTCATACTGATCATGGATAAACAATCCTTTATTAACAGTTCTGATCCTGACACCATAGACAAATTATATCAGGATTTTCTGGATGATCCTCAGTCTGTTTCTGAAGATTGGCGGCATTTTTTCGAAGGATTCGAGTTTGCACGCCAGGATTATAAGCCCAGATCTATCACTGATTCTGAATATCCATCTGAGTTTAAGGTGATAAACCTGATCAATGCCTACCGTCAGCGTGGGCACCTGTTCACGGCCACCAACCCTGTAAGGACACGCAGAAAATATACACCTACCCTGGATTACAAGAATTTTGGCTTCACCGAAGCTGACATGAACACTATCTACCAGGCAGGAAATGACATTGGCCTGGGGCCGGCAAGCCTTCGGGAGATCATCAAGCATCTAGAAAAGGTCTATTGCGGTTCTATCGGATCCGAGTTTATGTATATCAGGCATCCTGAGGTTGTAGGCTGGTTGAAAAGCAAGATCGAGGAAAGCAGGACACTTTCATTTGAGCCTGCCCAGAGGAGCCAGTTCCTGGAGATGATCAGCAAGGCAGTGCTTTTCGAAAAGTTTATCCATAAAAAGTTTCCCGGCCAAAAGCGCTTCTCCCTTGAAGGCGCGGAATCACTCATCCCCGCGATGGACGCCATCACAAGGAAGGGAGTTGAGCAGGGGATCAAAGAGTTTGTCATTGGAATGCCACACCGTGGGCGACTGAATGTGCTGGCAAATTTTATGGAAAAGCCTTATCAGAACCTCTTCCATGAGTTTGAAGGCGAAGAATATGAAGAGGAATACCTCCTGGGGGATGTTAAATATCACCTTGGGTATACTACCAAACGGAAGATAAATAATACTGAGGTCAAGCTAACACTTTCACCCAACCCATCACATCTGGAGGCTGTTGATCCAATAGTGCAGGGAATTTCACGTGCCAGGATCGATCAGGATTACAAAGGTGATTACAAGCGACTGGCTCCAATCCTTATTCATGGTGATGCCAGCATTGCCGGACAGGGAGTGGTATATGAGGTGCTGCAGATGTCGGAGCTCTCAGGTTACCGGACTGGAGGCACCATCCATGTGGTTATCAACAACCAGATCGGGTTCACAACGAATTACCTAGACGCACGGTCCAGCACCTATTGCACTGATGTAGCTAAGACCACGCTGAGCCCTGTTTTCCATGTAAACGGAGATGATGTAGAGGCGGTGGTACACACCATAAAAATGGCCATGGAGTTCAGACAGAAATTCCATAAAGATGTTTTTATCGACCTCTTATGTTACAGGAAATACGGACATAATGAAGGTGATGAGCCACGATTTACACAACCCATCCTCTATAAGAGCATTGAGAAACACCCCAACCCCCTTGAGATCTATCGCAAGCAATTGATAGCCGATGGAATTATCGATGAAGAGAAGGGCAAGAAGATAGAAGCAGATTTTAATGATGTTTTGGAAGTGAGCCTTGAGGAGGCCCGAAAAATGGGCAAGTCAAGTATAGGTTCATTCCTGAAGGAGACTTGGCATGAGATCAGCAAGGCAAAATCATCAGATTTTGATCATTCTCCCGATACGGGAGTCAAGAAGGATGACTTACTGAGGATAGGACGGATGATCTCCTCACTTCCCCCTGAAGAAAAGCTATTCAGGAAGCTTACCCGTCTTCAGGAAAACAGGCTTAAAATGATTGAGAACACTGGCCAGCTCGACTGGGCCATGGGTGAATTACTGGCTTACGGCACACTGCTGGATGAAGGCATCCAGGTAAGGCTAAGCGGACAGGATGTTGCCAGGGGTACATTTTCACACCGCCATGCTGTATTAAAGATTGAAGACTCCGAGAAGGAATATCTTCCCCTCAACCATATCAGCGATTCACAGGCAAGGATAGAGATCTTTAACTCCACCTTATCGGAATATGGAGTCCTGGGCTTTGAGTATGGGTATGCCCTTTCATCTCCCGATACTCTCACTATCTGGGAAGCACAGTTTGGTGATTTTGCCAATGGTGCTCAGATTATTTTTGATCAGTTCGTGAGCAGTGCTGAGGACAAATGGAACGTGATGAACGACCTTGTCGTACTTCTGCCACATGG
>Ga0209475_10005007_pt1 | contig 11078 bp, 9 predicted proteins | sample tdDd471_FD_187128 | JGI IMG/M metagenome (GOLD analysis project Ga0209475, IMG submission 187128) | Marine sediment microbial communities from the Atlantic coast under amendment with organic carbon and nitrate - tdDd47.1 (SPAdes)... | ecosystem: Environmental > Aquatic > Marine > Coastal >...
TGGCGACGATCCTGGTGGCGATCTCGATCTGCCTGCTCACCGTGGTCGAGATGCTGCGCCGCCGCTCCGAACGCCTGAGGGGCATGAGCCCGGGCTGAGACGACCCGCAAACACCGCGATAGACCGCCAGGGGCGCCGATCCGAAAGGGCCGGCGCCCCGCTCATTTCCTGTCGGCAATCAGGGTGGGAAGTGTGAATTCGCTGTACTTGCAAGCGCGTCCTTGGCCGATGGCGGGAGAAACACCTACTCGGCATATCGCTCCAACCAAGAGGATAGGGACGAAGGGCCGGGGGCACCTGCTCGATAGAAAGAGCGAAGGACTGCGGTGCTCGGTCTGCGTTTGGAATCGAGGAGCCGCGTTCCTTTCGCGTGGCGCGTCATTATGAGACCGTGCAGCCTTAAGCTCTGTCTCCCAAGCTTAAGTTAGCAGCGGATCAGGATCTTGTCTTTTCCAACAAGGATTTTCACTGGCGCGCCGGAGGCGCGCGCAAACGTGAACTCGACGAGGTCAAGCACTTCTTGCAGGCGCGATGCTCCTTCCGGTTCAGGGCATGAAAAGCCGATCCGGCTCAGGTCATTGAACCGTGGCTTCATGAACCGCTGGTGGTTGAAATCCTTGTCCCAAGTGATCAGCGTACGCCGCGCACGCATAGCTGCTTCTGCCACGACCGGATCCTTCGCGTCGGTAGACATGATATCGCGGACGCGAACCACGTCATGACCGCGTCCGATGAGAAGCTTTGGGACTGACTCCGGAACGTTTTGATCCGTTAGGAAACTGATCTTAGTCCCGGAGAGCATTAGGCGGCATGGGAGCCGTCGAACGTGCGAGCAGCTTCAATGTCTTTCGCCGACAGATCGGGAAACTCCTCAATGACCTCGTCGGTACTATAACCACAATCCAGATATCGTTTCACCGAGGCGACTGGAATCCGTGTGCCCTCGAAGACCGGTTGGTTGTTCTGCACAAATCGACCGCTCAGAACGTGGCCATACTCGCCTTGACGCCGATGGTTCAATTCCTTGATCGCCCTCTTGGTGTCAGAGATCGCGACCCGGAGCGGGACGTCGAGCACGCGCTGCCCGCTCACGACTTCCCTACGCTTGCTATCGCGCGGATCGTCAAAGACCACGCGTTTTCCGAGAACAAAGAGGGTGGTGGCCGTCCATTTCTCATCACCCAAGTGTGCGAGCTCTGCTGCGACTTTGCGAAGGTGCTGCATTGGAACGCCGTTCTCGTTCCTGAGCGCGTTTAGCACGCGGAGCGAGACGATGTCCCTGAACGAATAGACCCTGCTGTAGGCCTGTCGCCGATCTTCCGGGGCATAACTGGGGCGCAGAAAACCAGAGCGATCCCAGTCACGCAACTGGTAAATCGATACGCCTGTAAGGCGCGCGGCGTCCTCATCGGAGAACGCGCCTATCACTTCGGTTTCGTTCACTGGTCTCCCTCCGACGATCATCTGACCGTCTGTAAAAGAAATGGTTGAAGTATTCCTCTCCGTCAATGCTTCTGCTTGGAATTACCCGTCGTTGTCTCCGTTGCGCCCCAGCCGGGCCGCGGAGTCGTGAAGCGGCTCGCCACGGTTTTCGCGCGCGGAGCGCATCCACCCAATCCCGGTCGAGATCGACATCGGGGACCAAGTCCATGAGCTGTCCAGGCTGCCCGGTTGTCCACTACATGACATCATCTGAATGCAGGCATCGGCTACGGCGTCGGTCTGACATTCGGCAAGCGCGGCGCGTTCAAGAAAGCGGCGGGTCGGTCGGGCTTGTAGCTACCGGGATTTAGCTTCGGACGGATGAAGTATGGTGTTTACAGTCATGGAGATTTTGCCGACCGTCTCATCGATAGCCTGGTCTGGACAGGCTGAGTTCGCTCTTGGCACAATCCCGTGCGCATTAACCCTTTCCTACCCCGAAATACGTCCCTCTCCCGCGTTCTGTACGAAACCCGCCGAAAACTCCCCATATCCCCCCGAAGCGGGCCGGGCGGGGCCGGGCGTATTGTACGAAACCGCCCGGAAACTCCTCGAAACGGCGGCTTGCGCGCCGCGAAAACCGGGGGGCGACTCAGGCTCGGGCCCCGGTTAACGCCCCGTGCGCCCCCACTCAGCGCAACCGCTTCAGCAGGGTCAGCGAGGCATGGCCATCCGGCAGCAGCCCGTTGGCCAGTTGATAGGCCCGCACCGCCGCCATCGTGTTCGGCCCGATCCGCCCGTCTACGCCGGAGGTCGGAAAACCCTTTGCGGTCAGATGCTTCTGCATTTCCTTTCGTTCCGAGAACGTCAGCCCCCGGTCGCCGCGCGGCCAGTCGGCGCGGATCGGCCCGCCACCGGCGATCCGGTCGGCCAGGTGCCCGACCCCGATCACATAGGCATCCGCCGGGTTATACCGCTCTATCACCTTGAAATTGTTGAAGATCATGAACGACGCCCCCCGTCCCCCGGCCGGCAAAAGGATGGCCCCCGCCCCGTGATTCGGCACCGGTTTTCCATCCATCCCCACGACCCCCAGCCGGGCCCAGTCGGCGGGCGACCTGGTGATGCTCCGCTGTGCGAGGCGATAGTCGAAATCTTGTGGCAGCCGCACCTCGACCCCCCAAGGTTGGTGTTTGTTCCAGCCGAACCGCTTGAGATAGGCGGCGGTCGAGGCCAGCGCATCGCTGGGGTCGTCCGACCAGATATCGCGCCGCCCGTCGCCGGTGAAATCCACCGCGTGCTCAAGGTACGAGGTCGGCATGAACTGGGTATGCCCCATCGCCCCCGCCCAGCTCCCGGTCATCCGCTCCGGCGTGGTGTCGCCGCTTTGCAGAATGCGCAGCGCCGCGATCAGTTGCGCCTCGAAGAAACTGGCCCGCCGCCCCTCGAAGGCCAGCGTCGAGAGCGAGCGGACCACGTTGTTGCGGCCCCGGAACCCACCATAGTTGGTCTCCATCCCCCAGACCGCGAGGACCACTTCCTTGTCCACGCCATAGTGCCGCTCGATCCGCTCCAGCACCGCGCGATGCTCCTGCAAGGCCTTGCGCCCATTGGAAATTCTGCTGTCGGACACGGCGCTGTCGAGGTATTCCCAGATCGGTTTGACGAACTCCGACTGGTTGCGGTCCAGCCGGATCACCTCCGGGTCGAAATGCACCCCGGAAAAGGCCCGGTCGAGCACGTCGCGGCGAATTCCCTGTGCCGCGGCGCGCCGTTTGAAGGCCCGGACCCAGGCCTGAAAGCGGGCGTTCTCCACCTCATGAACCTTGGGCACGGCGATCTCCATACTGGCCGGGCGCGGGCTGGGCCGCAGCGAGGTCAGCACCGACGGGGCGGCACGCTGCACCGTGCCGGAGGCCATGGGGGGCCGGATCTCGGGGCGGGGGGATCGTATGACTGCCTCTGCCACGACGGGAGTCGCCCCGCACAGGGCCAGCCCCGCGGCATATAACCAAACACGCATTATTATTGTCCTGTCAGACTGCTCGACGCCAATCCTACCGTGAAATCGGGGTTCGCGAAAGCCATCCGTAAGCACTGCGGTCGGGCCGGCACCTTTGCGCCGGGCTCAGCGTTGTCGCCGCAGCTTGCGCTTGACCTTGTCGGCCTTCTTCCTGGCGCGCACTGACTTGCGCTTGGGCGAGCGTCCCCGGCCCGCGCCCGGACCGCGCGGCAAGGCTTTGTCCTCCAACGACAAGAGCTCCAGCTCCAGCCCGCCGGTCATCGGCGCGGCCTCGACCAGGCGCACGGTGACACGCTGGCCGATGCCGATCGTCAGGCCGGTGTCGGACCCCATCAGCGTGCCGGCCTCGCTGTCGAAATGGAAATACTCCCGCCCCAGGGTGCGGATCGGAATCAGCCCGTCGGCGGCGGTCTCGTCCAGCTTGACGAAGGCGCCGAACCGGGCGATGCCGCTGATCCGCCCGGTGAACTCATTGCCGACCCGCTCGGACAAATAGGCCGCCAGATAACGGTCGGTGGTGTCCCGCTCGGCCATCATCGAGCGCCGCTCGGTCTCGGAGATATGCTCGGCGGTCTGGTCCAGCCGCTCGATCTCATCGGGCTTCAGCCCGTCCTTGCCCCAGCCATGCGCGGCGATCAGGGCGCGGTGCACGATCAGGTCGGCATAGCGCCGGATCGGCGAGGTGAAATGCGCGTAATGTGCCAGCGCGAGGCCGAAATGACCGAAGTTCTCGGGGCTGTAATAGGCCTGTGTCATCGACCGCAGGGTCGAGAGGTTGATCAGTTCGGCATCGTCGCTCCCGGCGGCCTGCTCCAGCAGCGCGTTCAGATGCCGGGTCTGCAGCACCTGCCCCTTGGCCAGCGTATAGCCCGCCGCCTGCGCGGTCTCGCGCAGTGCCTCGAGCTTTTCGGGGCTGGGTTCCTCGTGGACGCGGAACAGCAGCGGCGAGCGTTTGGCGATCAACGTTTCGGCGGCCGAGACATTGGCGAGGATCATGAACTCCTCGATCAGCCGGTGCGCATCCAGCCGATCGCGGAAATTGACCGAGGCGACCTTGCCGTCATCGCCCAGCACGATCCGCCGTTCCGGCAGGTCGAGGTCGAGCGGTTGGCGCAGCTCGCGCGCGTTATGCAGCGCGCAGTAGGCGGCGTAAAGCGGTTTCAGCACCGGCTCCAGCAGCGCCTCGGTGCGCTCGTTGGGATTGCCGTCGATCGCCTCCTGCACCTCGGCGTAATGCAGCGCAGCGGCCGAGCGCATCAGCCCGCGCACGAACCGATGGCCGATCTTGTGGCCTTGCGCATCGATCTGCATCCGCACGGCGACGCAGGCGCGCGGCACGTTTTCATGCAGCGAGCACAGATCGCCCGACAGCCGGTCGGGCAGCATCGGCACCACCCGGTCAGGGAAATAGGAGGAGTTGCCGCGATTGCGCGCCTCGCGGTCCAACGCATTGCCCGGACGGACGAAGGCGGCGACATCGGCGATGGCGACCCAGATGACGAAACCGCCGGGGTTCTTGGGATCGTCGTCGGGCAGGGCAAGACAGGCGTCGTCGCGGTCACGCGCATCCGCCGGGTCGATGGTGATCAGCGGCAGATCGCGCAGATCCTCGCGCCCGTTCAGACCCACGGGTTTGCAGGCGTCGGCCTCGGCGATCACGTCGTCGGGGAAGTCATCGGGAATGCCGTGCTGGTGAATCGCGATCAGCGACACCGCCCGCGGCGCGCTGGGATCGCCCAGACGCTCGACGATGCGCGCACGTGGCAGGCCCATGCGGCCCTTTGGCCCCGATTGCTCGGCCTCGACCAACTCGCCATCCTTGGCGCCGTGGCGGGCGTCCTCGGGGACCATCCATTCGGTGCTGGTGCCCTTGTCGATCGGCACGATGCGGCCACCCTCGGCGCCCTTGCGAAAGACGCCCAGCACGCGTTTGGGGTTGGTGCCGATACGGCGGATCAGCCGGGCCTCGTAATTGTGATCCTCTTCATGCACTTGGGTCAGCCGGGCGAGGATGCGATCACCCTCACCCAGAGCCGGGTCCGAGGCGCGCGGCATGAACAGAACGATGGGTTCCACCCCCTCGCCGTGCCATTCCAGTGGCCGCGCGAAGAGATCGCCATCGGCATTGGGCGCCTTGACCTGCAGCACGGTCACCGGCGGCAGGCCCTCGGGGTCGCGGTAGGTTTTCTTGCGCTTTTCCAGATGTCCCTCGGCCTCGAGTTCCTTCAGAACCCGTTTCAGGTCGATCCGGTCGGCCCCCTTGATCCCGAACGCCTTGGCGATATCGCGTTTCGACGATTGGGTCGGGTGGGCGGAAATCCAGTCGAGGATTTCCTGTTTTGAGGGTATGCGCGTCATGGCTTTGGCCTAGCACGGCGCGCCGGGCGCGTCATCGCGAAAAGCGACCGGATCAGGGGCGGCGCAGGTCGGCCGCGCTGTCCACGTCGCGCAGGGTATCGGCCAGTGCGATGCGATGCCCGGGCAGGGTGGCGAGACTGTCGCTCAGCGCGTGTTCGCCGGACCAGCGCACACCCGAGAACAGGCCGTGCGGCAGGCGCGCGGGGTGCTGCGCGCCGACCAGCCAGAACCCGCCATCGGACGCGGGACCAAAGACCGCGTCATGGGACCCGAGCAGCGCAAAGGCGCGGGCGATATGCCGTGGCAGGACGCCGGGGATGTCCGAGCCGATCAGGCAGGCCGGGCCGGGTGCTGCGCGCAGCAGCCGCGCCATCCGCGCCCCGAGATCGCCGCACCCCTGAGGCACGCGGGCCAGATGCCCCGGCCAGAGCCGCGCGCCCAAGGCCCGGTCCGGCGCCACCGCCAACAGCATATCCCAGCGCGGATCGCGCAGGCGCCTGAGCAGGCGCGCGCATTGATGCCGGTACCACCAGGCCGCCGGCACTGCGCCGATCCCGCGCCCCAGCCGGGTTTTCACCCGGCCCGGGCGCGGCTCTTTCACCATCACGATCAGGGTGCCGCGCATCGGGGTGTTACGCGAAATAGTCGCGCAGGATCCGGGTGTAGATCGCCTTGAGTTGGTGGATCTGTGCGACCGGTACCCGCTCGTCGACCTGGTGCATGGTCTGTCCGACCAGCCCGAATTCCACCACCGGGCAGTGATCCTTGACAAACCGCGCGTCCGAGGTGCCCCCGGTGGTCGACAACTCGGGGCGGGTTCCGGTTTCTGCCTCGACCGCCGCCGACACCAGATCCGAGAGCGGCCCCGGTGGGGTGAGGAAGCTTTCGCCGGAGATCTTCACCTTCATCTCCACCGCGACGCCGAACTCTTCGGCCACCTTGTCGGCCTCGGCACGCAGCCAGTCGCTCAGGCCGATGCCGGTATGGGTATCGTTGAAGCGGATGTTCACCGTGCCGCTACAATGCGCCGGGATCACGTTGGTCGCGGGGTTGCCGGCGTCGATGGTCACCACCGCCAGGGTCGAGGGGTCGAAATGATCGGTGCCCCTGTCCAACTCGTGGCTGGCCAGCCGGTCCATCAGCCGGGCCATCGCCGGCAGCGGGTTTTTCGCCCGGTGCGGATAGGCCGAATGCCCCTGCTTGCCCACCACCGTGAACCAGGCCGTCATCGAGCCGCGCCGGCCGATCTTGATCATCTCGCCCATGGTCTCGGGGCAGGTGGGTTCGCCCACCAGGCAGACCGACATCTTTTCGCCGGCCTGCGCCATGTAGTCGAGCAGCGCAACGGTGCCGTCCAGCGCGTCGCCCTCCTCGTCGCCGGTGATGGCCAGGATCACCGCGCCGTCGGGCGGGGTGTTGGAGACAAAGTCGATGGCGGCGGCGGCAAAGGCGGCAACCCCTGATTTCATGTCGGTAGCGCCGCGCCCGTAGAGCACGCCATCCTTTTCGACCGCGCCAAAGGGCGGCACAGTCCAGGCGGCCTCGTCGCCCACCGGCACCACGTCGGTGTGGCCGTTGAAGCCGAACGTGCGCGCATGCCCCTTGTCGCCCCAGCGGGCAAAGAGGTTGCAGACTCCGCCACGGTCGGCGCGGGTGCAGGTGAAACCGGCCGCGCTCAACCGCTCCTCCAGCAGGACCAGCGCGCCGCCTTCTTCCGGCGTGACCGAGGGACAGCGGATCAGATCGGCGGTCAGCCGGGCGGGATCGGTAGCGGGCATTTGCGGATATTCCTTCTGCCTGGTGTCGCGGGCGGCGCCAACTTGCGGTCAAACCGGCAAAATGCCAACCCCTGCCTAACGTGTACGCGCGCTTGCCCCGTTTACGAATTCTGCGTAAGCAAAGCAAAAAACCGGGACAGATGAAAAGATTTTTCGCCATACTTGCCGTTGCTACGGCACTCTGGGCACAGGCCGCCGCCGCCCAGACCCTGACCGTGACCACTGTCACCCGTGTCCCCTTTTCGATGGTGGAGGGGGGCGAGGACAGCGGATTCTCGATGGAACTTCTGGCTGCGCTGGCCGAGGCGCTGGCCTGGGATTATCGAGTCGAACGGCTGGAGAGGTTCGGCGACATGCTGACCCGGATCGGCGACGGGACGGCGGATCTTGCCATTGCCAATATCTCGATCACCGCCGCGCGCGAGGGGGTGATGGATTTCAGCCAGCCGATTTTCGAGGCCGGGCTGCAGATCATGGTGCCACCGGGCGAGAGCGCCGGGTCGTCGGTGTGGCGGGCGATCCTGTCGCCCGACCTGCTGTTGGCCATTGGCGCGGCCTTCGTGCTGCTGATCGGCGGCGGCATGCTGATGTGGGTGTTCGAACGCCGCGCGCAGCCCTATTTCGACCGCCCCGTGCACGAGGCCTGGTTCCCTTCGTTCTGGTGGGCGCTGAACCTCGTGGTGAACGGCGGCTTTGAAGAGCGCGTGCCCCGCACCTTTCTGGGCCGCATCTTTGGGGTGCTTCTGGTGATCTCGTCGCTTTTCATCGTGTCGGTCTTCGTGGCCAAGATCACCACGGTGATGACGGTCGAGGCGATCAGCGGCTCGGTCAACTCGATCAACGATCTCTACGGCAAGCGGGTGGCCACGATCGAAGGCTCGACCGCCGCCGCCTTTCTGGACCGGCGCGAGATCACATATGACGGGTACAGCGCGCTAGAGCCGATGCTGAGCGCCTTCGAGGCGGGGGATGTCGAGGTGGTGGTCTTCGATGCGCCGATCCTGTCCTACTACGCCAATCATGACGGGCGGGACGTGGCGCGTCTGGCCGGGCCGGTGTTCCTGCGCGAGAACTACGGGATCGCCTTTCCCACCGGCAGCCCGCTGGTCGAGGAGGTGAACCAGGCCCTGCTGGCGCTGCGCGAGGATGGAACCTATGACCGCATCTACAGCGAGTGGTTCGGGCAACGCCGCTGAGCGCGGCGTGTCTCAGTGCATGATGTCTTCGGGATCGGGCGCATCGCCATAGAACGGCGTCATCTGCGCCACGATCACCGCGTTCTCGTCCAGCGCCCGCTGCATCAGCGCGCGTTCCTCGTCGTCGATCTCGTGCCCGGCCTCCTGGCGTTCCTTCAGGGTGCCGTAGCCGGTGACGTCCAGCGGCGCGGTATCGGCCTGTTTCAGGATCGCCACGGTTTCGCGCACCGCCTCGGCCTCGTCCACGCCGGAGGCGTAGCATATCAGCCCGGCGCCGGTGGCGCCCTTGGGCAGCCCGTCGCCGGATTTCCGGCCAATCTGGACCAGGAGCGTATAGACCTGCTGGCGGGAGGGTTTGGCTTTGCTGTTCATGTCGCGGGCCTTAGCCGCATTGCCCGGTGGCGGTCAAGCACGGTGGTTCAGGCACCCTATGTCCGAACATTTTCGAAAAAACTTATGAGAACTGCACATTTTCGCCCAATTCTTTGTTCATAAGTGGCGTTTAAGAAAAACCGCGCAAAGCGGCTCCTAATTATTGAGGCATTGTTATGGTTACGGCTTCCGAGCTTCCTATCGACACGTCCGCCTCCGCGATGGACATGGCCGAGGCCATGTTCGGCAGCGGGATCACCATCAATTCGGCCAGTTTCACCGGCGACTCCGATGCCTCCGGCATCTATTCGAACGGCGACACGGTCGCCCCGGACCTGACGCCGTCGGACAGCGGCGTGATCCTGTCGACGGGCAAGGCCGAGGATATCACGCATGCGTCGGGCGACCCGAACCAGAGCGAGAAGGAATCCACGGACCATCACGCGCCGGGCGACTCCGATCTTTCGGACATTTCCGGGCAGACGACCTATGATGCCGCTGTGTTCGAGGCCACCTTCGTGCCCGAGGGCGATACCCTGACCATGCAGGTTACCTTCTCGTCCGAGGAATACCTGGAATGGGTCGACAAGGGATTTAACGACGCGGTCGGGATCTGGGTGAACGGGGAGCAGGCCGAGCTGACGGTGGGCACCGGCGACATCACCATCAACAACATCAACGACGAGAGCAACGAGAACCTCTATATCGACAACCCGCGCGAACTCGATCTCCACAACACCGAGATGGATGGCTTTACCGTCACCCTGACGCTGAAGGCGCCGGTGAACGCGGGCGAGGAAAACACCATCAAGATCGGCATCGCCGACGCCGGCGACGGGATCTATGACAGTAACCTGCTGATCGCCGGGGATTCGGTCCAGACCGCCCTGATCGCCGGCGACGACGTGATCGAGGTGCCGGGGGCCGAGGGCACCTTTGACCTGCTGGCCAACGACGTCAGCAACACCGGCGGCACGCTGACCATCACCCAGATCAACAACCAGCCGGTTCTGGCGGGCGACACCATCATACTGCCAACCGGCGAGGCGGTGACGCTGAACGGTGACGGCACCGTAACCGTCGAGGCCGACGGCGATTACGAGACCAATACCTTTACCTATCAGGTCGAGGACGATGACGGGAACACCGACACCGCCTTTGTCGAGATGACGACGCTGCCCTGTCTTGTGGCCGGAACGCTGGTCGAGACGCCGAATGGCCCGGTCGCGGTGGAAGATCTGAAACCGGGCGATCTGGTCATGACCCGTGATGACGGCCCGCAGCCGGTGCGCTGGTGCGGCCGGGCGATACGCCGCGCCTCCGGGATCGACGCCCCGGTGGTGATCGAGGCCGGTGCGCTGGGCGATCACGCACGGTCCGAGCTTTCGCCGAACCACCGGGTGCTGATGCGCTCGTCTGGCGCCGAGCTGCTGTTCGGCGAGGGCGAGGTTCTGGTCAAGGCCAGGGACCTCGTGAACGGATCGACCGTGCACCTGCGCCGGGATGGCGGGCCGGTGACCTATGTGCATGTCATGTTCGACCGTCACCAGATCATTCGTGGAAACGGGCTGGACAGCGAAAGCTACCATCCCGGCCGTGAGACCATCGACAGTTTTGACGCCGAGACGCGCGAAGAAATTCTGCGGCTGATGCCGGACGCCGCCGATCACGACGGCTTTGGCTACGGCCCGGCGGCGCGCCCCTCGCTCAAGGGGTATGAGAGCCGGGCGCTGATCGGCGCCTGAACCGGGCGTGAAACGAAACAGGGGCGGCCCGCTGGCCGCCCCATTTTTTGTTCGGAAACGGATCCCCGCGATCAGTCGCGCAGCAGCTCGTTGATGCCGGTCTTGGAGCGGGTCTGCGCATCCACCCGCTTCACGATCACCGCGCAATAAAGGTTGATGCCGTTCTTGGACGGCATCGAGCCCG
>Ga0209475_10005008_pt1 | contig 11073 bp, 11 predicted proteins | sample tdDd471_FD_187128 | JGI IMG/M metagenome (GOLD analysis project Ga0209475, IMG submission 187128) | Marine sediment microbial communities from the Atlantic coast under amendment with organic carbon and nitrate - tdDd47.1 (SPAdes)... | ecosystem: Environmental > Aquatic > Marine > Coastal >...
CTCAAAAAAATGGACTATGCCAATTCATAATTGGAAACCAGCACTAAATCGCTTTATAATCGAATTTGAGGAGCAATTAACTCCTTATGTTTAGAACGGGCAGATACACACTTTATTTTACAACCCCATATTAATCAGTTGGCACAGGTAAAGGGGAGGCAGCCATTACTGCTTTTTCTGCAGCCCTATCAAAATATACGTTACCACTCGTTTTTAACACTTTAACAAAAATAACCTCTCCAGATGAATTCATGTTGAGTTCTAAAGTATTGTTCATTTTAGAAGTTGCATTAGAAGGTTTTCGTCAGTAACGAGATATTTTTTGTTTAATAAGTTTTTATATTTAGCACTAACGGATAAATCTCTTTTGATTTTCGGCTTATTTTTCTTTACGGCTTGATGTTTTTGATCCCACCATCCACTCGCTTTATTATAAGCTGAAGAAAAACCAGCTAATGCAAACTTACCTACTTGCGTAGAAACATTTCTATAATCAGTTGTTCTTACCCTAAGAACTGATTTTTTTCTTCATGAGTTCTAATATTTTATCTTGATTTTTTGAAACAAAACTAGACGAACCGTCAGTAGAAGGAGAGGCTGAAACTTTAAACATTTTTTCTTTATCAAATCTGTACTGAATATAATCTGATGCATGAGCAGTAATAAATTCACCCCAATTTATGTATATATCTAAGTCAAAAAAGTTTGATGATTGGCATCTTACAGTGGCAGAATATGGTCTACCAATCCAGTTTGTTCCTTTTGAAGAAATAGACGTTACTATACCAATTTTCTCATCAGTCATTTCATCATTATTGATTCAACTCACCCAACCAGCCTTTAAATATACTGGGGAAAGAAGTAAACATAGTATCAATATTTTATTCATAATTACTCTTTCTAGCAGACAATAGTGAAATAAAGGGAAGGGAGTAGTAGTATGATAGTTTGCGTTGGTATACCTCAGAATTTGATCTATTTTGAACTAAAATCGTAAATATTATGCCATATAAAGTAATTGATCCTGCCCCAATTTTTGACAAATTGGTCCTAATGGGTGACCCTTATTTTTTTCTATTTCTTCATCGATTTTCTTACAGATTCACGCTCAAAAGACTGACATCATCCCGGTAGAATTCTTATGGGGGATGTAGGTGACAAGAGCGGCATTTCAGAGTAATCCTACCCCGATTTCACAGACACCTTTACTTAGGAGATAATACGTGAAATTGGAGTAAGTAATGAATAAAAGAAAAAGTCGTCAGCATTCAGAAGAATTTAAACAAGAAGCAGTAAGGCTGGCATTGGAATCTGGCAGGCCCAAAGCTCAAATTGCTCGAGAACTCGAAATATCCGATGGATTACTCTATAACTGGATAGCCAAGTATGATGAGGCTAAATCGAGAGGTTTAACACCTGAAGCATACAGCCAGGAAAAAGCCGAAATGCGCCGATTAAAAGCAGAAAATAGACGTCTACAGGAGGAAAATGACCTCCTAAAAAAGGCGTCAGCGTACTTCGCCAAGCAGCTCAAGTGAAGTACGAGTTTATTTTAAACAATCTACATCAAGGTTCTATTTCCGCTTGGTGTCGAGTGCTTAACGTATCCAGACAAGGTTTTTATTCCTGGCTAAAACGGCCACTCAGTTCAAGAGCAATTGCCAACCAGCAGTTGGATAGTAAAATAAAGGAAACTTTTGAGCAGCATAAAGCCCGTTATGGCTCTATTCGGCTCACAGAAGAATTAAAATCTCAAGGTGAAACGGCCAGCCAAAACCGAGTGGCTAAGCGGATGAAGGTCATGCAATTAAAAGCGAAGCAGGCGAAAAAGTTTAAAGTCACTACTGATAGTCAGCACAATAAAACCAGTTGCTCCCAATTTGTTGAAGCAAGACTTTGTTAGCCATCAGCCGAATGAAAAGTGGGTTGGTGATATCACTTATTTGTGGACACAATCGGGTTGGCTTTATTTAGCCACTGTTATGGACTTATATAGTCGAAAAATCATTGGCTGGTCTATGTCGAACCGGATAAACAAAGCAATAGTCTGTGATGCACTGCTAATGGCTTTATGGCGAAGAAATTTTCCCCAAAATGTCATTGTTCATACGGACCGTGGTAGTCAATACTGCTCTGACAAATATCAGCAGCTATTGCTTGATAATCAACTGATTTGCAGTATGAGCGGTAAAGGAAACTGTTATGACAATAGTGCCATGGAAAGCTTTTTTCACACGTTGAAAGTGGAATGCACCCATGACTACCACTTTTTAAATCGTGACGAAGCAAAACAAACCGTTTTTGATTATATTGAAACCTATTATAATCGGATACGTCGACATTCAAATAATGGATACTTGAGTCCCGATAAATTTGAATTAAATGGTAAAAGAGCCTCTTAATGAAAAGTGTCAACTAAATCGGGGCAGGATCAGATTGTCGGAAGCCATTCCTAAAGCCAATGATATGATGGAAGGTAAAATCCGTGGTCGTGTGATTGTGGATGTGAATAGCTAATTTCTCAATAAATCACTCCTTAATGCTGGAGATTTAAAAATCTCCAGCCCCCAATAATGGTCAAACTATCTTTCTCAGTCTTATTTGATATTTTTATCATTAATCAAAGGATAGTTCTCATAAAAAACACTTACAACTGTTGATTATCTTTTTTGAAAAATATTATCCAAAATTTTTTATTGAATAATAACTAATGAAAACATTTGCTTAAATATATTATTAAAAGAAAAGTTAAATTTGTATGAAAAGTACTACATACTTTAAAAAAGAAATAGTGTAGTTTATACGTTTTGTAAAAAAAAACATAAAAAAGAAAAATATTTATAGATAAATTAAATATTACCCATAGGAATGGCCAACATGAATAACTTAAATAAAATTATAATATTGTTTGTATCTTTAACTTTTATTACTTTATCTGAAGCTCAGGTAAATTATTTTAGTTCGCAAAATATTTCAAATATCCAAGGAAGAGTATTTAGCGATAGATCTGCAAGTCGAGGACAACTAAATGTTAATAGTCACGGTGTAGGTAACATGGAATCTTATGCTACACTTTCACCTGTAGGCAATTTCACAGGATTTTACCCAAATGATTTGAACTCATCTCAAAGGGCAGTAAATGGGAATTATGGATCAAACGCCGTTCAAATGGAGGGAAAAGAAGTAGGAATACACATCCATGCTGGCTCGTCACCAAATTATACAAACTTAAAAACAACCCGAGCAGAATATAAGTGGCCCTACGACCAAAAGCCTTTTCCTTGGTCACCCAGCGAAACAGGTATTTCTAATCCAGAGTTCTGTTTATCTTTTGATGCCGCTGTACCAGTTTCAAATAACATGTTTAATTCAATTAACTATGCCATCGCTGTTTTTCATATTACGGACACAGACACTAATTCGAACTTTTGGCTCATCAATCGATTTTATGATAGTCGTGGCACATTTGAGGAAGGAATTGGAGCAGTCGATCCTGGTTCACAAACTCAAATGGTAGCCACCTACTATGATGGAAATCGCTATTATCACTCATTACTTCCTGGTTCAAGGCAAGCAAGTGGCATTACAACATCTGGCTATGGTTTTTATGGCTCTTGTATTTCTCGAAGTCAACTTGAAGAAATAATTGATGATTTAAATCAAACTAATTTTAATGTATCGAATGATCCTGATAACTATCGCATTAATGGATTTAATATTGGAGGTGAACTTAATATGAAAAATAGCACACAACATCAAGGGCACCTGTCTATGAGGCTAAAAAATATTAACGTCTATTCAAGATAATCGTGGAAACAATTTATTCACATGTTTTATTTGACGAATATGTGCATAAAGGGGTGTAGATCTGGCTCAGAGCATAATGAAGTGGTCAACCTTTTTGTACATCCCAGTTAAGCACTGAGTCTTATCCACATATCCATAGGTCTGCCCGACTGATGAGACCTTTCGCTTAATCTCTCAGGAGAGGCTTGGCCTGTGGATATGTGGATAAGACGGTTATGCTGCTTTGTTCAATATCATCCATTGTGCTTCAAATTGATTTGGACTTTTATATCCAAGGTATGAATGCAGGCGATGGCTGTTATAAAACATCGTTATATAATCCAGAATATCCTGCTGGGCTTCATAACGTGTCTGGTAGTTTTTCCACTGCACGCGCTCCTGTTTCAAACGACCAAAGAAACTTTCTGCTACACTGTTATCCCAACAATTGCCTTTACGGCTCATACTGCCTTTGAAATCATACGCTTGTAATAAATCCCGAAATGCATAACTGGCATATTGTGACCCTCTGTCTGAATGATGAATAAGACCGGATGACGGGTGACGTTGCCAGATAGCCATTGTTAAGGCATCACAAACGAGCTGGGCTTTCATACGACTGCTCATACTCCAACCGACAACTTTTCTGGAAAATAAATCAATCACGACTGCCAGGTATAACCAGCCTTCCTGTGTCCAAATATAACTGATGTCGGAAACATACACACGGTCAGGTTCATCAACATCAAATTGCCGATTCAGTAAATTATCGTAAACCGGATATGAATGATTACTGTTAGTAGTCACTTTGTATTTCTTTCTAAAGCGCACAAAGATATTGGCTTCTTGCATCAATTTTCGTGCTTTATCACGACTTACCTAATAACCTAATGCATTCGGCCCGTTTCATCCGGCGGCTACCATAAGTATTGTCACTGGCTTTCGCTATTTCCTTTACCCAATACAGTAGCTCATTATGCTGGGTAGAGGGCGGTTTATTGTCCTGCTGTTTTTGATACCGATAATAACCACTACGGTTGACACCCATTACTCGGCACAACAGGCCGACAGGTCGAGTCTTCTTTTCCTGGGTGATAAAAGAATATTTTACTTCGTTTCTTTCGCAAAGAAGACCGTGGCCTTTTTTAAAATATCACGCTCCATCTCAAGCTGTTTGACCTCAGCCTTTAAACGTCTGATTTCCAGCTGTTCCGACGTTAATTTACCATTGCCACGAAAAGCCTGGTCATCCTCGTCTTTCTGGTATTCTTTTATCCAACGGCCCAGCATATTGGCATTGATGCCTAAGTTTCCGGCTGCTTCTACCCGACTGTAATTCTGATCTAATACTAAGCTAATAGCATCCAGTTTAAATTCCTTTGAATATTGTTTTCGCTTACTCATTTCTATCTCCGGTTAAGTTAAATCATACTTAACTAGAGTGTGCAAATCTATTAGACCATATCACTTTAGTCGAGGACAGCCATTCGCGCCACGGTTAAACTGAATAATTTAAAATTAATACATGCTAGGTCTTTTTTTAACATAGCTTTTCTTATCATTCAATCTATAATAAAAACACAACCGGAAAGAAATCATTTGACATTTACATTGATTCATTTCGGTTTTGTTGCCATTTTCGATAAGGGAAAGTAGATGCCAGATACTTTGTTACTGAATAAACTTAGGGTGTTATTAGTGGATGATGATAGTTTTATTAGGCGTGTCAATCGACAAATAATTACCAACCTTCAGATTCAACAACTGTTTCAAGCTGAAGATGGTTTAAATGCCATGCCTATCTTAAAAAATAATGAAGTAGATATACTGATTACGGATATTCAAATGCCAAAAATGAATGGCATTGAATTAATTAAACAAATACGCACAGGTAACGCTATGTGCAGACGTCACTTAAAAGTTATTGTGGTAACTAACTTTTCCAATACAGAGGTACTAAATTCTTGCATTCAGCTAAATGTTAATGGATTCTTGGTTAAGCCCATTACTCCAGCTGGTATGGAAAAGAAAATAAAGTTAGCCATGCAGGAACAAACTTCCTTAGCATCAGTTGAAGAATACCTGAAAGTCAATACTGATCTTAAAAGCCTCGAACAAGTAGGCACTGAAAAAAGCTCCAAAGTTAATGTATCTATCTCCAAACGGCATAAAGATAATACATCTAAAAATGAGGAGGGAAAACTCGTGTCATTAATAAACTTGAAATCTGGTATGCAATTGTTAGAAGATATTTATTTTACTAATGGCAGTAAGTTGGTTTCTTCTGGTATGGTGTTGTCTGAAAATCTGATCAATCGAATTAAAGAGTTGCGAGAAGTTACGGCTAACCGTTCAGTCAGAGTTAATTAATCTATACCCAGTCCCCCTGAAATCTGCATTTTCAGGTGGATAGGGTAGAAGTTCCAATCAAATCAGACACTCAAAAGCCTGTTTATCATTTCCTATATTGACAGGATTTAACAAATAAACAGCATTTATCACTGATATTTTATTACTCAACTGATTTAACATAGCTTGCTACCCATTGTTTAACATTTTCAAATAAGGTCACAAAATGAGAGAGCCGTTCTGCACTCAATACATTATCACCTTCTTTTCCGAGCATTTCTAACTCATAACAAAAATCAGCTAAATGATTAGCACCAACAGTACGTGCAGACGATTTTAACTTATGTGCTAGTTCACTGACTCGTTCTATATCTCCAGCATTATAGGTGCTTTGAATCTCAGCTACGGTAGTAATGTTATCCTGTAAGAAATCGTTATAAAAATCTGCTAAAACCAGTGGATCTTGGATGCCTATCAATTTTCCTAAAACATTCGCTTCTATAGCGGGCTTATGGGAGGATAGCTCTGATTTTTCTAGTACTGCTGCTGTGTTTTGAGGTGATGTTTTATTAGATAAGTTTTTAGATGATGTTGTTTCAGGTAAATTTGAAGATTGAATACTTAGCAATTGGACTAGGGCGACTTTTAAATCTTTAAGTTGCATGGGCTTGGTCAAATAAGTATCCATTTCTGCGTCATAACATTTTTGCGCCGTTCCTTTCATTGCGTCGGCTGTTATTGCAATAATCGGTATACGTACACCATTTGTTTCTATGGCTCGAATGCTTTGCGATAATTTATATCCATCCATTTCCGGCATATGACAATCGGTTAAAAGTAAATCATAGTCTCCTTGTTGGTACATGGAGAGAGCCTCTAGACCATTTTTTGCCACATCCACGCTATAGCCTAACATGTTTAACTGTTGACTTATTACCTTTTGATTTGTTTCGTTATCATCTGCCAATAAAATATGCTGTCCGGAAACTTTGCCTACTGTTTCGGATATAGCGAAGGCGGTTAACTCGGGAGTTTTAGAGTGGCTAAGATCATGTACCGGTGATTCGCGCCCCACGACTGCAGCAACAGCATTAAGTAAAATCTTGCGGCTCATTGCATTAATATCTAGATAAACACTATCTTCTTGTTCCTGCACACGGGGAAAGCGGCGCCTACCTCTTTCCAGTACAACATAGCGTAATTGTTCATCTTGCAACTCGGCTTGTAGTTCATGACGTAGAGAAACAAAGTCTTCTTTAGCATTTTGCATATCGAGCATCACTACGGGTTGTAGGTTGCTTTTAATTGTTTCAATATAATGGGCGGTTACTTCAGAAGTTTTCAATCGAATGACTTCCGCACCAGCATGTTGTAAATAGCGTTCCACAATCCAGGCAATTTCATCTTCGCTTTCAATTAATAATATTCGTAATTGTTTCAGGTTCGACATTTCCTCTGAACTTGAATCTTGTCCCAATTTTAACGGCAAATATACACTGAAGGTTGAGCCAACACCTTTTTCACTCTTTAGTTCAATATTGCCTCCCATTAGTTCGACTAGTCTTTTCGTGATAATCAAACCTAAACCAGTGCCACCAAAACGCCGAGTAGTTTCTTCGTCTCCCTGGACAAAGGGTTTGAACAAACGTTTTTGGACCTCCTCGGTCATTCCTATTCCGTTATCCTTAATTTTTAAACGTATGAATAAGTTATTTTTGCTTTGTTCATATTGGGTAATTGACACTACTACACGCCCTTGTTTATCAGCTTGACGAGCAGAAAATTTTATCGCATTGCCGCTGAGATTATAGAGAATTTGTCGTAGTCGAACAGGATCGCCGTACACATTGGGTAAGTTCGGATCACAAAAAAGTAATAATTCGACGTCTTCTTTTTTAGCAATATGGCACAGGTTTTCACCCAGCTTTTCTAGTAGTGGCTCCATAAATAAAGAAACCTTTTCTAACTCTAATTTGCCGGCTTCAATTTTAGAAAAGTCCAAAATATCGTCAATAATTGCTTGTAATAATGCGGCTGAATCCTGGGCGGTATTTACCAGATTGAGTTGCTTTTCATCTAGCTTTGAGTGTGCCAGCATATCCATGGTTCCTACCACACCATTAAGAGGAGTACGGATTTCATGACTCATGGTGGCTAGAAAACTAGACTTAGCTCGATTGGCATTTTCTGCCTCGATTCTTGCATTATGAAGGTCACTTTCAATACGTTTTTGTTTGGTCAAGTCATAGTTGATTCCTATCATTCGTGTGGGAACGCCTTGTTCATCATAAAATGTGTGTGCAGCAGCCTTTAAATGATGTACTGAAGCGTTGGGCCAAATCACTCGGAATTCATGCTCGTAATCGCGCTCTCCGCGCAAAGTCGCTACAATCTTCGCATCTGCCTGTTCTTTGTCATCAGGGTGTATTCTTGTTGACCATGCCTCGTAAGACCCTTCAAATTGTGCCGTATCAATACCATATAGCTGATACATGACTTTATCCCAAATCAAACGATTATTTACAACATCCCAATCCCAAATACCGACAATACCGGCAGATGCTGCCGCTTCCAATCGCTCTTTACTATCTCGTAAAGCTTTTTCCGCTAATTTACGCTCGCTAATATCCATGGCGAAAGTAATGAGCATATCTGGATGGTCTTTTTGGGCGAGATACATTGCCGTAACTTCTACTGGGACATATTGCCCATTTTTTTTCTGATGGGTGCTTTCAAATCTTCCCCAGCCTTTCTGTTTTATGGGGGCAATTAACTGTCCAAAGGTATTTTCGGTGTAATTGGCATCAAAATCGGGAACCTTAAGCTGCAATAATTCGTCATGGCTATGGCCTAGATGTCTACATGCCTGTTCATTCACTCGTATAATCTGGCCATCCTGTGCAGCAACCCAGAATTCGGCAATACCGGTTCGCTCCAATGCCTGCTGAGTTAGTCTTAACATTTTGTTGGCATTTTCGGCAATATCTTTTTCATATTGCAGTTCAAATTCGGCTTCTTTACGTTGTGTTATGTCTTTGATAATGCCGGCAAAGTGCAATTCTGACTCTAATTCTAAGCGGTTTACATCAAGTTCAGCCGGAAAAGTACTACCATCAGCACGTTTGCCTATGACTTCACGACCAACACCAATAATATTTGCCTTATTGGTTTTGTGATAATTGTCGAGATAAGCATCATGCTCACTATGATAAGGCTCGGGCATGAGGACATTGACATTGTTTCCAATGATATCTTGGGTCAAATATCCGAACATTTTTTCAAATGCAGGGTTAACACTTTCGATCAATCCTTTTTGGTTAATCACCACAATCGCATCATTGGCAGTGTTTACTACTGCCTCTAGTCGATTTCTCACTTCACGTAATAATAATTCACCCTGGGTAAAGGTAATCACTGCAATAACAAAAATAATCCCAGCCGAAAAACTTCCAAAATAAACTAAATAACTCACAAAATAAAATAAATCATATGCTTCTGCCACATCTTGCTCTGTAGTCAAACCAATTTCCAAAGAGTGATTCCAAGTCCAACTTCCAATTACCTGCACTCCTCGATAATCTCTGTATCCCTCAATATTGTATCCGTCAGCTTTGGTTCGAATCGCATTTTCAGCCATTGTAGTCAATGAACCGTTGCTAGTCGGTAGATTTCCTATACTCTCCTCTATTAGGTTTATGCCAGGATCAAGTAAACGAATGTTGGCAATATTTGATTGTCCGGAAGCTAATAAGCCGATCTTGACCAAATCTTGGGTAAAACGACTTTCACTCAGCATAACTCCTTGTTCATCAAAGGCATAGGTTTCACCTGTCGTACCCAATCTTCCCAATAATAAGGGAAAAAAAGTTTCATATGGGTCAATACGCAGAGTTAACAGAGCAATAACTTGGCCACCTTTATCTTTTATCGGAGCCCCAATAAAGTAAGTCATGTTACCTTTTTGTCTATTCGGTTCATTGATGTCGTTCATCAATACATCTGAACGCTGAATTTTGCTATACACAGTGCGACCTTCCCAAAGTTTTGCTAATACTTCAGGTGATTCGCGAAGTAGATTTTGTGCCCCTAGGTTTGTATCACGTGATGAAGAAATATTAATATTATCTGGGGAAATTATAAAATAGCCTCGATATTGACCTGATTCCAAATATTTGAAAAATTCCTCTCGCAATTTTTTTTGAGCATCAGATTTTTTCAGACTTTCATAAGTAGATGACTCATCCAATAATTTCTCAGTCATTTCAACCACTGTTTTGGTTTTAACCAAATTTTGGATCGCCAAGCGATGCTCGTTTGACCAAACATTAAGAGCCTCATTGGTGGTTTTCAGGACTGAATCCAATGCACTTCTAAGTTTTATTTGATAACGTATTTCAATCAATTGAACAACTGTATAAGAGCCAACTATGAGCATTATTAGAATTATGCTTAGCATAGTGCGTTTTTTGCGTCCTAAAACTAAATATTTTTTTAACCGTTCTATCAATTGCATCATATTTTTATCATTAAGTTATTTGTTCACAGTTAAAAATAAGTTTAGCCGATAAATTTACCAAAGCTATTTTTTTAATCTCTGGTCATTCTATTGTTTGATTTATCCTAAAAAACGCAGTTGACTTCGTAGCGAGGTCCAATTAAGTGCTGAAGATTAAGGATTTTATGGGTTATTTTGGCTTTTCTTGTAGTCACCCTACTGGTGAAGTCAAAATGTTCTAGAAAATCCTTAAGATATAGTGCTTAAGGGGGCCGCAGTAGATGGCAACTGCGTTTTTTAGGTTTATGGACACTAACCCATCTTCGTGACTTTTTGGTCAAAAAGTAGTCAATTTGGTAAAAAAATCGCGATCGAAAAATAATTTAACATTATATATCAATAAGATATAATTTTAAATATTTTTGTAGTGCCATAAAATACAT
>Ga0209475_10005009_pt1 | contig 11069 bp, 6 predicted proteins | sample tdDd471_FD_187128 | JGI IMG/M metagenome (GOLD analysis project Ga0209475, IMG submission 187128) | Marine sediment microbial communities from the Atlantic coast under amendment with organic carbon and nitrate - tdDd47.1 (SPAdes)... | ecosystem: Environmental > Aquatic > Marine > Coastal >...
CGGGCGCCGCTCTGGCGGGCGAAACACCAATCGACGCGAACTACAAAGCAAGCGCCGAATTGCCAGCGCCGGTCGCTGTGGGGAACTATCAGGTTCGAATTACCGAAGACGGCAATGCTGCAAATGTTCTGTATGACTCGGGCAGCATTGATTTCACTCCATTTGCGGGCCAGAAGCTGCTCGTTGCCGCAATGAACACGAGCAATGCAACAGAAGCCGCTGCTTCACCAGTCAAACTGGTTGCGATCAACAATACCACCCAAGTCGAAATTCTGGACACGGATACCCAGACAGGGGCCAAGGTCGTTCATTTGTCCCCGGATGCGGGAACCGCCGTTGGTGCAGTGGAAGTGTTTGCCAACGATGTTGTGGAACTGATCGATTCATTTGAATATGCCGATGTTGTCGCCGACGCATCAACCTATGCACTGGTGGATGCCGGCACCTATGATTTTGATGTCTCCGACGATGACGACGTCAACGACCCACCTGCAGCCAACTTTTCATTGGATGGTGCAGAACTCGCTGCGGGTGCAGAGACGACGGTGATCGCTGTAGGTTATGTCGCGACATCTCCGGAGTTTGATTTAATCGCCAGTGCAGATGAAAACCGGGCCTATGCAACGCATGCGCGGGTCAAGGTCATACACGGTGCAGCTGCCGTGGGTGATGTTGATGTATATGTAGCTCCGGCAGGTGACTTTTCTACAGCAGATATCAACGCCGGAAACGGCCCCAACGCCTTACTGGAAGACTTCAGCTTTAAGTCCGACAGTGGCTACGTTGATGTCGCGGCAGACGCCTATGACATCTTTGTTGTCGATGCCGTCAGCGAGACCGTGGCCATTGAAGCGAATAACGTGGCCATCGGCACGGGCGATGTACTCACCGTCATCGCACGAGGTCCGGATGGAGACGGCACCCCCGGCTCCGCAGGACTGCTTGTTCTGACGAACTAGTGTTTGAGACTGTGTTCAAGGCGGCCCGGAAGGGCCGCCTACCGTTTATGTCTGTCAACAGACCATAGCCTGTGACGGTATCCTGAGGAAAACTACAACAAATCCGTAAGTAAAAAACCAAGGCCGATTCGCTGCACATCGTGGTTGTAATCAATAAGTGTCTCGCCATAACCCTGATAATACTGCACGAAACCCTTCAAGCGCCCCCATAAAGGAAAACTTGCACTGAGCTCCAGCCCGCCTTTGCCCGTCTCAAAGCTATATCGGACAAGACTGCTGTATTCATACCGCTCATCGTTATAAACCGCAACAAACTCATAGTGTCCAAGATAGTCATCAATGTCAGGATTATCATCACCATCGGGTGGCGGGGGTGTATTGGGGTCGCCATCATCTTCTTTCCGCTCTTCCGGGATGCGATACCAAGGCTGGATGTACAGCGCCCAGCGCTCACGCAAAAAGCCCACACCAACAAATATACGATTCCAGCTCCGACTCAATAACTGGCTCCGCCCATTGGATTCGTGCTCAAAACCAACACGGGTAAAAAACGCCCCATCCCATGCGGAAACGGGAATCGGCGTCTGATAAAAGACTTCAGGGCGGTAATTGGTTTCCCGGAAGGGCTTGGACAATGGCTCATTAAAAACCTGCCAGTAGGACTTCATCGTGAACCCGAAGTACACTCCGTCATTGGCAAAAAACAGATCCTGATACCAAAGCGGGACCTTAAAGCTGATTTGCAACTTGCTTTCGGCATGCTCAATGGGCCGCTCTATACCCGGGAAAACGTTCTGCTCGATCCAGGGCGTCTGATTCGGTTTGGCATTATGGGTAACGGGTAATAGATAATTCTGTCGATGGGGCGTAATGACGAAAGCGCTATTCTCAGTCAACTTTTCATTGATGATACGCGCGGGGACTTTGGCGCCATTCTGCAAATCCCGGCAAGTATCCCTAACCTCGCGGAGCGTGGTATCCGAGGCTCCGGTGGCCACGGTATTCAGCACACAACGTTCTACCTGATCCATTTGCCCGGCGGCCTGCCCTTCAGCTCCAAAAGCCTGGCCTTGAGCCAGAGACGCGAACACTCCCAAACAAAGATACAAACACAAATACCGGGGCACGATTTTCTATCCTTAGTCCTGCAACACAATCTGTCAGTATGCGAGATTCCGTTGCCAATTCCTATCCTGAATACGCGCCCCTCACGCACCTGTTATACCGATACACCTCGGTCTAACCGATTGCAGCGTCAACAACCGCCGAATCCCTTCGCAGGGATGATTCGTACTCCTCAGCCCACACCATTGCCTCTGCAACCGGAACCGGCCGACTATAGAGATAGCCCTGACCAATATCGCATCCCATCTGAACCAGCCATCCGGCCTGTGCATCCGATTCGATGCCCTCAGCGACGATGCTTTTATTAAAGCGTTTGGATAACGCGATAATGGAATCAACAATCATCTGATCATTCTCATTGGTCAACAGATTGGCAACAAAAGAGCGATCAATTTTTATCTCATCCACCGGCAATCGCCGGAAATAACTGAGCGAGGAAAAGCCCGTGCCAAAATCGTCCAGCGATATCCGTATGCCCATCGCACGGCAGTGGTCGATGTTTTTTATCGCCAAATCGATATCATCCAGCGCAGTGGATTCCACAATTTCCAAAATCAGGTGCTGGCACACCGCCGGATCGAGCTCCTTCAACGTAGACTGCAGATCCTGCAGAAACTCTCCTCCCAGGAAATGTTGCGGGCTGATATTGACGCTCAAAGAGTACCCTAATCCATCCCGAATCCAGCCTTGTAGCAGTGTCAGTGCGCGTTTCAAGACGAACTGCCCGAGCTTTCGATCCAACGGTGTCGATTCAATGTGTGGCAAAAAGCGATTGGGCGCCAACACGCCTTCCTCCGGATGCTGCCAGCGAATCAGGGCTTCAAAACCTGCGACCCCGCCTCCAAGCTTGAGCTGGGGCTGTAGATACAAATCGAATTCGTCGCCGTCCAGGCCCTGGGCAATACGATCCAGTGCTTTGGCTTTTTCAGTCTTGTGTTGCAGCCTGCCGATATCAAATTCACGATAACAGTTTTTACCGGCCTCTTTTGCCTCATGCATCGACTGATACGCATGGCGCACCATCATATCTGCATTGACGTTTTCCAGCGGATACCTTGAGATCCCCATACTCGCTGTCACTTCGCTGCCACTCAAACCGTTTTTTACGCTGTTCAGTATCCGTGTATAAACGTCGTGTCCCGATGAATCACGCAATAACAGCGCAAATTCGTCTCCGCCAATACGCGCGATAACATCGCCACTTCGCAATATTTCTTTCAGACGGCGTGACACATCGAGCAAAATCTGGTCACCAAATTCCTGCCCCTGCTGTTTATTCATCTCACCCAGTGCATCAATATCCAGCAAACATAGCGTGAGGGCACCGTTGCGCTTGTCCGCTTCCTGTAATTCATGCTCAAACAGATAGCGAAAGCCTTCCCGATTGGGCAGGCCGGTGAAATGATCACGAAAACGCTCTTCACGCATTCGTCTTTCAACGGCATCTTTTTCGTGTCTGGTCTGCCAACGCTCAACCAGGGTACCGATGGTATGGAGCAAGGCGAGCAAGTCCTGTTCAGTGCTTTCGGGATAGGCCTCATCCGGCCGTGCCAATATTAACAGCCCGGCATGACGGTTATACAAGGCGATGGGAAGGGCAACACAATGTACATCGGAGCGACCGCTGACCTGTGAGAACTGCTCCTGAATGCCTTCTTCACCGCCTGTCCGCATTAACAGCAGGTGAGACAGCATTGCCACCTGTTCCGAGCTGATGTTGAGGTCATTCACCGCCAGATCAGCCAGAACATCCATGCCAGAAGTGCCATCATCCAGATCATTTAATCGGGCCACCAAACCAAACTGGCTGCCGGTCAACTCAACAATATCAGCCAAAATCTGATCAAGTGTCTCGTCTTCATCTGGAGAGGAATGGACCAGTTGATTAGCACGGTAAATAGCGTGATCCATCTGCTTCTGTTGGCGCCACCCTGCTCCGGGAGTTCGCACCGGCCGATATTTTCTGGAAATTTCGATTTCCGTCAATGCAGCCAGTTCTTGCAGAATGGATAGATCCTGCTCTGTCATAGCCCGAGGCTTGGCATCAATGATACAAAGTGTCCCGATTTTAAACCCGGAGATTTCCCGAATCGGAACCCCCGCATAAAAACGTATATAGGGGGCCTCTGTTACGAGTGCATTATCCCGAAAGCGTTCATCTTCATGGGTGTCATTAACAAGGAATACTTCGTCCTGCTTGATTGCATGATGACAGAACGCAAGCGATCGATCCGTTTGGCTGACGGACAGTCCCTGCTTTGACTTAAACCACTGCCGGTTCTTGTCAACAATGGAAACAAGCGCAATGTCCGTCCCGTAGACTTCCTGGGCAATCCGGGTATACCGGTCCAGAATTTCATTGGGAGCTGTATCGAGAATGCCGCTTCGCTTCACGCGCTGCAATCGATATCGTTCGTAGAGCGACTCAAACATCAGTGTTATTTCCCTCCAATTTACTCTATCGCGAAGATGCCAGCTCGACATGAAAAACATCCTCATCCTTGATACCGTTCTGCTTCTCCCTGAATGAACCGGCAAAATCCACGAACAGGGTCAACATGCCCGTCACAGTGCTCAGAATTAAACAGGGCAGTGCCACAATAATTGCCTGCATACCCAATCCGAGCACCAGACCCATTGTTGTCAAAAATTGCAGTAAAAAGGTCATATCATTTGTTCGCATTGCAGTCTCTCCTGCGTGTTGGGGCTAATTAGTAAGTGGTTTTATTATCCCGAAAAGCAGCCTGATTGACTCTTGGGCATTTCCCCATCAGAGATAGGGGAATCCCCCAGAAAGTTGAGACATGAACCGGATATGGTTTTGATTTGTGTGTGGGGCCGGGAGGCCCGAGGGGCAGTTTGCCTGTCCCGGAGCGCCAAGGACATCATGAAGCGAGAAGGTGAACAAGTTGAAAACAGGCAACGACGCGGCAGCATTCCCTACAGGGGAATCACCGCTTCAGGCAGCAGAATGCCCGTCACGATGCCCCTCAACTGACGTATCATTTTTTGCCAGCACCCTGCACTGCTCGGTGATCTCTTCGTGGGACAGTACATACAGCTCGGCTTCCTGATCACCCTCAGTCAACATCGGACGTACTTTGAGCACAAACCGGCGCGTAGTGCCGGCATCATCCAGCAAATACTCGTAGGTAAACTCTGATTTGCGAGCTTCAATAACCGCACTGAGTCCTTGGAGTGTCGCAAGGGCATGGACATCACCGTGCTCGAATAGATTCCGGCTCTGCGATAGATAGTTGCCGCCGTCGGGCAGATCCAGAACCACTGGATTTGACCGTGATGCGCGCACACGCCAGTTTTTATTCATCATAAGCGCCCTGCCATCCCGGTTGACCACACAGACCTCACTCGGCAAAGCGTTAATCACGCCACGCACAAACTTTTCTGTTGACGCCAAACGGGCCTCTCTATTCTGTTGATCGGAGCGGTCCTGAACCGAACCGATGATCTTGATGGGCTTGCCCTTTACATCCCGCAAGGCACACATGGAAACGGCCAAATGGATGGTTTCTCCCGTGGATCTCACCAGTTCTACATGAAGTGAGGATTTCTCGGCACTGCGCGAAGCAGCCAACAAGGCTTGCGTCAAACGCAGACGCTCGGACGCAGAAAAGTGTTTTGCCACCAAGTCATAATGAGACCCGGTAATATTGGCAATCTTCGTTGGCGGGACACCCAAAACGTTCCAGGCCTGCGCTGAAAGCTGTAATGCGCCTGTATCTGTATCGTATTCCCAATCACCCAGGGACTCGAGTTCCTGGGCAATACTGCAGCGAGCACGCTCATGATCAAGTCGCAAGGCGTCACGCATGTCATTGGTGACATCAATCAACATGAGATTCATGCCATTGGGTTTCGGGTGCACATCAATATCATACCAACGGCCGTTTTCCTCGTTTTCGACACGGCGCGTTCGCCGCTTCCCTTCCGAACCCACATCGTGATACCACGCCTGCAAGTTCAAGCCGAGGGACTGCGGTAACACATCCATCATTTTGCGCCCGATCAAGGATTCGGCGTCGCAGGAGAATACATTTTCAGCTTCAGCATTCAGATAGGTAATTTCACCGTCGGCATCACAGGCCAGAAACGGATGATGCACGCTGTTGAGAAAGTGCGACAATTCCACATTGAGCGCTTTGCTTGCCCGCTGCGCTTTATGATCCCGAGTAATATCACGGGACACCACAAGCATGTATCTCGCATTGTACGGACCGCCCTCAATCGGTGTTAAGACGTTATACCAGACCCTGCTGCGCCCCGTCAGGGTTGGGCAGGTGCCGGTAAACTCTCCGTAACCGTCGTGCCATGCCCGGTCCCACGCCCGACCCGCTTTTTCACGGTCTTGACCACTAAAAAAGTCCAGCCAGTTCCGGTGCAGAACATCAAGTTTGTTTCGGGCTTCCAGTAACGCGATACCCGACTGATTGATCGTCAGCAGTTCCGCGTCTTTGCCCAGCACCTTGATACAATCGCTATTACTGCTGATCAGAGCCTTGGACATGGCAGTTAAGTGCTGGAAGTCCTGTTTACTCTGATTAAGCTGATCCCGAAAAGCGAACACCATACACAGTATGTAACCAAACGCTGCACCCAGACCGGAAGCCAAGGCATAGTGGTACAGGGATAAGTATGGCGGCGTTTCCGCTGACCATAGGGAAACAGACATGAACGGGATGGAAGCCATTAAAAAAAGTATGCCAAGCCCCCCCAGCATCAGGCTCAACGCGAGGAACAGTTTGCCCAAAACCGCAATGGCTCCGATAGAGAAAAAGACCGGAACGACCCCCGGAATCGGATACATGCAAACAAGCACTGCGGCCAATGCGTGAAGTAAAACCAGTAAGCCCAGGTATCGGCGCCCTGGCCAGCCGGAAATACCGGTGCCAAGCTTTGGTATCAAAGACAGATAGCTGTCGAGAATTTCGTTCTTGCCCGGCACATACATCAAACTTGTCCACATCATTTCAATTAAATATTCCTGCCAGCATATAAAAAAGAATGATATTCAGGCATAGGTGAATCCCCCAGGGCGGCTCGGGAATATCCCTACTAGAGGTCAAGAAGTGATTACACGCCCGTCAAATTTCGTCATCAAGGGAAATAACCCCTTGCTTGAGCGCATATCGAACCAGCGATGCAATATCACGAATGTTCAGGCGCTCCATAATCTGGGCCCGGTGAGACTCTACGGTTTTGACACTGAGATCCAGATCGAAAGCGATCTCTTTGGTGCCTTTACCCAGCGCGATCAGTCGCAGAATCTCAATCTGGCGACTGGTCAGAATCGATTCCACTTCTGTGGCCTTTGTTTCCGGCTTTGTCTTCCCGGAGAGCACATCAATGAGGAAGTCCGATATTCTCGGACTGAGATAGCGTTCATTTCGGGCCACAGCGGCCAGCGCCAATTCCAATTCAACTTCGGCTGAGTCTTTTAAAAGATAGGCATCGGCGCCGCCATCAAAGGCCTGCTGAATAAAGTCTCTGGATGAGTGCATTGATAATAAAATAACGTAGAGTTCGGGGAAGCGTTTTTTGATCCCGGGTAGAGCCTCAAGTCCTGAAACCCGCTGCATCGCTATATCCATGATCAATATATCCGGGGAATGGGCCTCCACCAGCCCAATGACTTCAGAGCCGTCGGCGCCCTCCGCCACGACTTCATACCCACTGGTATCCTCAAGCAAGGCGCGCAGACCCGCCCGCACAAGATGATGGTCATCAACAAGCAATACCCGCTTGATCGCTGTCATATCCCTTTACTCCGCCGAGAGTTCCGCTGCCGCAATATTGGGCGGCGCAGCCGTTTGGGGCAACGAAACAGACACCTCTGTCCCGATCCCTTTCAGTGAATTGATGACAATCTCTCCCCCTGAGACCTCCACACGCTCTTTCATATTGACAAGACCCAGACTACTTCGCTGGCTTTCCACATCAAAGCCCCGACCATCATCGACGATACGAATCCGTAGTCCATCTGCATCAGTTTCGAGCAAAACTGAAACAGCTGAGGCCTCCGCATGCCGGATCACATTGGTCAGACTTTCCTGAACAATACGAAAAGCCGTAATCTCGATATCTTTGCTTAACCCATCTCCATATCTGTCCGAATCAAAGGAAAAGGTAATGCCTGCATCCGAAAACAGTTTTTCCGCCTGCCACTCAATGGCGGCCGGTAATCCGAGCGAATCCAGTTGTGCCGGCCTGAGCATCAGGGACAAATCACGCACTTTTTGCAAAGTGTCGCCCACGATATCCCGGAGATTCCCAAGCTTTTCCGAAACGTTTGTCTCGCTTACCCGTTTCTCCGCCCAGCTAATGCCCAGCTTTATTGCTGTCAATGACTGACCCACATCATCGTGCAAGGCCCCTGCAATGTGTTTGCGGTCCTTCTCAAGCATTTCCATGGTTTTGGAGGTCAAGGCAGTGAGTCGCGTGTTGGCATTCTGGAGGGCATCTTTCATCCTGACCGTTTCGGACATATCCCGAACCACCACTTGAACCTGATCTTCGTCCCCTGAAGGAATTTTTCGAGCCGACACCTCCGCCTCGAACAGCTGTCCATCATTCCGCCTCAACATGTGCTGAATAAAACGCCCGTCATCTATTTGATTCTCTGCACGAATCCATTCAAGCCGCCTGTTTACCGCCTCTTCGTGGTCCGGCTCAACAAAATCGCGAATATTACGCCCTTCTAGCTTAGCGGGATTATCGACACAAAAAATTCGTGCGGCGGCATCGTTGGCATAGCTTACCTGCGACTTTGACAAGGTCAGCACCCCTTCCGGAAGAATATTCAACAGATTCATCAACTGCCCTTCCCGGTTCCGAAGATCCTGTTCCGTTTTTTTCTGGCGGGAGAGGTCAATAAACGTGCCCACTACTTTGCTGGATGTGCGTTCATCATTGCGTATGGCATGGACGACGACATGCCGTTTGCTACCGCGCTTACCTTTTAGTTGGCCGTCAAAACGCACTTCCTCCTGCCCATGCTCCTCAGACAAAGCCCTGATTGCTTTTTGAAACATACGGATATCGGCTTTCTGTTCGAGGTACTCCAATGTCATCGCGGGACTCTCGCCCTCGGGCAAATCCAGCATAGCCCTGACATTCTCACAACAGTAGATCTGCTGGTTACTGAGATCGATTTCCCAACACCCCATACCGGAAACCTGTCGGGCAATATCCAGCCTTTGCAAGGCATGCTCCAAAATCCGAACATTTTTCCTTTCTTCACTCAGGTTCTGGACAATTAAAAGCAGGGCTTCCTCTTGCTGATAAGACATGCGACGGATGGCAATGGCTGTCTCGACCAGATCTCCCCGAGCATCGTACTGAATAAACTCTCTCACCTGACCGGAGGTATTGTTTACCGAAACCTGATCCAGCAAATCCAACAGTTTTGACAGTTCCCCACCGGGAAACAGTGATTTGAGGTTGTACTTTTCCCCCGCCTCAGCAGTAATACCAAATAGGATTTCAGCAGAATGATTGGCATTCACAATGGCGAGCGTGCTTTTATCGCAGACAATCAGCCCTAGAGGGTTGAAGTCGAACAATTCACGGTATGTTTGCTCTGACTGGCGCATCAGTTCACTGCTGCTGCGCTCCTTGCCAATCAGGAACCGAACGACCCAATAGAGCAACAGCGCCGTAACCAACACAAAGACAAAGCCTTTCGCCGTTTGCACGAGGGTCAGCAGATCGGGTGAGTTACTAAACATGGCCTCTGCCGCTGCATCGCTGAACAATATCCATGCAACACCGGCAATCAGGTAGCTACTTGCAATGGCAAACGCGCCATATTTCATGACCCGGCTCATATTGATGCCTCTGTCGTGTTTGGCGTATCGCGTGTTAAAAACGGAAAACCGCTGCGGATAAACTATCCATATTTCGCAGAATCAGTCTAGCACACACAAAAATACGCGGATGAAGAGGGCGGCCAAAACCCATCATCTAGCGGCTCGGCGAATATTTCAGGCTGCCATGAGTTCAGCCATGCACCCAAATACCTGCCTAACTCCCCGCCCAACTGCACACCCGATTACTCGATGGATTTCTCGTTCGAATACCGGACCGGACACGGGCCAAAGTTGCGATTTTGGTGAGTCAACCCCGACACGGAACAAAGTCAGGCCTTCAAAGTCTGACCGGGCTCGTGTAGGGTATATAAGCACTATGACGATAGTGTTGATCAAAAATCTCGCCTTTCATGCTACAAGCAATCCCCAAAGCCGACACGTTATCTGACGAGCGGTACACGTCAGCCATTCTTTTCACCCCTATAACAGGAGTCTGTTATGTCTAACTACGATCCCGAAAAAGGATACGTTGCCATTCTTGGCTGGAGCCTCAATGCCATTGACGCGATCGATCGCTTTGATCGCAAATATGTGATCGTCGCCCCCTCATGGGCCGAGGAATATGCCACAGCGAACGATATCCCCTTCATTTCCTGGAACTTTGAACGTCTGAACGAGCGGTCGATGGAAATTGCTGAACGACTCAAAGAGGAAGGCGTTGATGTTGCCATTCCACTCTTTGAAGAAACCGTCGAATGGGCCGGCGCGATCAACTCAGTACTTCTTGGCAATCCACGACTAATGGGACAGTCACTGCTCTTTCGGGACAAGGCATTGATGAAGCGCCGAGCCCAACTTGGCGGCATTCGAGTCGGTATATTTGAAGAAGCCCAGGACAAAGGCGATGTCATCCGCTTTCTGACGCGGGTGAATCAGGCTCTCCTGAAACTGGATGGCGACCCGAATGACCCCATCCACTTGAAAGCCTTCGACAAGGCGGGGTGTCTTGGGCACCGGGTGGTGCGTACGGCTGACGATGTCGACAATATCCCCGATGAGGAGTTTCCGGTTTTGATGGAAAGCCATCTGGATGGCTGGGAATTCGCCGTTGAAGCCTTTATCAAGGATCGCAAGGTTCACTTTCTAAACATATCCGAAT
>Ga0209475_10005011_pt1 | contig 11068 bp, 10 predicted proteins | sample tdDd471_FD_187128 | JGI IMG/M metagenome (GOLD analysis project Ga0209475, IMG submission 187128) | Marine sediment microbial communities from the Atlantic coast under amendment with organic carbon and nitrate - tdDd47.1 (SPAdes)... | ecosystem: Environmental > Aquatic > Marine > Coastal >...
CATGTAACGAGACCTAGGATAAAGAGCCTTGTTCCATTCGTCCCCTCCGACTTTGCTTGCCTTACATAGCGGGCAATCTTGTCCTAATGGGGTGATGCAGGGCATTTCATAGATTTTATGGGCAAGTGACTCATGAGACACGTATTCAATGAAATCTTCATCGGTCAACAATCTCACGTGAATTGACTCCCCGTCTTTAAGTCGGATAAATGCATTTTTTAAATCTACATTTGATTCATTTTTTTTAATTGGTATTATTGTCATATGTAATATATTCCTTATTTATTATTTAGAACCATTATGTTGTTTATATAATACCATTTTACCAAATTGATATAAAGTAAAAGATTGTTATGAAAGTAAGTAATATTCATATCTAGTTGAATATGCTCCAATTTGAGCGAAAACTATTATAGCCCACTAACATTAAGTGATTAATTACAGCCATTTTGTTGTACCGCTAACAAATTTGAGAATAAAGGTGCATTAGGTAGTAGGAGGGAATTATATGAATAGTATTGCTGATATAAATATAGAAAGACCTACACCACCACCATTAAAAGTAAGGGCGTACATGAAAGTTTGTGACGTAGCTGAGTATTTGCAGATATCAGAGCGTATAGCGTATAGCTTAATTAAAAAAGGTGATATCAAACATACGAAAATAGGTAATAAAATTATTAGGGTAAGCATAAATGATGTAGAGGAGTTTATGAATGACAACAAAACATAAAAAGTCCTAGCTTGAAACCCTACATACTGCCATTAATATATAATATTTTCGAAATTTGAATTATCATGTGTCATAAATGTGTCATAATACGCCAGTCAAACTGTTAAAAAGAATAAAATAAAATGGTCACAATAATGAAATAGCCACTATAAAGTGGCTTTCTGGCGGAAGGAGGGGGATTTGAACCCCCGGTACGGTTGCCCGTACACATGATTTCCAATCATGCACCTTCGGCCGCTCGGTCATCCTTCCAAATATATTCTGTTTTATAGCAAACTATATTATAAACATATCCTCATCTTTTGTCAACCAATATATCATATACATTGTAACTATTTTATAAAAGGTGTAATTATTATTGTGTTGCCTTGATGGATTATATTTATAGGTGTCTCATATACATATTCTAAGTTTTCTTTAGTCATAACATCGACAGGTTTACCTAATTTAAATATTTTGCCATCTTTCAACAAGACAATTCTATCACTATAATAACTAGCTAAATTAAGGTCATGTAATACGCACACAGTGGATATTCTATTCTCCTTAGACAATTTAGCTACTATACTAAGCAAATTGATTTGGTGTTTAATATCAAGCCCAGCGATAGGTTCATCTAAAAGCATTATACTAGATTGCTGACATAGAGCTCTAGCCAAAATCATTCTTTGCCATTCTCCACCTGAAAGGGTAGTAATGCTTCTGGATTTCAAATGATATATTTCAGCTCTTTTTAATGATTCGTTAGCTAACTTATAATCATACTCCGTCTCGCTTTTTAATCTTTTAATATGTGGGTTACGTCCCATTAAAACTACTTCCATAACAGTAAAATCATAATCCAATGCAAAATGCTGCTGCATTAATGCCATTGCTTTTGATATATCTTTTGCAGAATAATTTTTTATATTTTTATCATTAACATTTATTGTGCCTTTTTGAGGAGATAAATAACCAGATATGCACTTCAGTAAAGTTGATTTACCTGATCCATTTGGACCAATTATTGTAAATACTTCTCCTTTAGTTATGGACAGGTTAATATCCTCTATTGCGTTAACATCCTTATTATAAGAATATGAAACATTTTTTATATCAATAATACTCATACAGCTTTTCTACCATTTCTTAAAAGATACAAAAAGAATGGAACACCAATCAGTGCTGTTATTACTCCAACTGGTATTTCTTGATTATTTAATATAACTCGCGCTAATGTATCACATATTAACAAAAATACACCACCAGCTATAAATGAGGTAAGCAATAACTTTCTATGATCAGGTCCAATAATAAGCCTTATAATATGAGGGACTATTAGACCAACAAAGCCTATTGTTCCGCTTATTGAAATTGCCGATGAGGTAGCTATTGTTGTAATAATTATTAGATTACGTCTAGTTGCATCTGGGTTTACACCTAAATGCCTAGATGCTTCATCACCTTGGAGCATTATATTTAAATCCCTCGAAAATATTAGACATAATGCACTAGATATAATCATAATAGGAGCACCTATGTATAATTTTTCCCATGTCGCTGAAGAAAAACTACCCATGGACCACATTACTATGTTTTCCATCTTGTCTCTAAATGCAATCATTAGAGCATACATTAATGCGGAGCATAATGAGCTCATAGCAATGCCAGATAAAAGTAAAGTAAAAGTAGACATACGACCATTAATTTTGGAAATATTATAAACTATAAAAATGATAATAATTGAAACAATAAATGCTAATATTGTTACTGCGCTAAATCCTAAGAATGCTATATCTAGTCCAAATGCAATTGCGATTGTAGCACCTAATGCTGCACCTGAACTAACACCAAGAACATAAGAGTTAGCCATAGGATTTTTAAATACACCTTGTAAACATGCGCCACAAATGCTTAGGGCTCCGCCAGATATAAATGCTAGCAAAGCCCTAGGTAATCTTAGGTTAAAGAAAATAATATGAGTACTTTTAGGAGCAGTATTTTTAAATACTTCCATTAACTCTAGTACACTAACATTTGAACTACCGAATAAGAAGGCAGTTAAGAATGCCAATATACTCAGTATGAAGAGTACTATCAATACATTAATAAATCTAATTTTCACATTAGTTTCTTTCAATTTTTAATCTCCGATAATATACTCTTGTAGAACATTCAATGCTTCTACAATACGAGGACCTGGACGCTCAATAATATCAGGATTTACGAAATAGTAGTTTCCTTCCTTTATAGCTGTTAGCTCCATATAAGTTGGGTCTGCTAAAAGGTCAGATTCCATTACATATTGCGAAACAATCAATATTTGTGGGTCTGCAAGAATTAAATCTTCAAGAGGATAGTCCATCCATGCTGCCTCAGATCCTGCAGTTACACATTCAGCACCAGCTATTTCCATAGCGGTGTTTATGAAGCTACCTTCACCTGAAGTCCAGTTACCGTATTCTCCTATACCCATTACATAGTATATCGTAGGTCTATCTTCTGAAATGTGTTCGTTGCTTTTAACTTCATCAATTACACTGTTAATGCTATCGGCTAAATCTTTTGCTTCCTCTTCCTTACCTAGAACAGAACCGATATCTACTATACTGGTTGTTATATCTTCAAAACCTGTTGGTTCTGTTGAAATAACGTTAATTCCTAAGTCTGTTAAAGTATCGATTTGATCTTGCTGAAGTTTATTACCTGCAAACACTACATCTGGCTCTAAAGAAATAACTTTTTCGATGTCAAAACCGTTATAATCGCCAACCTTTTCTATTTCCATGGCAGCCTCTGGATAGTTTGAAAAAGCGTCTACACCAACGATATCCTCACCACATCCAATAGAAAATAATATTTCGGTTACGCTTGGAACAGTAGAAACAATTTTTAGCTCTTCAACTGGTTCTGCAGTAGGTTCATCAGTTGGAACTACAGTTACGTCCTCTGTTACAACAGGAGACTCTACTGGCTCTGTTTTGTTACAACCTGTAAGTGCTGAAAGAATTAGCACCAAAACTAATAAAAATAAACTTGTCTTCTTCACATTCATACCTCCTTTAATGTATATCGGATGAGAAGTGAAAAAGCTAAAAATTAAATATGTTAGCTAAAGTCGCTCACATCTTCCATCCGAAGAAATAAGACTAAAACAATACTGGCAGGTTTCCCGGCTTGGCTTCGACCTCGCTCTGCGCCTTCCCGAAAATTAATTCAGTGGCTTTTAGCAGAATGAGTCCACCTAACGGTAGCGGAGGCTGCAACGGACTTTAACCGTTTTCCCTATTACCCTTTGTAGGCACCAGCATGCTATTAAGTTCTGAATGATTTTAACACTTATAAATTTATGTGTCAATCATTATATTTATTCTTAGAAATGAATTATCAGATCTTCTAAGGATTCTCTTCGTCTAATTACTTTACTAGAACCATCTTGAGAAACTAGAATTTCTGCAGGACGAAGCCTATTATTATAGTTTGATGCCATAGAGAATCCGTATGCACCAGAATCCATTACACCTATAATATCGCCTATACCAATAGTTGGCAAAGTACGACCAATAGCTAACTTGTCTCCTGATTCGCATATGTTACCAACAATTGTGACTGTTTCCATACCATCAAAGGTTATTTTGCCTTCTCTATATACCTCAATGTCATGGTGAGAATCATACATAACAGGTCTTTGCAGTACATTAAAGCCTAAATCAGTTCCTACATAATCAATACCAGCATGATATTTTGTAGCCATTACAGTACCTAATAGAACACTACATTCTGCGACTAAGTATCTGCCGGGTTCTGTTTTAAATGTTACTTCTTTGCCATATTCTTTCACGAATTCATCTATTACCTCATCAAGCCTTCTACCTACAGACGCTAAATCCAGCCTACCTTGACCATCTTGTTTCATGTAAGGTATACCAAATCCGCCACCAAAATCGATAAATTCTATATCATCAAATTGCTTTGCTACTCTACACAACAATCTAGCACTTGCAATATAAGCAGTTTCTTCTAAGAATAGTGATCCTATATGTTGGTTAATGCCTGTAAGTTTCATGTTATGCTTTGATAATACTTTTTTTATCTCATCAACCATATCATCATTAATACCAAATTTAGTTTTCTTACCAGCAGTTATAACTTTTTCGTGATGTCCAGCACCATAACCGGTATTAATTCTTACAGCAACTTTTGAACCAGGGAAGTTAGATGCGAATAGTTTAAGCTGAGAAAGTGAATCCACACTTACTGTTATTCCTAAATCAACAGCGTATTTTATTTCTTCTAACGATACATTATTGCATACATAGAAAATGTCTTCTGGTTTATATCCTGCCTTCATAAGCACAAAAATTTCACCAGGACTCATAGCATCAGCACTAATGCCTTCTTCTCTAATTATTTTTAGTAATTCCAAGTTTGCATTTGCCTTAGTAGAGTAGTGTGGTTTAAAATTTTTGTACTTAACAAGGTTTTTCATTTCTCTACAGCGTGTACGTAATATTTCTTCACTATATACGTACAAGGGTGAGCCGTATTTTTCTACAAGTTCATGTGGATTGGTAGACTTATAATAATTTACCGAGGGGGTGAAGTATTGCTTCATTTCTTGTCTCTCCTAAAATCAAAATTTAAATTTATAAACAAACACTAAGGTTTGTATCATTCATTGTTAGGTTTATTTATATCTATTGTTTTTTGCTCATCAGCTTTTTTATCAGATTTTAAAAATACAGTGTAAAAAGTTCGTATTATTCCTGCTATTGGTACTGCGATTAATATACCAACTGGTCCCCAAATTGCACTTCCAGCTATTAGTGCAATGATTATCAGTATTGATGGTAGATTAACAGATTTTCCAACTATAACTGGAGTTAATATCCATTGGTCTATTTGCTGTAGAACTAGAATTGTAATTACAATATATAATGCACTTACTGGGGACTGAAATAAACCAATAATGCCACATATAATGCATGCAGCTAGTCCTCCTATAACAGGAATAAGGTTAAAAAATCCTGTTATGATGCCGATCCATCCAGCATGTTCAATATTGATAAAAAGTAGAAATCCATATGCTATTAGACCTAGTACAATAGAGGCCAATGTTTTTGACCAAAAGTATTTAAAGGTTACTTCAATAGATTTCTTAATAAATTCAATTATTTTTTCCAAAATATCTTTTTGATGATTGTCTTGTGGATAATTAGTCATTGTTAATACCCTCTAGAGCTTTCATTGCTGCATCTTGCTGTGATACTTTCTTGCTTTTTCCCCTACCAGTTCCCATTTCCTTACCATCTACTGTAACTAATGTTGTAAATACTCTATCATGTGGAGGACCTTCCTCTTCTATTAGCTCATATTTAATAGAGACATTTCCATTACGCTGCATTAGCTCTTGAAGTGAAGTCTTATAATCAAAATACTTTCCTTGGTTAATAGATTCAGTTAACTTACTTTCCATATGTGGAATTATAAAGTCTTGCGCTACATCGATGCCACCATCAATATACAATGCGCCAATTATTGCTTCTATGCTGTCTGATAAAATAGAAAATAGCTCTCTACCACCAGCATTTTCTGTACCTTTACCAAGTATTAAAAATTTACCTAAATCTAAATCTTTGGCAATTTGTGCAAGAGGTGTTTCAGAAACTATAGATGCACGGACTTTTGTCATCCAACCTTCACTTTTGTCAGGATATGAATTATATAATAGGGTAGTGACTAGTAAATCAAGGACTGCATCACCTAGATATTCTAACCTTTCATAGGATAAAAGATTAGGATTATCCATAATTGCAGAAGAATGAGTTAAGGCACGTATTAATAGTGCCTTATCATTAAACTTGTATCCAATAATATTTTCAACTTTTTTAATATTATAGTTGTGATTCAATGTATTTCACCGCATCGCCAACTGTTGAAATGCTATCAATATCATCGTATGGAAATTCAATGCCATACTCTTCTTCCAAAGCCATGACAACGCCTACAACGTCAACTGAATTAGCCTTTAAATCATCTAATAATGATGATTCCATAGTAATACCATCAGCTTCAAGTTCTAATTGCTCAGCAATTACTTCTTTTACCTTATCAAATACCATAAGTATCCTCCTACCTTTGTTTTATTTATTATAACAATTATTTAGAATTTTTCAATAATTAATCTTCTTGAATGCTCTCAATTTTTGTACGAATAACACTAGAAACATCTTGATCTAAATATTTTATTGCTTGTTTAATTGCTCCAAAAAATGCTCCATCATCAGATGAACCATGAGCTTTAATTACGCAACCTTTTATTCCTAATAATGGTGCACCACCATAGGCCTTATGATCTAGTTTATCTCTAACTTTTCTAAAACCATTTTTCATTAACAAATAACCTAGCTTACGTATTCCATTTTGCATTATTTGCTCTTTAATCATTGAAAAGAGATATGTTGCCATTCCTTCTAATGTTTTTAAAACAATATTGCCTGTAAATCCATCACATACTAATACATCAGCTTCACCATCTGTTGTATCTCTAGCTTCGATATTACCAACAAAATTAATAGTTTCCATCTGATTTAATGACTTATATGTTTTTTTATACAGGTTATTACCTTTTTCCTCCTCGACACCAATATTTATTAGGCCTACTCTAGGATTTTTAACATTTTCGACAAGCTCCATGTAGGCACTTCCCATAAGTGCAAATTGCTCTAAGAACTTTACTTCACAGTCTGCATTTGCACCACAGTCTATTAATAAAGCTTTTCCTTGTTTTGTTGGTAATATTGGAGCTAAGGCTGGCCTATCAATCCCTTTTATACGTCCAACTTTAAATAATGCTCCTGCCATAACGGCACCTGTGCTGCCTGCTGAAATAAATGCATCCGCTTCACCTGATTTAACAGCCAAAAGACCTTTTATTAAAGATGATTTAGTCTTTTTTCTAATAGCTATAAGCGGTGCTTCGCATGTTTCAATTATCTCTGGACAGTCAACTACTGTAACTCTTTCATGGTTTTCAGGCATGTGCTTTTTTATTTCATCTTCAATGCCATACATTAAAACCTTTATATTTTTATTTTGCTCAAGGGCTAACAACGTACCCTCGACTATTGATTTTGGTGCATTATCTCCACCCATAGCATCAATTGCTAATGTCCACATAGTGTTCTCCTTTTGTCTTTTGTTAATATAAATTTATAATTGCTAATTACTATGTAATACTCTATCACGTATAGCTTTATGTTGCAATACTTATCAATTTTATTAAAAGCTAATTTACACTTTTTAATACTTCAAAATTTGTTAAAGCATAAAATAATAATAAGTACTAATAATATTATTACCATTTAAATAAAGTAGGTGATCTTATGTCTAAACAAATTTGCAGTATTTGCAAGAAAGAGGAAAATGAACGCTCAATGAAAAACTGCAATAATTGCAACAGACCAATGTGTCAGGAGTGTTATGTTAAATATAATGGTAACTGTAATTGTATGCCTGTAACAAACAATTCTCTTATAGATATGATATAACATAATAACAGTAAAATAACTATCTATTACAATGTTAAAAAGCTGTCCTTTATAAATGGACAGCTTTTAAGTATTATTTTAAAAACTCTAGACAAGACAGTATTGCCTTCATAGAAGCACTGTCAATATTACTATCTACACCTACACCAAAGTGCTTTTTGCCTATTCCATTAGATATTTGAACATATGCAATAGCTTCTGCATCTGCTCCATCACTTAATGCATGTTCTGAATATTCTTCTATTGAGTATTTCTCATATCCATTATCTTTTATTCCATGGAAAAATGCTGAAATTGGTCCGTTACCAGTTGCATTAATGTTATATGAACTTCCATCTATTTTTACATCTGCTTGTATTTGCACATCTCCATTCTGAGTTGATGAAATATTATATCTTCCCAATTTATAATTATCAGTTTTTGATAGGTAGACGTTTTTAAACAAATTAAATATCTCATTTGGTGAAAGTTCATTACCAGTTTCATCTGTTTTCTCTTGAACGAATTTTGAGAACTCTGGATGCATTGCTTTTGGAAGTTTATAGCCCTTAAAAGTTTCCAATACATAGGCAATACCACCTTTACCAGACTGAGAATTTATTCTAATAATAGGCTCGTAACTTCTTCCTAAATCTTGTGGATCAATAGGTAGGTATGGAACTTCCCATATATCATTATTTTGATTCTCATAAGCTTTTAAACCTTTATTTATAGCATCTTGATGAGAACCTGAGAATGCAGTAAACACTAATTCGCCAACATATGGATGGCGTTGGTGTATATCCATTAGAGTACACTTTTTATATATCTCTGCTATATCATCTATACTTTTTATTTTTATTTCTGGATCAATGCCTTGAGAATACAAATTTATCGCAATTGCTAATATATCTGCGTTACCTGTTCTTTCACCGTTACCAAACAGAGTACCTTCCACTCTGTCAGCACCTGCTAGCATTGCAAGCTCTGATGTAGCTATGCTGCATCCTCGATCATTATGTGGGTGAACAGATAGTATAACACTTTCTCTATCTCTTAAATTATTACAGAACCATTCAACTTGGTCGGCAAACACATTAGGTGTTGCAACTTCTACAGTTGTTGGCAAGTTTATTATTACTTTTTTATCCGGTGTTGGCTTAAACACATCAATGACTGCTTCACAAATTTCTAGTGCATAGTCTATTTCAGTTGCATGGAAGCTTTCAGGTGAATATTCATAGAAAAACTCTGTTTCTGGATATTGCTTTGAAAGCTCAACTATTAATTTTGCACCATTAACAGCAATATCAATAATTTCTTTCTTTGACATTTTGAATACTACTTCACGTTGAGGAACTGAAGTAGAATTGTACAGATGAATAATAGCCTGTTTAGAACCAGCAACTGCTTCAAAAGTCCTGCGAATTAAATGTTCTCTTGATTGAGTAAGAACTTGAATTCTAACATCATCTGGTATTAAATTATCTTCTATTAGTTTTCTAGCAAATGCAAACTCGGTTTCAGATGCTGAAGGAAAACCTATTTCAATATCCTTATATTCCATTTCAACTAATGTATTCCAAAAAAGAAGTTTTTTCTCTACACTCATAGGAATAGGCAATGCTTGGTTACCATCACGTAGATCAACGCTGCACCATATTGGGGCTTTAGTCAAGGTATTGTCTGGCCATGTGCGATTTTTAAGACCGTTAAAAATGTGAGGGACATACTTTTTATTATTCATTTTTTACTCCTTTATCTATTTAATATAAATTTATTTCCAAAAATCAAAAAACCTCTCATCTCATAAAAGAGACGAAAGGCTAATTCCGCGGTACCACTCAAATTTGCTTGTAAATACAAACACGCTTATTCGATACGTATGCAATGCATAATATATCTATTCTCTATAACGGGAGAAATCCGGCTCAGTCTACTACTATTTCGGTGAGCGACTCCAATGCTAGTTCACTATTTATTAAATGCTATCTTTCACCACACGATAACTCTCTACAATTTAAGTTAATAGCTAATACTCATTTTCACTGTCGTTAAGTATAATTTTTATAAATAATACACTAATATATATACAATGTCAAGCAAAATATACATTATTATTAATTCATTTCACTAATTGTAGTAAATAATTATCTGTGATAAAATGAATACTATTAAAAGTGAGGTTTTTATGCAAACTTATGGAATTTTCGACATTATTGGTCCAGTAATGATAGGACCTTCAAGCTCCCACACAGCAGGGGCAAATAGAATAGGAAATATGGCTAGAGCAATATTTGGTAAAAAAGTAAAGAAAGTTGATTTTTATCTACATGGTTCATTTTACAAGACGCGTAAAGGACATGGAACAGATAAAGCGCTATTAGCAGGTATTATGAAAATAAATCATGATGATATTAGGATTAGAGATGCATATGATATAGCTGACAGTAAAGGCATTGAATATCATTTTTATAAATCTGATTTAGGTGAAGTTCATCCGAATTCTGTTAAAATTGTTATGCATGGAAAGCATGATAGAAAGTCAGAAGTTATTGGATCATCAGTTGGTGGTGGCAAAATAATAATTACAAGAATTGATGCTACAGATGTTGAAATAGACGGTGAATACTCATCCCTTATTACAAAACATGTAGACAGGCCAGGTGTAATATCAAAAATAACCAAAATGCTTGCAGACTTTGAAATAAACATTGCCTTTATGAAAGTTTTCAGACATGGCAAAGGAGATATTGCTAGGTTAGTTATTCAAGTAGATAATGACATCAGCAAAAACATACTTAAGACTATCAAGGAATTAGACGAA
>Ga0209475_10005014_pt1 | contig 11062 bp, 9 predicted proteins | sample tdDd471_FD_187128 | JGI IMG/M metagenome (GOLD analysis project Ga0209475, IMG submission 187128) | Marine sediment microbial communities from the Atlantic coast under amendment with organic carbon and nitrate - tdDd47.1 (SPAdes)... | ecosystem: Environmental > Aquatic > Marine > Coastal >...
AATATTCACCGGAAAAGGTCACCAAACAAGTCGTAGCGAAAAAGAAATCGATTCAAGAATTGATGGGTGAGACGTTTATCGACGCCTATGCGCCGGATAGCGTTGTGGTGAACGATAATTTTGACGTCCTACACTTTCATGAAAATGTAGAAACATTCGTCAAATTGCCGCGTGGCACGCCGAACCTCAACCTTTCGAAACTGATTATTGACGACTTCCGCTCGGATTTGCGGGTCCTTCTTCACCGCGTTCGGAAAGAAGGAAATGCCGTCTACGGCTTAAAAAAACGTCTTGAAATGCAGGGGCAACCAACTCTCGCTCGTCTGGTCGTCCGGCTCCTGCCAACCGTTTCTTCTCCTCCGGGGAAAGACGATGAGGTTCTCTATTTGGTTTCGTGCGAGACCGAGCCTCTCCATGGCGACGAAATCAATCATCCCCGCATGTCGGCGGAAGAAGATGCCGAGCTTCGTATTTCTGAGTTGGAACAGGAGCTGACCGCCACACGGGAGAACCTGCAGACGGTCGTCGAGGAATTGGAAACCTCAAACGAGGAACTCCAGGCTCTGAACGAAGAACTCCAAGCGGCCAACGAAGAGCTCCAGTCATCGAATGAGGAGCTGGAAACTTCGAACGAAGAACTGCAGTCAACGAACGAAGAGCTAACGACCGTCAACCAAGAGCTTCAAGTCCGTTCAGCGGAACTTATCGAGGCCAATACGGACTTGGAAAACATCCAGCACAACATCGGTTTCCCGATGATCGTCGTCGACAAGCATCTCCGGATTAGCCGCTATACACCTCAAGCCATTCGACTCTTTGGGATTGCCCCAACAGACATCGGTCAGGTCATCACTTCAGTTCCAACCTACGCCGACTTGGCCGAACTGAGGCAGCACCTGAACGAAGTCATTTTAAGCGGCAAGCCTTTTGAAGACGAGATCAGGTGTGAAGGATCGATTTTCAGAATGCGAATCGTACCTTACCGGGATCAAGACAAACTCATCGGCGGCGCCATTTTGACGTTTATCGACGAAACAGAAGTGCGGCAAACGAAAGAGCTTCTTCAGCAGAACGAACTTTGGGTCCGGCGGATCACCGATTCCATCCCGACGATGATCTACTATCTCGATTCAGACCAGAAAATCCGCTTCTGCAACCAACCGTTCGCCGACTTCTTCAAAACATCCATTGAAGAGGCTCTGGGCAAAACCATGAAGCAGGTCGTTGGCGTTAAGTCCTATAAAGTCTTGCTGCCATACCTCGATCAAACCGTGAAAGGGGTCGGCAAAAAACTGGAGCACCAGGAAAAGAACGCCAGAGGCGAACCTGTCTTCCTGCAGACTCAACTGGAGCCCCATCTGGACGACCAAGGAAACCTTGTCGGACAATTTATCATCGTCTCCGACATCAGCGATATGAAGATGACCGAAGCGGAACTGATGGCGGCCAAAGAGGCGGCTGAAAACGCCAACCAAGCGAAGTCCAACTTCCTTGCCTCGATGAGCCACGAACTACGCACGCCGCTCAATGCAATTCTGGCCTTCAGCGAAATGATCGAATTGGAAAAATTCGGACCGCTTGCCAACGATAAGTATCGGGAATACGCGCAAGACATTCACGCCAGTGGCGGCCATCTCTTAAAAATGATCGGCGAAATTCTCGACCTCTCGAAAGTCGAGGCCCACATGGTCGAATTGGAGGAAAAGAATCTCGATATCGCCGAAGTGTTTGCTTCATCTGCAAGATTTGTCAGCGAGCGGGCAGAAACCGGCGGCGTAAAACTACGGCTGGATGCCCCGAAAGACATCCCTCAGGTTCACGCCGACGAAACCATGCTCAAACGGATCATTCTCAATCTGCTGACCAACGCCGTGAAATTCACCCCCCCCGGTGGACAGGTTTCCGTTTCGGCCAACACCGACGGAGATGCCTTCAACATCGTCGTGGTCGATACCGGCATCGGTATTCCGCCAAAAGATATTGAACGAATACTAAAACCGTTTGAGCAGGTAAAACGGGCAACTCAAGCCGACAATCGGGAAGGCGTCGGCCTCGGCCTGTCGATCACCAAGTCCTTAGTCGATTTGCATGGCGGCACCCTGGACCTGAGCAGCGAATTGGGCAAAGGAACGATCGTTACCGTGAGCTTCCCCAAGGACAGGATAGCCTCTTAAGGACCTCTCGCTTTACTCGGCAAATTTGATCTGACCGTCGGGTAACAGGTAAAGCACAAGAGCACGCCCGTCGGTAACGTCTGGTGGTGGGCCGAACCCGGATTAAAGACCTTTCAGCCATGACCATGGCCGCAGAATTTGGCTCCGGCATCGACACAGGCGGCATGATTAGGCCGATATGGTCAATCCAGCCTCCCTAGTTGGCGCCGCCATTTAAAATTTGATCTTTCATGCTATGGTGCATTGGATCAAAAAAGGGAGCAAGAGGTGTCGCTCCAAATTGGCGTGTCTTGACGGGAATAACGAAACAAAACCATGAACGACTTCAATTTTGGCGATCTCCGGTATCTTTTGGTCGACGGGAACCGCCATATGCGAACCCTTCTACGCTCCATCATAACGGCGGCGGGCGGACGCCGGTTCGCCGATGCGGACGATGGCAGCGAAGCGCTCAAAATTCTTCCCGAATTCAAAGCCGACATCATTTTCACCGAGTATAAAATGTCGCCGATGGACGGCTTTGAGATGATCTCGGCGCTCCGCTCCAGTGATTTAGACAGCGTCAATCCTTTCACGCCGGTCGTCCTGATCACCGCCCATACCGAGTACGAAACCATCATCAAAGCGCGGGACGCCGGAGCAAACGAGATTCTTGCGAAACCCGTTTCGCAAGAGGCCTTGCTTAAACGGATCAAAGCCGTTGTGAAAAACCCGCGCGAATTCATCAGGGTCAAAGACTATGTTGGCCCGGACCGACGGCGAAAAACAGATGAAATGGGCGCACTGAACGCCCGCCGTGCCGCCGATCAACAAGAACCAACCCTCTCCGGCCCGCTCACTCAGGAGCAAATAGAAGCTTTGCTCAGCTAGGATCAGCAACCAGCATTTCGTTGCACTGCACATGGGATAGAGCTATCAACAGCAGACAATTCACCAAAAATGAGAACACTGGGACATGCCGGTCTTAAATAAACTCGTAAAGCTATATCACAACGAAGGTTTCCAGATTTCGACCGGGCTTAATCCATGTCACTTTGAAAACTACCCCTTAGCTTCATTTACCCGTTTAATCCGCGACGGAGAGAGCCAAACCAATGGGCTTGGCATTGCAATGCAGGAAGTCTATTTCCTGGAATGTCTTTTTGACGGCTTCCAACCGCAGAACATCTTCATTATTGGGAACTCCTTCGGTTGGAGTACGCTTGCTTTGGGTCTTCTCAATCCTGAAGCGCAGATCATCGCCATAGATTCAGGATATGACGCCAAGTCCATCGAAGGGATAAAATTAACCAATAAGCTGGCTGAAAAAGCCGGCCTTTCTCGCCTAAAGGTCATAAGGGGCGCTTCCCCTCAAGATGTCTCGCCGATCATCGAAAAGGAACTTGGCGGAAAAGTCGACTTTGCATTTATCGACGGCCTCCACACCAACGAACAAATCGTACTGGATTTCAACGCTATCAAAGCATACGGAACCGATGACAGCGTTTATCTTTTTCATGACATCCATGAATTCGATCTATACCAGGGATTTGAAACCATCGCCCAACATCCTGATTATCAGTCTCGGATACTGATGGGAACGCCATCCGGAGTTGGACTGGTATATCCAAATGCGGCCCCAGACCACATCTACGACACGGTCGAGACCTTTTCACTCAGCACAAATCTTAGCAAAGTTATTGAACAGGAAGTATGGGGTTGGAAACACCGCCATCTGAAGCGGTATAAAAACTCCATCCAAAAAAGGGTTAAAAAGCTGAACGCTCTTTTGGGCCGGTGAATGCTTGCGCGTTTTCTCAAAAAACGGAGTTTTTGGAACCGTCTTGGCTATGTTCTGACCGCTGGCTGGATCGGTTTTGTCTTGCTCGCCACCAATGGCGATGGTAGCGCCCCTCTTTTCAATACGATCTTTCTCGTTCCTTTGGGACTTTGGCTGGTGATTGTTATTGTCAGGAGAAGGTTTGAGGAACCCGAGCCACCGGTTCAATAATTAGGCCTATTCGTCCCGTTCCTCGCCCAGGCTCATAATACCGACCCCCATGCCGATGCTGCCGAAGGTGACGAACAACCCGAAGAACATCAAAATCGTCCAAAGCCATCCATCGGGTGATTTGTCGATCATCGAGCCAATTCCCCGAAAATCGAACCGGATAATCATCCAGCCGATGATAAAACCGACGACCGAACCATAAAAAAGGTGCGTCAATAAAAAGTAGAGGGCGTGTTTTTCAAAGCTCTGCACAGACCCTAAGCCCTCTCACCGTCAATCGGATCGCCGCCAAGCCCCTGGATAAGTTGGCGAACGGCCTCGACAGCTTCGTCCAGCACGTTTTTCTTTGTACTGCGCACCACAATACTGACGCCGAATTTGCCGCCTCGATAGTACGGATAGCTGCCGAAACTTAAGCTCGGATAGCGCTGCTGAACGCTCCCCAGTCCCGCCGCTAAGTCTCCCTCCATAACAAAGCTCGAAACCGTGTGCGAGAGAACCGGATCGCCTCCGCTCAACTCACCCTTAAACCCTTCGAACATCGCCTCGACAATCATCGGTACGCCGGCCATGACGAAAACGTTCTCAACCCTGAAACCAGGTGCCGCGCTCACCGGGTTGTCGATTAACGCCGCACCTTGAGGGACATGCGCCATTTTGAGCCGCGCTTCGTTGAGATGGCCTTCCCCATAGCGGTCGACCAATCTCCGCCGGGCTTCCGGATCAAGCACCAAAGGCAGCCCGAACAGATCGGCAATTGCCTGGGCGGTAATATCGTCGTGGGTCGGGCCAATTCCACCCGTGGTAAAGACGTAGTCGTGTCTTTTGCGGCATTCATTGACCACGGATTGGATGGTTGAGTTATCATCGGGGATGACGCGGGCCTCATGTAACCGAACCCCAATTTCGTTCAATCCCTTGGCCAGAAAGTTGATATTAACATCCTTGGTGCGACCCGAGAGAACCTCGTCGCCAATCACAATCACCGCTGCCGTGACGACTCGTTCGCTCATCGATTAGCTTGCAAACCGATAGAACAGCAAAACCGCCAGCAAAACCGTGTTCGCAATCAAGGCAGCCAGAAGAATTTTATGCTTCAAGGGCATGTCGGTCTCTGTCCTTTAGTGATCCGAGTGGTGGATAATCTTATCGCGCACTCCGGTCTGATATTCCAGCCCTGCAGCGGTTATAATGACGGCAACGGGGAACTGCGACTTGATCAGGCCTTTGCGCTCCAGCGCTTTCCAAACCGCCTCATTCTTAAATCCCGAAGCGTCCGCAGCCATCACGACACTGGCACCGACGTGAAAGTGGTTGCCATGCGGCTGGGGCAGCCAAGAGATCAAGACTTCTCCCGTCTCATCGTTTTTCGTCGATGTGGAAGGCGACTTGGCCAACTCTTGAAACAAAACCAGCGTTTTGAGCTGCAGTTTATTGAGCTTAAGCGAATTAATTTTTGGCGGCATGGCACCTCTCACAACAGGAAATCACGCACCATAGCGGCGATGTGAACATCGGCTTTCGGTAAGTCCAGGTCGAGAATGCGTTCGGGGCGCACCCATTTCAAAGCCTGGTTTTCCATGGGTTTTAACTCGCCTTTCCAGATCCGGCAGGCGAATAACGGCATCAATAGATGGAACTCGTCGTAGGAATAGGAAGCGAACGTCAAGGGGGCAAGGCAGCTCTCGGTGATATCGATATCCAGCTCTTCCTTAAGCTCACGGACCAGCGCCGCCTCCGGCGTTTCGCCGTCGTGGATTTTGCCGCCGGGGAACTCCCACAGACCCGCCATCGACTTGCCTTCCGGTCTTTGGGCCATCAAAACCCGCCCGTCGATATCGATAAGGCACACGGCGGAAACGAACACGAGTGGGAGCTTTCGCCCCGGCACCCTATTGTCGATGCTCATGCAGCCGCTATCAGGTCCGGTAATCGGCATTGATATCAATATACCTGTGGGTCAGGTCGCAGGTCCAAACGGTGGCGCTCTCGTTTCCAACGCCGACATCGGCCTCGATTACGATATCTCGGCCCTTCATATGTTCTGCAACAGGGCTTTCATCGTACCCGGCGACCACCTGGCCATTTTTAGCGACCTCTACCCCGCCGATGGAAATGGTAATTTTATCGCGGTTGGCTTTTTGCCCGGCTTTGCCGATGGCCATAACCACGCGGCCCCAATTTGCGTCTTCTCCGGCAATCGCCGTTTTAACCAACGGCGAATTGGCGACCGCCAAAGCGATCGTCCGCGCAGCCATTTGGTTTTCGGCCCCGGAAATGGTGATGGTGATGAACTTCTCGGCCCCCTCACCGTCTTTCGCCAATTGCTTGGCCAAGTCCATGCAGACGTCATTGAGAGCCCGCTTGAAGTCGCTAAGATCGGCGCTCCGGTCGTTTCCCGCTTTGCCCGTGGCAAACAGTAAGACCGTATCGCTCGTCGAGGTGTCGCTATCGACCGTCACGCAATTAAACGATTGGTCCGTCACCTCGGACAGCAAAGACTGCAACGCCGACGTGGGAATTGCCGCGTCGGTGAACAAAAAACCGAGCATGGTCGCCATGTCCGGGGCGATCATTCCCGACCCCTTGGCGATACCGCTGATCGATACTTCGACGTCACCAATCTTCGCCTTGGCGGTCGCTCCCTTCGGAAAGGTATCGGTCGTCATAATCGCTTCCGCCGCCCCGATCCAATTTCCAGAACTTAGAGCGGTCTTAGCCTTAGGCAAAGCGTCGGCGATCTTTCCATCGGCCAACGGCTCGCCAATGACACCGGTCGAAGCCAAGTAAACGTCGCTCCGCTCGCAACCGAAAAGTTGAGCCGCCGCATCGGCCGTCCGATTAACGGAGTCGACCCCCGCCGAGCCTGTGAAGGCGTTGGCGTTACCGGAATTAACGACCAATACTCTGGCCGTTCCTTTCGCCAAAACGTCACGGCACCAATCGACCGGCGCCGACGGACATAAGGACTTGGTGAAAACCCCGGCAACCGTCGTTCCTGGGTCCAGTTCGGCGACCAACAGATCGGTGCGACCGGAATACCTTATCCCAGTAGCAAGCGAAGCGGTTCGCACACCGTCAATCGGCGGCAGATCCGGGAAATTTTCAGGTGCCAATGGGGAGCGGACCGTCATGACCGCTGTTCCTTCTCAAAGCATATTTAGGGAGACTATTTCGCAGCCAGGGGTTTTCCGTCCGGACCGAACCGTTCGATGGATGCGGCGCCACGCAGTTCATCGAGAAGCTTGGCTCCGATATCACGGGCTAAATCCGCTTCGATCTGATCGCGAATTTCGCCCAGGGCCGGGGCCGTGGTTTTCCGCTTGTCTTCCACCTTAATCACGTGCCAACCGAACTGAGTCTGCACGGGGGTCTTGGTAATTTCCCCCTTACCGAGAGCGAAAGCCGCTTTGGAGAACGGCGGCACCATCGCGCCGTCGGTGAAGTAACCCAAGTCGCCGCCGTTGGCTCCGCTCGGTCCTTTGGATTTGGCTTTTGCCGTTTCGGCAAAATCCTTGCCCTTTTCGAGCTCGGAAATGACCTCTTTGGCTTGCTCTTCGGTTTCCAGCAAAATATGCCGCGCGTGAACCTCTTCCTCGCTTTTAAACTCGTCTACATATTTTTTGTAGGACTCCATGACCTTTTCCTCGGTCACTTTTTCCTCAATATATTTCCCAAGGAATGCACGCTGGATCAGTTGATCTTCAATCCGGGCCAACTGCTTTTTCACTTCTTCGTTATCTTGAAGACCTTTTTTCCGTCCCTCGACAGCCGTAAGCTTGCGATCGATAACGCTGTTCAACAGCAGACCATAGACGGCATCGAACGGCATTTGCCGGAACTGCGGCGGCAAAAGGTATTGAGCGTCCTGCACTTCGTCCAAGTAGATTTTATCGCCATTGACAACGGCAGCCACCACTTCGGTCGCCGGCTTGTCTTCCGCCCAAACGCTACCGGACATACCGAGAACCAGGGCACCGGCTACGGCCAAACGGATGAGACCTTTTTTCATAGCGAAAAATCCTTTCGTTGCTACCTGTCAGCATCGCCATTAAGACCGCCTGTAGCGGGGCGACAATCGTTGCCTACGGATAAACCACACAAGTTGCGCTCCGGCAAGAACGGTTTCGTTCAAAATACCGGTTTTTTCGTTGACGAAACCAGCCAGCCGCGTTGACAGAACCCCGCCACCGCTCTATCTCTTGCCGGGTTTCGACTCTCGCAAATTGGGGGGAGTCTGTTTTCATACAGATTTTGAAAGGGTGTGCCATGTTCGGCGCCATCGCCAAAAAGATTTTTGGCTCCGCAAATGACCGTTACGTCAAAGGCCTTTACAAGGAAGTCGAGGCGATCAATGCGTTGGAGCCTGAGCTGGAGGCCTTGAGCGACGAAGACCTGCGCGCCCGAACCGATTGGCTAAGAGAGCGGCGGGCAAACGGCGAAACCCTTGACGACCTATTGGTCGATGCCTTCGCTACCGTGAGGGAAGCGGCGAAACGAACTCTGGGCCAACGTCACTACGACGTTCAGTTGGTCGGCGGCATGGTCCTCCACCGGGGCATGATCTCCGAGATGAAAACCGGCGAAGGGAAGACCCTGGTCGCCACCCTCCCCGTTTACCTCAACGCCATCGGTGGCGGCGGCGTCCACGTCGTTACGGTCAACGACTATCTCGCCAGCCGCGACTCCGAATGGATGGGGCAGATTTACAATTTTCTCGGCCTGACCGTCGGCTGTATCAAACACGGCCTCACCGACGAAGAGCGGCAACAAGCCTACGCCGCCGACATCACCTACGGCACCAACAACGAGTTCGGCTTCGATTATCTGCGCGACAACATGAAGTTCGACCTGAACCAGATGGTTCAGCGGGAATTCAACTACGCCATCGTCGACGAGGTAGATAGTATCTTGGTCGACGAAGCGCGGACGCCGCTGATCATTTCAGGCCCGACCGAAGACAATTCGGAACTCTACACGGCCATTGACAAGATCATCCCTCACTTGGTCCAGGAAGATTACGAGAAAGATGAAAAATCCAAGCTCGTCACGCTGACCGAGCAAGGCAACGAGCATCTCGAAGAACTGCTCTTGCAGGCCGGACTGATGCAGGAAGGCACAGGCCTCTACGACATCGGCAACGTCGCCTTGGTCCACCACGCCAACCAAGGCTTGCGCGCCCACACCATGTTCGAGCGCGATACGGATTACATCGTCAAGGACAACAAGGTCGTCATCATCGATGAATTTACCGGCCGTATGATGGAAGGCCGCCGTTATTCGGACGGCATGCATCAGGCCCTAGAAGCCAAAGAAGGCGTCGAAATCCAGAACGAAAACCAGACCCTGGCATCGATCACCTTCCAAAACTATTTCCGCCTGTATCCGAAACTCGCCGGGATGACCGGCACGGCGATGACGGAAGCAGGAGAATTTGCCGAAATCTACAATCTCGAAGTGATCGAGATCCCAACCAACGTCCCAGCCGTACGGATTGACGACGACGACGAAATCTATCGAACGGCGGAAGAAAAAAATCAGGCGATAGCAGACCTGATCGCCGATTGCCAGGAACGTGGACAACCGGCATTGGTCGGCACGGTCAGCATTGAAAAATCGGAAACTCTTTCAGCTCTGCTGAAAAAACGTAAGATCAAGCATAACGTGCTGAACGCCCGTTTCCACGAACAAGAAGCGTTTATCGTCTCCCAGGCAGGCGTTCCGGGCGCGGTTACCATCGCCACCAACATGGCGGGCCGCGGCACCGACATTCAGTTGGGCGGCAACCTCGACATGCGGATCAAACAAGAGTGCGAAGGCCTTGAAGGTGCCGCCTTAGACGACAAAATTGCCAAGATCACCGCCGAAGTCGCCGAGTTCAAAGAGAAGGCCCTTGCCGCCGGCGGTCTCTACGTCATCGGCACCGAGCGCCACGAAAGCAGGCGGATCGACAACCAGTTGCGCGGCCGGTCAGGCCGTCAGGGCGACCCCGGACACTCGAAGTTTTTCCTCAGCCTTGAAGACGACTTGATGCGTATTTTCGGCTCCGAGCGCATGGACGGCATGCTCCAGAAACTTGGGCTCGAAGAAGGCGAAGCCATCATCCACCCTTGGGTCAATAAAGCTTTGGAAAAAGCGCAGCAGAAAGTCGAAGCGCGCAACTTCGATATCCGTAAGAACCTGCTCAAGTACGATGACGTGATGAACGACCAACGCAAGGTCATCTACGAACAGCGCAAAGAGCTGATGTCAGCCGAGGACGTGGCTGACGCCATTAAAGATATGCGCGAAGAAGTCATTGAAGACATGGTGACCGCAAATATTCCTCCAAAAGCCTATCCAGAGCAATGGAACGTCACCACCCTGCACGAAGAGGTTCTGAGAATCTTCGGCCTCGACCTTCCCATTGCCGACTGGGCGAAGGAAGAAGGCATCGCCGACAGTGAAATTCTCGAAAGGATTTTAAATACCGCCAATTCCAAAATGGCGGAGAAGGCAGCCAACGTCGGCCCGGAAACCATGCGGATGGTTGAAAAAAGCCTGCTGCTTCAGATCCTCGACCAAATTTGGAAAGAGCACCTGCTAACGCTCGATCATCTGCGTCAGGGCATTGGGCTCAGAGCTTATGCGCAGAAAGACCCGCTCAATGAATATAAACGGGAAGCCTTCAATCTGTTCGATCACATGCTGGTTCAGCTCCGCGAACGGGTGACGATGCTTCTGGCCTATGTAGAAATTCGCGACAACCCGGAAACCGAAATGGAACGCCCCGAGCAAGAAATGCATGAAGGCCGGGTCGACCCCGCTTTCGAGCAGCCGCAGGCGGAACAGGGCGAAGGCCGCTTGACCAGTAACCCGGTTTTGGCCCGAAAGGGAGCGGACGAGCGCGACCCGAACA
>Ga0209475_10005015_pt1 | contig 11062 bp, 10 predicted proteins | sample tdDd471_FD_187128 | JGI IMG/M metagenome (GOLD analysis project Ga0209475, IMG submission 187128) | Marine sediment microbial communities from the Atlantic coast under amendment with organic carbon and nitrate - tdDd47.1 (SPAdes)... | ecosystem: Environmental > Aquatic > Marine > Coastal >...
ATTAAGCTTGCTTGACCAGGCTATTGCCTTTGGTCAGGGCAAAGTGCAGGAAGAAGATATCCGCACCATGCTTGGCACTATTGACCATCAGTTCATGGTCAAACTGCTTGAAGCATTGGCTAACAAAGATTCGGCAGAGGCAATCAATGCGATTGCTGAAATGAGCCATTATCCGGTAGATTTTGCCGATGCTCTGAAAGAGCTGTTATCTCGCATTCATCAGATTGCCATTGTCCAGAGCACTGGCGTGTTATTGGATCAGGCTGCTCCCTATGTTGAAGACTTTGCAGGTAAGATCGCCAGCGATGACTTGCAGCTTTATTATCAAATGGGCTTACATGCTCGTCGCGATCTGGAATGGGCACCGTCACCACGACAGGGCCTTGAAATGGCACTGTTGCGAATGTTGGCGTTTCGACTTGAACCTTCCCAGGTCGTTCACAACAGCTCAAACCAAACCTCATTAGATTCAGAGGCAAAAAAAAAAGCTAGCCTGAAACCATCAGAACCTGCAACGCAAGAAGTTCCTGTTAAGAAAGAGCTTGCTGAGAACCATCCTGTAGAGAAAGCCCCTGATCCAAAAGCTGAGCCAGAGCAAAAAACCAAACCAGAACATAAAACAGAACATAAACCTGAGCCCGCTGCTGCAAAGAGTCGTGAAAATGAACCCGCTAAGTCTATTGCCGATGGCCCAGAAGAACCACCATTCAATCCCGATGATTACGCCTCATTCAGTGATGATGAAAAAACTGAAGAGTCGATTCTCGATCAATATCAAGCTCCTACACCGTCTAAACCAGAAGAGCCGACGGTTGAAGCATCGTCTAACAGCATCAAAGAAAACACAGAACAGTCTTCGGATAATGAACAAGCCGCACTGGCCAGCCTGCACTCAGCACTAGGGCTTAGCTTTTCAGATGATGGGGACAATGACGGCGCATCATCTAAAAAAACAGTTGAGCCAACGCAAACTGAAACAGTAAAAGCAGCGGAACCTGAGCAATCGAACGATGAAGACTTTATGTTGCAACCGGTTCAGCCAATCGAGGAAGAACCTCAACCCGCTGAATTAACCCAAAAGCAGGAAAGGGTTTCTGCAGTTTCTTCGGAATCTCATAAGCCTGAAACAATAGAGGCCGGAGAAAGCAGGCTTGATCAGCAAGAGACCGATCCACAAGCGACGGCTCTTGAAGAGGGGGTTGATGATACTGATCTATTAGAGAGTGGCCCATTAGAGAATGATCTAATAGAAAGTGAGCCGCCAGCCACAGAAGAAGCGATGCAGTGGGCACAGCACGTTAAAAAAATGGATTTAACGGGAACCTATCACCAAATTGCACAATGCAGTACAGTTCACTGGCTATCTGATGATAAAATACAGCTCACTGTTGAGCCAGCTCAGGATATTCTGAGCACCGACACCGCAAAACAAGCGATAGAAGAAGCCTTGGCGCAATATTTCAGCAAGCCGATAAATATAGAATGGCAATTTACTGAGCCGGAAGTGGCAACACCAGCCATGATCTGGCAACGAGCGGCTAAAGCAAAACATCGTAAAGCTTGCGAAACGATTACCCAGCATCCTTTTGTGCAGCAATTGGCACAAAAGTTTGCAGCAAAACTGGATAAAAGCAGTATCCAATACCTGGATGCTCAGCAATAATTTAACTGATTAGTAGAGGTCACTATGTTTGGTAAAGGTGGTTTGGGCAACATGATGAAACAAGCCCAACAAATGCAAGAAAAAATGCAACAGGCTCAGGAAGAAATCGGCAATCTTGAAGTTACTGCAGAAGCAGGCGCAGGCATGGTCAAAGTTACCATGACTGGCCGTCATGATGTTAAGCGTGTAGAAATCGACCCAAGCCTGATGGAAGATGATAAAGATCTTCTCGAAGATTTGGTTGCTGCAGCCGTAAACGCCGCAGTGCGCAAAGTTGAAGAGACTACTAAAGCGCGTATGGCGGAGGTGACGAAGGGGATGAATTTGCCTCCAGGTATGAATCTCCCATTCTAACTGGTCTTTTTCTCCCTGTGCTTTGTCAGTGCTGTGCTCAAAAACCTCATGTACTTTGTGTACTATTCGGTTTTTTTGCGCGCAGCGCTTCCTCGCTCAGAAAGAAAAATCCTGCGTTAAAATTAGGGTATGTGTTAGGAAGTGGCGGGCTTTGAGTATTTTTATACGCTCAAGCTCTTCGTGCGAAACTGCCTCGAACACACAAAAATATTCTGCGTTAGAATCTGAGGTATAATTTTTGCGTGCGGTACTTCCTCGCTCAGAAAGAAAAGCCTACGTTAAAATCCTAGGTATGGGTTAATTGATAGTCTTTTGTAGGTTGGCGATGAGCTTGCGAATCCCAACATAAATCTGATGCATCGTAAACATTTTTACAGGCACTTAAATGCAATCACCGTTGATTAAAAAATTAATTGAAGCTTTTACTTGTTTGCCGGGTGTGGGTAATAAGTCGGCACAGCGTATGGCGTATTTTTTATTGGAGCGTAACCGCGAAGGTGGTGAGCAACTGGCTGATGCTTTGATTGCTGCCATGCGCGGCGTGAAGCACTGTTCCCGTTGCCGCGATTTTACCGAAGATGATTTGTGCGGTATTTGTAATTCTCAGGCGCGAGATAACAGTTTGCTCTGCATCGTGGAAAGTCCTGCTGATGTGTTTGCCATTGAGTCTACCGCAAGCTTTAAAGGTAAATATTTTGTTTTGATGGGGCATTTATCACCGCTTGATGGAATTGGCCCCGAAGATTTAGGTCTTGATCAATTAAAGCGTCTGGTTGATGAGGAAAAGCCTGCGGAAATTATTTTGGCAACCAACTCAACAGTTGAAGGTGAGGCCACTGCACACTTTATCTCCGAAATGTTAAAAAAGAATAAGGTTGTTCTATCACGTATCGCATCAGGTGTTCCTCTTGGTGGTGAACTTGAGTACATTGATGGAGGAACCTTGATGCACTCACTGTCAGGACGTCAACCCTATCGCCGTTAGTTTCAATTCTTAAATTTGTTGAGGAGTTGTGATGAACTTTGTCAAAAAGGAAATTGAAGAATACGCTAAACTCTACACCAGTAATGAGCCTGAACTGTTGAAAGAACTGGCTGAGTTCACTGAAACCAATATGCCCATGGCGCAGATGCTTACTGGTAAAATAGAAGGACGCTTGTTGAAGATGTTGGTCGCTTTGACGGGTGCGAAAACGGTCCTTGAAATTGGTATGTTCACTGGGTACTCCGCTCTTTCTATGGCGGAAGCTTTACCTGACGATGGCCAGTTAATCACTTGTGATATTGATGAAGAAGTCGCCAAGCTGGCCAAAGACTATTTCTCTCGTAGTCCTCACGGCTCAAAAATATCTATTCAACTTGCTCCAGCTCTAGAAACTCTTTCCAATCTTAATCAAACCTTTGATCTGGCTTTCCTTGATGCGGACAAAGAAAACTATGTGGAATACTACCAAGCGATTATTCCAAAACTAAAGTCCAATGGTTTATTGGTGATTGATAACTGTCTCTGGTCTGGCAAGGTTATAGAGCCTGAAGCTGAAACGGATAAAGCCATTAACAACCTGAATCAATTAATTGTCACTGATCCCCGCGTTGAAAACGTCATACTTACTGTTCGTGATGGTATAAACCTGGTTCTGAAGGTATAAAATCAATAGCTTAGTTGTTAGTTGCTTAAAAACTACACAGATTAACAGAAAGCTGGTAATGTATTTTTATTACGTCAAGATATCGTATTAAATAGACGTTTCTATTACTTCACTAGAGTGGGTAGGTGCGCATGAGTACACAACATAATAGCTGGGCTAATCGCCTAAAAATCCTTGGCTTCACTTCGCTTTCCTTTATTTTAATCAGTTGTAGTTCTGACTCAGATTCAGATTCAAGCCCTCCAACAGATGAGCAATTATCCTGGACTCAGGGTGTGTTTGAGGCTGAAGGTACTTTTAAAAACTTTTGTGAAGTACCCAGAACTGATACCGATATTGATGGCGACCCTTGGCCGGATAAAGTCGGTTCAACTTTACACGAAAACCATTGGCTTCGTTCTTGGAGCAACAACACCTACCTCTGGTATGACGAAATTCAGGATCAAAATCCAGCAAACTTCAATGATCCGATTGATTACTTTGCGGAGTTAAAAACGACTGCTTTAACACCAAGTGGCAATCCCAAAGACCGTTTCCATTATACTTACGACACCGATGTTTATGAGCAACTGGTCTCATCAGGCGCTTCAGCAGGATATGGTGCCGAATGGGTATTATTACAATCTGCACCGCCACGCGATGTTCGGGTCGCTTTCACTGAGCCTAATTCTCCTGCGACAACTGCTAATTTAACGCGAGGCGTTAAGATTTTGGAGGTTGATGGCGTTGATATGGTCAATGGTAGTGATGTCGATACTCTTAATGCTGGCTTGTTTCCAGACAGTGCTGGCGAAAGCCATGAGTTTCTGATTGAAGAGTCTGGCGGCGCTACGCGTACTGTAACAATGACTTCGGCCATTGTTACCACCGATCCTGTTCAGAATGAAGCGATCATTAACACAGGCAGTGGCGATGTTGGTTATCTGACCTTTAATACTTTTGGAATTGTTGATGCTGAATCAGAGTTGATTGATGCGTTTGAAACATTTGAAGCACAAGGCATCAGCGACTTAATCATTGATCTTCGTTATAACGGTGGTGGCTTCCTGGCAATTTCAAGTCAGCTCGCTTATATGGTTGCTGGTAGCGGCGCAACAAGTGGTAGAACTTACAGTCAAACGGTATTTAATGATAAGCACCCAACTATCAATCCGGTTACTGGGCAGCTACTTTCACCAACGCCCTTTTATAGTACTTCGTTGGGATTTTCAGTGAACGAAGGGCAAGCTTTGCCACAGTTAAACCTTTCGCGCATTTTTGTGCTATCTGATGGTGGTACCTGCTCGGCCAGTGAGGCGTTTATCAATGGTCTGCGCGGTATTGATGTAGAAGTGATTTTAATCGGTGATGATACCTGTGGTAAGCCTTATGGCTTCTATGCGACTGACAATTGCGGTACCACTTATTTCACCATTCAGTTCCGCGGTGAGAATGATAAAGCCTTCGGTGACTATGCAGACGGTTTTGTGATAGGTGGTAGCGACAATGGTGAGGATGTGGTTCGTGGTTGTGTAGTTGCTGATGACTTTGACCATTTACTCGGTGATGAACAAGAGGCCAGACTGGCAGCGGCTTTAAATTATCGTGAAACAGGTTCTTGCCCTGCGGTTGTAACCAAGTCATTTCATCAGGCGCCTTATAAACCATCTGACGTTTATGATGAAAACTCACTCTATAATTCACAAATTCTGCGTGATCGGATGTTCTTGAAACAGAACCTGATTTTGACTGAACCGAAATAGTCATGAGTTGTAGGCTGTTATTAGCAATGGTTTCAACGGTCTTGTTGGCTTCGGCCTGCAAGACCATTGACCCTGCTCATGCCGAACCGGCCGTGATTACCAATCCTTCAGCTGAAACCACTGCGGAACTAACCGAGGTGGTTTCAACTATTTTTAATGACCGACCAGTGACCCTGGCGCAAGATGTATTGACCGATACCAACATATTGACGATTCAAATTGCAGAGCATAAAAAGGATGGCCTGCCAGTGATGGGGCGGATTGAGGAAATGCCACGCCAATTTCAGCTGTTAAAGCATGAAGACGATTGCTATCTCTATGATTCTCAAAACGATACCCTGTACCCACTGCAAACCGTTGAATGTGAGCCTATTGAGCTACCCTAGCCATTAGCAATCAGACGGGTTTTAATTGTCTGCTAGAGCCTTGAAATTACCCCAGCAGATCCCCACATCCTATCCAAGTTTCAACCTTTCTTTCTGAACTCATAACTGAACAGATAACGGAGATTTGTTATGTCGGTAGCGGCTGAGAAACAAACACATTCATTTCAAACTGAAGTTAAACAACTACTGCACTTGATGGTGCATTCTTTATATTCCAATAAAGAAATCTTTCTGCGCGAGCTAATCTCGAACGCAGCAGATGCGGCGGACAAGCTTCGCTTTAAGGCTTTAGATGATGACAGCCTGTTAGCAGACGACCCGGAACTGCGTATTCGTATTACCACGGATAAAGACGCCAAAACGCTGACCATATCTGATAACGGCATCGGTATGACCGAAGATGAGGTCATAGCCCATCTTGGTACTATCGCTAAATCGGGTACGGCCGACTTTTTGAGCCAACTGACTGGCGACAAGAAAAAAGATTCAAAGTTGATTGGACAGTTTGGGGTGGGTTTCTACTCAGCCTTTATCGTCGCCGACAAAGTGACTGTTGTGACACGTGGTGCTGGACTGGCAGAAGACCAGGCCGTGATCTGGGAGTCAGCGGGTGATGGTGAGTTTACCATTGAGGCAACTACTAAAAGCACACGTGGAACAGACATTACGTTACATCTTAAAGATGGCGAAGAAGAGTTCCTGGAGGACTATCGGCTGCGCACCATCATCGGTAAATACTCTGACCACATTTCGTTGCCAGTTGAAATGCACAAAGTGCATCAAGGCGAAGATAAAGATAAGCCAGAACAACCTGAGTTTGAAGTGGTTAATAAAGCGACCGCCCTGTGGACTCGTCCTAAGGCAGAAATTACTGACGAAGAATATCAAGAGTTTTATAAGCACGTAGCTCACGACTTCCAGGACGCTTTAAGCTGGAGTCACAACCAGGTGGAGGGTAAGCAGGAATACACCAGCTTGCTCTACATTCCAGCCAAAGCACCATTCGATATGTGGAACCGTGATCGCGTGCGAGGCGTAAAACTTTACGTGCAGCGTGTCTTCATTATGGATGATGCTGAGCAATTCCTGCCAGTTTATTTACGTTTCGTACGTGGCTTGATTGACTCCAACGATTTGCCGCTGAATGTCTCGCGTGAGATTCTACAAGACAGCTCAGTAACGCAGTCATTACGCTCAGCGATTGTTAGCCGAGTGCTAAAAATGCTTGAGCAACTGGCCAAGAAAGACCAAGAAAAGTACCAGCAGTTCTGGAACGAATTTGGTCAGGTCTTGAAAGAAGGTCCCGGCGAAGATTTTGCCAACAAAGAAAAAATCGCCAGCCTGTTCCGCTTCAGCTCAACCCATAACGACAGCAAAGAACAAACTGTGTCGCTGGATGACTACATAGAGCGCATGAAGCCAGAACAGGACAAGATCTATTACATAGCTACCGACAGTTTCCTTGCTGCGAAAAACAGCCCACACTTGGAAATCTTCCGCAAGAAAGGTATCGAAGTTCTATTGATGCATGACCGCATCGACGAATGGACAATCTCGCACCTGCAGGAATACAAAGACAAGCAGTTTGTATCGGTCACACAAGGTTCATTAGATCTTGGCAACCTTGAAGATGCCGACGACAAAAAAGCCCAAGAGCAAGCATCAAAAGAACACGAAGACTTGGTCAAGCGCGTCAAAGACGTACTCGGCGACAAAGTAGCCGATGTTCGAGTGACATTGCGCCTAACCAACACACCAGCATGCATCGTAGCGGGCGAGGGTGATATGCCATTGCAAATCGTCAAGATGATGCAAGCCGCCGGTCAGCCAGTACCAGATGTAAAACCAGTGTTCGAACTCAACCCAGAACACGCCTTGATTCAGTTAGTTGAAAAAGAACAGGATCAAGACCAGTTCAACGAATGGGTCGACGTACTGTTTGATCAGGCCCAACTTGCCGAAGCAGGCCAGCTAGAAGACCCAGCCAGCTTCGCAACAAAGCTTAACAAGCTACTGTTGAAACTAGCTAGTTAACCCCATGTCATCCCGCGGTACCTAAAGGTACTTCCTTCGGTCGCTAACCGCGGAAAAAATCGTCCGGAACGATTTTAAACAGCGAAGCTGGCCTCTGGTGAAATACAAGGATGTATTTCATAATCCAGTGACTTTGTAGGGGCGCACCAATGTGTGCGCCCAATTATCTCACGAATTCTGATGACCGTAAGAAGTGCCTTTGTTGAATCCATGTCTTTTAAACCTGATAGAAACACCACACTGTAAAACCCGTCAACATTTCAAACGAACCATCTCAACAATTTTGTCTTTCTGAATTTACTTAAGACGACCGAAGGAAGCACCTTTATGTGGTCTGCTCTTCATTGCCTATAAAATAATCACTTGTAATAAAATCACTCCGAAATTAGGATGTTATGAGGGAACACATTTAACAATGCTTGTTTACAGCATCATCTGAATCAAGGGAGTGAATAAATGAAAAATTTATCTAAATTCTTACTAGCAGTTGTACTTTCGGCTGCCTCATTAACTGCATCTGCAATTGAAAGGCAAAAGGCTCGGAACTGGTGCTGGGCTGCATCAGTGCAAGATGTGATGGCTCAAGCCGGCTTGTATCAAACACAAGAACAGGTTGCAGCTCGTTTAGATGGCTGGCCAACAGATAGACCTGCGCACATTCAAGAAGTCGTGGCGTTATTAAGGTCATATGGTTTTCGTGCATGGAGTGCGGGCAGACCAGGATCACCGCAAGAACTTTATGGCTCATTAAATAGTGGTTGGAAGTTAATAGCTTTTGCGCGACCTTCGAATGGCCCGATTGGACATTTTATTGTTTTGCAAGGGGTGCATCATAGCACTGGTGGCATCATTGTATCGGATCCGTGGACAGGCTACACCTACGTCAATTCTTTACAAGAATTGTACCATGGTTGGCATTGGGGCGATTCTGTCATTGTTGGTACTCCTCGCTAGTTACCTAAATAGCTCTAAAATCGACATTTGTATAAAAAGCTTTTTGATAATAAAGTCTTACGAATGAATTCGTATAATAACGTGTTATATTTGAAAGGAAACTCCATGCACGATCATAGTTTTGAAGAGTCTGAATGGCCATTCGATTTTCCAATTGAGCAAATGGCAATCACTACAAGATATGTGATGGACGGCTCGCATCCTGTTACAGCAGTTTTGCATGATGAAGAAAACGATTGGCAGATTCTTTGTGGTACTACTAATAATCCTGATGACGGAATGGTAGTCTGCATGGGATGTCTTTATAGTAAGTTTCCTTTTCTCGCTGATTTCAAAGATCTAAAGCCGGGATGGGAAGCCTACCGAAAGAATGAAAAGTCAGAGTGGCAAATTCACGAAATCGAGTGGGATGACGAGTAAAGAATATAACAAGCGGTTGGTGTCGCGACAGCTCATTCGTGCACACGTGCGCTGCCGCACAACCGAGCGTTAGGTAAGTTAATGGTGTCAGAGTCAATATAGGATTGAACTTGTATAGCTAGTCAGCTAATCATCTAATTGCTAGAATCTGGCTAACTTTATTTGGATTCACCGCCTCAGGCGGTTTTTTTATGGTTCAGTTTTTAAACAGTAAATTATTCAAAGTCTTGTTCATCATAGCTTGCCTGGTGATATTTACCATGTCGCTGATGCCGGGTAAGCAATTGCCGAAGGGGTTGCCTTGGGACAAGGCTTTGCATTTTATTGGTTATGCTGGGCTGGCGTTTCTCGCTCGAATGGGCTCGAAGAAGCACCCAAGCTGGCAGATTGTGGTTGGCTGTATTGGTTTTTCGCTGTTGATTGAGTTTCTGCAGCAGTTTATTCCGAATCGGGGGTTTGAATGGCTGGATCTGATGGCAAATTCACTGGGTGTATTGACTGGCGTTGTGGTTGGGTATTGGCTGAAGCCGTATTTGATCAAGGAGTAGGGGGCGGCTGATTTTATGGTTTTCACCTAAGAGTAAGGATAATCCCCAACGATTTATCACTATGCTTGTATTTTTGATGGGTTACGCAGGTTGCTGGGTCTGCCCCTTGGGTAAACCCATCCTATAAGAGCTTTGTTTTTCCTTCAATAGTATAAGTATATTCCAACTTTCGGGCGCACACATAGGTGCGCCCCTACCATGAGTCCAAGGTTTGGTAGGAGCAGGCCGATGTGTCTGCCCGATTTGTGTTATTGACGTATTTGAGCGCACACGCGGGTGCGTCCCTACCATGAGTCCCAGGTTTGGGTAGGGGCAGGCCAATGTGCCTGCCCAAGTTCTGTTTAGGAGCACCACCACTAGAATTCCCTGCAATGGCTCGTAAATCGGTAAATTGCCGGATTTTTTACTTGAGATAGCCTGCCGATCCAAGTATCTTTAGCGCCTTATAACTCATACATTGCGACTACTTGTAGGAGATTCCGCAGATGCGCATTATTTTGCTTGGCGCGCCAGGTGCTGGTAAGGGTACACAGGCTCAATTCATTAAAGAAAAGTATGATATTCCTCAGATTTCAACCGGGGATATGTTACGTGCGGCGGTTAAAGCCGGTACTGAGCTTGGTATACAGGCCAAACAAAAGATGGATGCTGGTGAGTTGGTGTCGGACGACATTATCATTGGTATCGTCAAAGAGCGTGTGAAAGAAGCCGATTGTGCTAATGGTTACTTGCTGGACGGCTTTCCGCGTACTATTCCTCAGGCTGACGCTATGCGTGAGAACAATATTAATGTGGACTATGTTGTTGAAATCGACGTTGACCACGAAGAGATTGTTAAGCGTCTAAGCGGTCGTCGCGTTCATCCTGCTTCGGGCCGTGTTTATCATGTGACTTACAATCCGCCTAAAGAGGCCGGAAAAGATGATGTTACTGGTGAACCTTTGATTCAGCGTGATGATGATAAAGAAGATACTATCCGTCGTCGTTTGGCGGTTTATGTTGAACAGACTAAGCCTTTGATTGAGTATTATTCTGATTGGGCTGAAAAAGATGCTGATGCCGCGCCAGAATACGTTCGAGTTGAAGGTGTCGGTTCTGTTGAAGATATTCGTGACGCCATATTTGCTGGTATCGAGTAGGTACGGGGCCGGAATCATAATCCCTGCATCTTTAGTTTTACCGAAATAAGAGAGGCTGTTTTTGAAAAAACAAGGAGTTCTCCTCTGTAATCTAGGAACGCCGGACGAGCCAACACCAAAAGCGGTTCGGCGCTACCTTGCTGAGTTTCTTCATGATTACCGTGTAGTGTCGC
>Ga0209475_10005018_pt1 | contig 11057 bp, 7 predicted proteins | sample tdDd471_FD_187128 | JGI IMG/M metagenome (GOLD analysis project Ga0209475, IMG submission 187128) | Marine sediment microbial communities from the Atlantic coast under amendment with organic carbon and nitrate - tdDd47.1 (SPAdes)... | ecosystem: Environmental > Aquatic > Marine > Coastal >...
CTTCCCGATATTTTAAGACAGTATTATTGACCTATATGTTGTTTTTTGCTGGTAATCTGCCTCATTGTTGGATAAAAGAGACCCAAATCCAAGTGTGTGGATGGCCCGGTATTCAATAACAGGCAGCGAAAAGCGCCATCCGGAGCCTCGAGGGTAGGATGTACCCGACACCGATTAATCGGTCACAGACGCAACACGGAATTGTGGACGAAACAACCGCCCGGTTTATCCCGGGCCAGAGCTAGGGACGCCCCATGTCGAAGAAAATGTTAAAATTTGTGTCGCTGGACAAGCAGATGCCAACCAAGCGAGGGGCTGAAAGCCGCCGCCAGGATTTTAACGAAATTTATGAAGAGTTTAAGCCGGAAAGTGCTGCCGAACAGGCTAGCCGCTGTTCCCAGTGTGGTATTCCGTTCTGTCAGGTGCATTGCCCAGTCCAGAATAATATCCCTGATTGGTTGAACCTGACAGCAAATGGCCGGCTTGAAGAGGCGTATGAGCTTTCTCAATCAACAAATACATTACCAGAAATTTGCGGCCGTATTTGTCCGCAGGACCGCCTTTGTGAAGGCTCCTGCGTCATTGAAAAGGGTTTCGAATCCGTCACTATTGGCGCTGTTGAAAAATATATCACAGACACGGCGTGGGAAAACGGCTGGGTGAAACCTGCAAACCCTGCCCGGGAAAAAGAGCAATCCGTCGGTGTGATTGGCGGTGGCCCAGGTGGTATGGCGGCAGCAGACCTGCTTCGCCGTAAAGGATATCAGGTCCATGTTTATGACCGATATGACCGCGTTGGTGGCCTCCTTGTTTATGGTATTCCAAGTTTCAAGCTGGAAAAAGACGTTGTGGAACGTCGGGCCCGCCTTCTGGAAGATGGTGGTGTTACGTTCCATATGAATTTTGAAGTTGGCAAGGACGCAACCCTTGAGGAACTCCGAGCTAAGCATGATGCCATTGTCATTGCGACTGGGGTATATAAGGCGCGTGATATTGCCCTGCCAGGTAGCGGACAAGACGGCATTGTGCCGGCACTTTCCTATTTGACAGCGTCGAACCGGCAAGGCCTGGGGGATGAGGTTCCGGAATTTGCAAATGGGACTTTGAATGCCGACGGCAAGGACGTTGTCGTGATCGGCGGTGGTGATACGGCCATGGATTGTGTCCGTACGGCAATTCGTCAGGGCGCGAAATCTGTCAAATGTCTGTACCGTCGTGACCGTAAAAATATGCCAGGCTCCTTGCGGGAGACAAAAAATGCCGAAGAAGAGGGCGTCGAGTTTGTTTGGCTCTCCGCACCGAAGGCATTCTTGGGTGATGGCAATGTGGCGGGCGTAAAAGCCATTGAAATGCATCTTGGTATTGCTGATGCTACCGGCCGCCAAGTGCCGCAGGAAATTGAAGGCTCTGAGCATGATATTCCAGCCGATCTGGTTATTAAGGCGTTAGGCTTTGATCCCGAAGACATTCCAACATTGTTTAATGCGCCGGAACTTGAGGTATCCCGCTGGGGTACCATTGATGCGGATCCATTAACAAAAATGACAAATCTGGACGGTGTATTTGCCATTGGTGACATCGTTCGCGGTGCATCTCTGGTGGTTTGGGCCATCCGTGATGGTCGGGATGCTGCGGCATCCATTGATGCCTATTTGCAGCAGTCCGCTGTTGCCAAGGCGTCTTGAGGTTAGCGAGAGGATTTAGAAAATGACACAGAAAACTGACCAGCAAGCCGGAATGGAATTTGTGAAATCCTGGCAGGATACGGCGTCCTATCTCGCAGAGAATGGCCTCTATGATCCAATGGAAGAACATGATAACTGCGGTGTAGGCCTGGTGGCTGCCATTAATGGGGACCCTTCCCGAAAAGTCGTGGAGGCCGGCATTGATGCGCTGAAAGCTGTTTGGCACCGCGGCGCTGTGGATGCGGATGGCAAGACCGGTGACGGTTGCGGTATCCATGTGCAGATCCCTCAGGATTTCTTTAAAGAGCATATCGCCCGTACAGGTCATGAGCCATTGGACGGCCGATTGGCTGTGGGCATGGTTTTCCTACCGCGAACAGATTTTGAGGCTCAGGAAACTTGCCGGACCATCGTAGAATCTGAAGTTCTGAAATTTGGCTATTACATTTATGGCTGGCGTCAGGTTCCGGTTAACGCGTCCATCATTGGTGAAAAGGCCAATGCGACCCGTCCGGAAATTGAGCAGATCATGATTGCCAATAACCGGGATGTGGATGACGATCAGTTCGAGCGGGAGCTGTATATTATTCGTCGCCGGATCGAAAAAGCGGTGCTGGCGGCGCATATTTCTGGTTTCTATATCTGTACCCTGTCCTGCCGGTCCATTATTTATAAGGGCATGTTTTTGGCGGAGCAACTCTCCAGCTTCTATCCGGATTTGATGGATGAGCGCTTTGTCTCCAATTTTGCGATTTATCATCAGCGCTATTCGACAAACACTTTCCCAACATGGCATTTGGCACAGCCTTTCCGCGTGCTCGCCCATAACGGTGAAATCAATACTATTCGCGGTAATGTCAACTGGATGAAAAGCCATGAAATTCGCATGGCCCATGCCGTGTTTGGTGATCATTCCGATGATGTGAAGCCAATCGTCCAATCCGGTAGTTCCGACAGTGCGGCGCTGGATGCGGTGTTTGAGGTTCTTGTGCGGGCGGGCCGAAGTGCGCCGATGTCCAAAACCCTGCTCATCCCGGAAAGCTATTCTAATAATCCGTCGATGCCAGCCTCCCATAAGGCGCTGATTGCCTATTGTAACTCAGTGATGGAACCATGGGATGGCCCTGCCGCTATTTGTGCAACAGACGGCCGTTGGGTAATAGCAGGTCTGGACCGGAACGGTTTGCGTCCGCTTCGCTTTACCAAAACGCGGGATGGCCTGCTGGTTGTCGGTTCAGAAACTGGCATGGTGCCAGTGGATGAAAGTAATGTGGTTCGTAAAGGCCGCGTTGGCCCCGGCGAAATGATCGGCGTCGATCTGAAGAAGGGTAAGTTATACTTCTCAGACGAACTGAAAGATAAAATGGCTGCCGTCCGTCCGTTCGACAAATGGATCGAAAATGTGATGGAACTGGAAAGCACCCTGAAAGATGTGAGCGAGGAGCGGAGATTTGACCGCAAGCAGCTGCGTCAGCGTCAGGTTGCTGCCGGTTGGACGCTGGAAGATTTGGAACTTATTCTTCAGCCAATGGCGGAAGAAGGTAAAGAAGCTGTGGGCTCCATGGGAGATGACACCCCGCTTGCCGTTCTCTCCAGCCAGTATCGCGGTCTGCACCATTACTTCCGTCAACGGTTCTCTCAGGTGACAAACCCACCGATCGATAGTCTGCGGGAGCGTCGGGTGATGACCCTGAAAACCCGTCTTGGTAACCTCAACAACATTCTGGATGAGGATCCAAGTCAGGCGGAGATCCTGTCACTGGAAAGTCCAATTCTGACCAATGGTGAATTTGAAGCCATGCAGAAATACATGGGGGACAGCTGCCAGGTTATTGATTGTACCTTTAATGTGGAAGGCGGTAGGGATGCCTTGACCGGAGCGCTGAAGCGTATTCGCGAAGAGGCCGAAAATGCCGTGCGCGGGGGCTGTGCCCACCTGATCCTGAGCGATATGGATAGCAGTGCAACCCGCGCCCCAATTCCAAGCATTCTGGCTGCTGGCGGTGTGCATACTCACCTCGTAAATGAAGGGCTGCGGACCTTCACCTCTATCAATATTCGGACAGGTGAATGTCTTGATGTTCAATTCTTCGCCGTGCTGATTGGCGTGGGTGCGACAACGATCAATCCATATCTGCTGCAGGAATCTATTGCGGATCGCCATGATCGCGGCCTGTTCCCAGGTCTGGATTTAAAAACCTGTCTCGCAAATGCCAAAAAAGCGGTGGATCAGGGCTTGTTGAAAGTCATGTCCAAGATGGGCATTTCTGTTCTCAGCTCCTACCGTGGCGGTTACAACTTCGAAGCGGTTGGTCTGTCTCGGGCATTGGTTGCGGAGTTCTTCCCAGGCATGCCTTCCCGCCTTTCCGGAATTGGTCTGCCGGGTATCCAGAAAACTGTCGTGAGGCAGCATGAAAAAGGCTATCAGGAAGACGTCATTGCCTTGCCTGTTGGCGGTTTGTACCGCTACCGGGCAAAAGGTGAAGTGCATTCCTTTGATGGTGAGTTGATCCACGTGCTGCAAAGTGCGGTGGAGCAGGACAGCTACTCTCTGTATAAAAAATACAGCAAGGGTCAGCAAAGTCTGCCCCCTGTAAATCTGCGCGATTTGCTCGACTTCAAATCTGACCGGAAGCCAATTCCGATCGATGAAGTGGAAAGTATCACTGAAATCCGGAAACGCTTTGTTACTGGTGCTATGAGTTTGGGTGCACTCTCCAAAGAAGCGCATGAAACCCTCGCGATCGCAATGAACCGGATCGGTGGCAAATCCAACAGTGGTGAGGGCGGCGAAGATGTTAGCCGTTTCACACCGCGTAAAAATGGTGATAACGCTAACTCAGCCATCAAGCAGGTCGCCTCTGGCCGTTTTGGTGTAACCGCTGAATATCTCAATAACTGTGAGGAAATTGAGATTAAAGTGGCGCAGGGTGCGAAACCGGGTGAAGGTGGTCAGCTTCCAGGCTTTAAAGTCTCTGAAATGATTGCGAAACTCCGGAATTCAACACCGGGTGTGACCTTGATTTCACCGCCGCCGCACCACGATATTTACTCTATCGAGGATCTGGCGCAGCTGATCTATGATCTGAAACAGATCAATCCGGAAGCCCGTGTTTGTGTGAAGCTGGTTTCTGAAGCGGGTATCGGAACGGTTGCCGCAGGTGTGGCCAAGGCGAAAGCCGATGTGATCATGATCTCTGGTAACTCTGGTGGCACAGGCGCCAGCCCTCAGACATCTGTAAAATATGCGGGTGTGCCTTGGGAAATGGGTCTGCCTGAAGTAAACCAGGTTCTCACCCTCAACAAACTGCGCCATTCTGTGCAGTTGCGTGTTGATGGTGGCATGAAAACTGGCCGTGATATTGTCATCAGCGCCATGATGGGTGGTGAGGAATATGGACTTGGCACTGGTGCACTGGTGGCGTTGGGCTGTATTCTGGTTCGTCAGTGTCACTCTAATACCTGTCCGGTTGGCATCTGTACGCAGGATGAAGACCTGATCAAGAAATATGAGGGAACTGCCGATAAGGTTGTGAACCTGTTCAGCTTCCTGGCCGAAGAGGTCCGTGAAATTCTGGCCTCCCTTGGCTATCGCTCTTTGGAAGAAATCATCGGTCGCAGCAGTCTGCTGACACAGGTAAGCCGCGGTGCGGCGCATCTGGATGATCTCGATCTGAACCCATTGTTGGCAGAAGCTGATGCGGGTAATAACGCTCGTTATTGCACAAATGAGGGACCTGTTGCGGTTCCGGAAACTCTGGATGCCCAGATGATCTTGGATGCTACCAGCGTCTTTAACCGCGGCGGTGAGAAGCGCCAGCTTGCCTATAGCATTCGCAATACTCACCGGGCGATCGGTACCAAACTGTCGTCTCAGATCGTGCGGACATTTGGCATGACAGGTCTGGAACCTGGCCATATTACTGTGCGCCTACGCGGCTCTGCAGGTCAGTCTCTGGGAGCTTTTGCGGTTCAGGGTCTGAAGCTTGAGGTTCTGGGTGATGCGAATGACTATTGCGGTAAGGGTTTGTCCGGTGGTTCCATTGTGGTCCGTCCGCTGAACTCCAGCCCAATCGTTTGGCACGAAAATGCGATTATCGGCAATACTGTCCTTTATGGGGCGACTTCTGGTTCCCTCTATGCGGCCGGTCAGGCAGGTGAGCGGTTCGCCGTTCGTAACTCTGGTGCGGAAGCAGTGATTGAAGGCTGCGGCACCAACGGCTGTGAATATATGACAGGTGGTCAAGTGGCAATCCTGGGCCAAGTTGGCAGCAACTTTGGCGCGGGTATGACCGGTGGTATGGCGTTTGTTTATGATGAGAACAACACTTTGCCTGTTGATATTAACGAGGAAAGCGTGATTTACCAGCGGGTCCAGTCTTCTTACTGGGCTGATAATCTGAAAGCTATGGTGCAGGAGCATTATAACCAGACAAGCTCCCCACTTGCCGAACGCTTGCTTGCCCATTGGGATATGGAACTGGAACATTTCTGGCAGGTTTGTCCAAAAGAAATGATCAATAAGCTTGAACATCCTCTCAGCGATGAAGAGGCCCAACAAACGGCCTGATCTGATCAACTATCTTAAAAAAAGCCGGTGATTTTTCACCGGCTTTTTTATTGCCCGGCAAAAACTTCCCCGGCGGAAAAATTGACAGTGAAGGGAGGATTTATACTCTCTCTATAAATCCCTAAAGTTCCTGATTTTCAGGGGGTAAATGGTATCACCGAAATTGGCCCGGTCTTTGCAGTTAAGGTTGCAGGTATTTAATTTAGAGGTGCAACCATGTCCAATATGCCAGAAAGTGTTTTTACTGTGTCACCTGATCAGGGTGCTCGCTCATTTGATCCGATCATTGAACGTGAAGATGTGATGTGGGCGGCGCGGCGGTTTATTCTGCTTTATGGTGATAAAGCGACCGACGTCGTCCGTGGTGAAATCAAGCGTCTGGACTTGTCTGGTAAATTACAGGTAGCAGAGATGTTCTCTCGGGTTGAGTTGGAATGTGACCGTCTTTTAAAACGGAGTGAAAATTTACGCCTTCGTGACCTGCACTAAGCGACGAATCTTTTTGCATCCGTAATGCAGGAATAGATTTTACTGACGCATTGGGTGGGGTATGTTACCGCCCATGCGTACTCTCTATCATTTCTGGATTATACCGGCGTGCCGTAAGGTGCGCCTCGCCCTCAACGAAAAAGGCCTTTCCTATGAGTTGGCCGTTGAAAAGCCGTGGGAGCATGGGGACAGCCTGTTAGCCCTTAATCCCGCCGCAGAAGTTCCCGTGCTGAAAGATGAAAATGGTGCGCTGATTGCCGATGCACAAGCCATTTGCGAATACCTGGAAGAGACTTATGAGGATGTGAAGTTATTTCCCGAACATCCGAATGAGCGGGCAGAAGTGCGACGTTTGATTGGCTGGTTTGATCGTAAATTCCAGACAGAGGTTACTGACAATCTGGTGGATGAAAAGGTGATCAAACGCCTGTCCCGCACCGGTACACCCAACACCGCTGCCATTCGCGCCGGGCACCACAATATTCATTATCATCTGGATTATATCTCTTATCTGACGGAGCGGCGTAACTGGCTCGCAGGTGAGGAACTGACATACGCCGATTTGGCGGCGGCGGCGCAAATATCCGCCGTGGATTATCTGGGGGATGTTCCTTGGGAGCAACACCCTTCTGCCAAGGTTTGGTATTCGCGAATTAAATCCCGCCCGTCGTTCCGTCCACTTCTGGCAGATAACCTGCCCGGCATGCCTGCGCCTCCCCATTATGCGGATCTGGATTTTTAAGTTGTCTGCATGACTTCCCTGACCGAGATACAAAAAGCGGAACTGATTGATCAAGCGTTATCAGTGGGTTTTGATGTGGCGAGAATTGCGCCTGCTGATTTTGGGGGGCTTCCGGGATTGCGATTGGAGCAGTTTTTAGAAGCTGATCTGCATGGGGATATGGATTGGCTTGAAAATCGGAAAGAATGGCGGAAAAATCCCACCAGTTTATGGCCTGAGGCCAAATCGGCTTTGGTGGTGGGGCTGAATTACGGACCGGACACCGATCCACGAGCGCTTGGTGATAAACCAGATAAAGGCATTGTTTCCGTCTATGCGCGGGGTAAAGACTATCACGATGTGGTTAAAAAGCGCCTCAAACGGATTGCCCGATGGATCGTCGCCGAACATGCCGCCGATGTGAAGGTATTCGTGGATACGGCCCCTGTTATGGAGAAACCGCTGGCCGCGGCCGCGGGCATTGGCTGGCAGGGAAAACATACAAATCTGCTCAGTCGGGAATTCGGTAGCTGGTTATTTTTGGGAGTGATCCTGATCACCGCGGAGATTGATACGGATGACCCCTCAACAGGGGATTGCGGGAGCTGCACCGCGTGCCTGGATGCTTGTCCCACTAACGCATTTATCGCGCCCTATCAATTGGATGCCCGGCGCTGTATTTCTTATCTGACGATTGAAACACGACTTCACATTCCAAGGGAGATGCGAGGCCAGATCGGAAATCGGATCTATGGTTGTGATGATTGTCTGGCTGCCTGCCCGTGGAATAAATTTGCGCAAAGATCGAACGAGTTAGCTTTTGCTGCGAAAGAGGCGTTGGTTGCGCCTGACCTTGGCGATCTGGCGAAACTGGACGATGCTGAATTCAGGGCGCTTTTTAGTGGATCGGCAGTGAAGCGGTTAGGGCGTAATAGATTTATTCGAAATGTAATGGTCGCCATTGGTAATTCGGGAAATAATGATTACTTGCCTGTCGTTATGTCGCGATTGGATGATATATCCGAACAGGTCAGGTTAGCGGCCGTTTGGGCTGCGGGGCGGCTGGCGAGTTTGGATCAGTTTAACCAGCTGATGGCAGATTTTGAAGTGGATGAGAATGATCCTGATGTGTTGGAAGAATGGCATTTAAGCCGGAAAGACCTGGAACATGAGTAAGCTGGACAGTTTTATCAGACGAATGAGTGCACAACGGGATTGCCTGAACCTTGTCGCAGAAAGGCTACAGGGGGTATCTGGTCCGGTACTGGAGTTAGGGCTTGGAAATGGGCGCACCTATGATCATTTGCGCGAGCTGTTTGATGAGGATGACGTTTATGTGTTCGACCGTTATAAAAACGCGCATCCGGATTATTCGCCGGATGATGAGCATATGATTCTTGGGGATTTTCGCGAAACCTTGCCAACGTCCGTTCTACGTCTGCCAGGCTCTGCCAAGTTAGCACATTGTGATATTGGAACAGGTGATAAAGAGCACAGTGTCGCGTTGGCGGAGTTAATCGCTCCTGTGCTGAACAACCTTCTTCAAAGCGGAGGTTATGTTGTCAGTGATCAACCTTTTCCATATCCTGGATGGGAGATGCAACCTCTACCGGATGGGGTGGCTGAGGGGCGGTACCATATTTACCGTAAGTCGTGACTACTAGGTAAAATTGACCGACCCACTTGATCTGTGGCTTCAACAAAGCCGCAGAAATCCAACAATCAAAAAGTGGAATGGTTTTTGCTTCCTTTCTTGCAAGAAGGAGGATGCAAATGATCAATACTACAAACTCTGTTACACAAGCTGCTTATGTTTCTAATTCATATGCGGCTCAATCGCGTCAGCAGGCCCCTGTTGTTACCCCCGCAACGGATGAGGTGAAGGACGAGGTTCAGCTCTCTACCGGCGCAGAGATTATGCGCGACTCTATTGCTGATTTACCGCCCCTAATTCTGGATCCGGAAGTTCACTTTCAAAAAGCTGAGCAAGCTTTATCCAAGCTTTTGGATCGTTATGGTATTGGGGCAGGCACGCCTGTAGATATTGAGCTTAACAATCGGGGTGAATTTGAGGTAAAAGGTGACCATCCAATGCTCTCTCAGGTAGAAAAAGACCTAAACACTGGCGAAGCTCAAGATCTTCGAAATGCGCTCATTGGCGGGCATACCGGAATGATTATTGGCCGTATTGGTGCTGCCGTAGAAATGGCAAAGAATGCTGCAGATAAAAATCCTGCAGGAACAGAGAGTTATTACAATTGGGTTAAGACCATTGCGACTGAGGCGAAAAATAGTCACTTAGCGTTCAACTATTCCGCCCAAGGGGTCGATTACCAGCTTATGAATAATCGCAATGAGATTATTACAGCTGATACGGGTCTTTCTGTTCCTGTTTGAGATAAAACAAATAAATTTTGTATAAAATTTGATAATTTAGTATTGTTTGTCTCTGAGTTAGTAGACTAAGTGGTTTTGCGGGGGCAAATGCAGGAAATGACGCGAGCTGCAGATTTGCAGTTATTCGAACAGATGGGTCTATCGGATCGGGAAATCGCAAGACGTCTCCATCTGTTGAATTTTACTGATGAGGATCGGGAGAGGGTTCTTATTGTCCGGGATAAAATCGTTGCGAAAGCAGATGATATTATCGAGGAATACTACGAATTTCAGCTTTCAGACCCGGAAATTGCGACAATTATTGGTGATATTGACACCTTAAAACGACTGAAGGGCTATATGCATAGCTATATTTCCGGTCTGTTTTCTGGTGTTATAGACGCCCAATACGTAAACACCCGGTTGCGGATCGGTAAGGTGCACAAACGCTTGGATGTTCGTCCCAAGCTGTATATGAAAGCCCATGCCAAATTACAGAATTTGCTCGATCGGGAAGTTGAGGCCTGTAGCTTCGCGGCGGATGCTATCATTATCAAGCAAGCTATCCATAAAATTCTTCTGTTTGATGCGGAACTTGTTTTCGACGCTTATGTAGAGGCTTATTTAACAGAAATGCAGACGGCTACTCGAGAAGTAGAGAAATATGCTTCTCAGGTCGGAATCAAGCTCGATAGCATGTTTGGTCGCCTACATGAGAAATCTCAAAAAGACGCGCTGACTGGTCTCCATAATCGCCGCGCACTTTACGACTATCTCAAACATGAATCGCAGGTCGCGGAACGCCATCATCTTTCTTTTGTTCTGATTTATATGGATTTGAATAACTTCAAGACGGTAAATGATCTGCATGGCCATCAGGCAGGCGACGCTGTGTTGGAGCAGGTGGGTAAAACCCTTATTAACGAGACCCGGTCAGTTGATATTCCAGCTCGGTATGGTGGGGATGAGTTTTGCATCATCATGCCGCGGATAAGTCTGAATGAAATTGAAATACCTTTGCGTCGGATCACTTCTGATTTCGACGCGCACTGCAATTACCCGGTAACTTTCAGTATGGGGGTCGTTCAAGTTGGCCCCACCCATTTTGAGGAGCCGGAAGAGTTGATTCAAATCGCCGATCGGTTAATGTACGAAGCCAAGCAGCACGCCCACCGGGATGGGCGGCATCATTGGCATTTCGAGGGTAAAAACGACG
>Ga0209475_10005024_pt1 | contig 11045 bp, 10 predicted proteins | sample tdDd471_FD_187128 | JGI IMG/M metagenome (GOLD analysis project Ga0209475, IMG submission 187128) | Marine sediment microbial communities from the Atlantic coast under amendment with organic carbon and nitrate - tdDd47.1 (SPAdes)... | ecosystem: Environmental > Aquatic > Marine > Coastal >...
CCGGTCTACGACCTTCGGTCGGGCGAGATGACCGGTTTCGAAGCGCTGGCGCGATGGCCGAAGCCTGACGGGACCTGGGTGTCGCCGACCACTTTCGTGCCGCTGATCGAGGCCAATGGATGGTCGGACGATCTGCTGGAAACAATGGTGCAGAAGACGGCGGAGGAAATGCACGATGTCCTGAAGGCGGCGCCGAAGCTGAGATTCGCCTTCAACGCCTCTCCGGCGCAATTCACCAATGCGGAATTTTGCGGCCGCTTCCTGCAGATCCTGCGAAAAACCGGGCTGGATCCGCACAGGGTCATTCTCGAAATCACCGAGCGCGAGGAGATATCCAATCCGGATACGGCGCGCCGCTGCATCGACAGGCTCAGGGCGGCAGGCGTCGCGATCGCGATCGACGATGCGGGCACCGGCCATAACGGGCTGGCGACCATCCGGACGCTGGGTGCGACGATCCTGAAGATCGACAAGTTTTTCGTCGACGGGATCGAGCGCGATCCGCGCACCGCGACGCTGATCCGGATGCTGGTCAATGTCGCCCATGAATACGGCATGAGGGTCGTGGCGGAAGGCGTGGAGCAGGGCGCCCAGCTCGGCGCCCTGGCCGAACTCGGCGTCGATGCCGTGCAGGGCTTCTTCCTGTGCCGGCCGCTCGATGCGATCGAGGCGAAACTGGAACTTGCGCGCCATCAGGCGGTCTTGCTGCGCGATCGTGTCGCCGTCGCCGAAGAACCGGACGAGGCGGAAGACGAGCCCGCCTCGGTGGCTATTTCCGCATAGGTGATCAGGATCGCTGCGTCAGTTTGACCTTTGTCAGCGCCGGTCCCTGCTATAGGTTCCCTGCAAACGACACAGAGAGAAAAGAGCGCCGATGCAACGGTTTTGCCGGGGAGCAGGAATGCCCCGTTTCGCGTGGTGGGTGATGGTCGCGGGGATTGCCGCCGGATTGGCCGCCCTGGCGAGCGGGGCGTCCGCCAGCCAGTTCAAGAGAATCCAGGATATTTCGGTGAGTTGCACCGACGGGCTGACCTGCGATGTCTCGACCTATAACGCGCAATCGGAACTCTACACCGTGATCTTCCGCCGCACGGCGCAGCGGGACGCGCCTGTGCGGCTCGTGCTTGGCGTACGCGAGACGCTTAGCGGCGATTCGGATGTCGGCTTTTCGATCGATGAACGGCCGGTGTTGACGATCCCGGTTTCCGAGCTTTCCTATCGCGCTGCGGTCTACGAGTATATCTATGACGGCGGGCCCGAGATCGCGGCGCTGATGGCGGCGGCGGCGGCCGGGCAGGAATTGCGGGTTACCTTCCGGTCGCGCGGGATCGACACGGTCTCCACTTTCTCGCTCAACGGCTTCATCGCCGGGCTGATCTTCATGGACGAGGTGCAGCGCCGGGTCGGGCGCGAGGATGCGCTGCAGGTGGGCGTGGTAACCGGCGCGCAAGGAGAGGCGGCTGTGCGCGATATCAGGGCGCTGTCAGACGTTCCCTTCCAGATACGGGCTGCGTTCGCCGACCGGGACGGAGCGGTCTGCCGCGGACTTTCGGAGGACCGCTTCGCGGCGATCGGCGGCTTCGAGGCCAGTTCGGGCGACGATTCCTGGCTGATCGGACTGCCTTGCGGCGAGGGCGGCGCCTACAACCAGCCCTATGCCTTCTGGGAGCGGACCGGCTCGAATTTCCGGCGCGTGCCATTGCCGGTGATGACCGGCGACGGGCCTTCGACGGACGATCTGGCCTGGAATATCTCCTGGGACCAGGAACGCCAGGAACTGACCGGCTTCTTCAAGGGGCGGGGGCTTGGCGATTGCGGCGAATTCAACCGCTGGTCATGGAAGGAAACAGGGACGGGTCACGTGTTCGTTCTGACCGGGGCGCGCGCCAAGGGCGATTGCGATGGCGAACCGGGCGGTCCGGAGACCTGGCCGTCGATCTGGCCGCCGGCCGGCTGAACGGCCTGTCCCCGATCAGACCTTCGGCGGCGCGTAATTCGCCCGCACATAGTCCGGCGTAAAGCCGTAGCGGACGATGTTGTTCCAGGAATGCTGGGGATCGCCGGGCACTTCCTCGCCGGTGCAGGTGTGGATGGACGTGCAGCCCAGCCTGTGGGCGTGCTCGATACGTTTGCCAAGGAGCAGGCCCTGGCTGCCGCGCCCGCGAAAGGCCGGAGCGGTCGCGCCCCAATCGGTCCAGGCAATGCCGTTTTCCACATACATGGCGCCGACGCCGGCCGGTGTGTCGCCGTCGAAGGTCATGAAGACGTGCCAGCTCGGCCGGCCGGGCAGGCGGGCCAGCCATGGTTCGGCGATCTCCCCGAGATCGAAACCCGCGCAGACGATACGGGCGAAGTCCTCCCCATGGTCCGGACCGATTTCCTCGACGCGGAAGGACGTTTCAGGGAGATCGACGGGCGCGGGTTCGCGGCCGAATTTCTGCCAGCCGCGCGCCTTGTCGAGGCCGGCATGTGCGAGCCGCCGGTCGAGGGAACCTGTGAGTGCATCGGGCGTGATCTGGAGGAAATAGCGCCCGATCCCGGCGCTGCGATAGCTCGCCGCTATTCGGGAGACGAGATGCTCGTCTTCCAGCTGCGCGCGCGTGAGACCAAGTGTCCGGTTGATGACGATCGCCGTGGCGGGAAGCCGCGACGCCGCAGATATCAGCGCGTCGGCGATATGGAAGGTGCAGATGCCAAGCGTATCGCGGAGTTCACGCGGGGCGGCGGCGTGCAAATCCAACAATGCCGCGCGTTCGATTGCCTCGGAAGTCATGCCTATCCGCCGGTCTCTTCGGGAACGCCAGATTTCTGCTCCCGGACGGCCGGAAAGGCAAGCTGTTTCGGGTTTCGCGTCACTTGTCGAAACGCTCGATAACGGCTTCCAGACGCTTTCGGTTGTTGCCTCCGTCGGAATGGCCGAGTTGGGCTGCCGCATAGGCAACGAGGCCGGTTCGGCCGTTTTCCAGCGTCACGGCCTCGAAGGAGTTGGTGTCCGGAAACCGCATCAGCGGTGTGCGGGTGACATATCTCGCCCGCGCGGGGTCGCTGGCGTCATCGACCCGCCGGACGTCGGAAGCGAGGGTGCGCATGGCTTCATCGATCCTTGCGATCAGGGCCTCCGGCGGTTCCGCATAATCCGGCAGCTCGCGATCAACCTTGACGCCGTCGCAGAGGCCCGGCGTGCATAGCAGGGCATCATTCGGCCGTCCGGTGCGCACGGGGGCGGCGCGGTCGAACCATCCAAGGTCCGGGTCCCCCGATATCATCTGCCAGGTTCGGGCGGGCCCCGCGATCACGAGGAAGAGGCCGGCGGCAGCGACGATGGCCGCGATGACAAGTACAACGGTCAGCACGATTTTTCCCATCTCAACCGCGGGTGACGTGGATAATCGCGCCCGGATCCTCGTCCGTCAGGAGGAAGATCGAGCCGTCCGGGGCGACCGTAACGTCACGGATGCGGCCGAATTCGCGTTCCAGCATTCGCTCCTCGCCGACGATCTCGCCGGCATCGTCCCGGTCCAGCCGGACAAGCAGCTGGAACTTCAACGCGCCGACCAGCAGGTCACCTTGCCATTCGGGGAACATCGCGCCCGAATAGACGGCGAGGCCTGACGGCGCGATGGACGGATCCCAGTAGAATTTCGGCTGTTCGTAGCCGGGCGCCTCGGCGCCGGTGCCGATCTTCAGGCCGGAATAATGGCGGCCATAGGAGATGACGGCCCAACCATAGTTCTTGCCGGCTTCGGGGCGGTTGATCTCGTCGCCGCCGCGCGCACCGTGCTCCACGGTCCAAAGCGCGCCAGTTTCCGGGTCGAGCGCCGCGCCCTGCAGGTTCCTGTGGCCCTTGGACCAGATTTCCGGAGCTGCGTCCTCGTCGGCCGCGAATGGATTGTCGTCCGGGATCGAGCCGTCGCGATTGAGGCGCAAGACCGCGCCGGCCGTATCGGTGAAATCCTGGGCGCGGTCGGAATCACCGCGGTCGCCGGTGGTCACGAAGACGGTTCCGTCACCGGCAAAGACGATGCGCGAGCCGAAATGGTGGCCGGTGCCCGTCTTCTTCTCCATGGAAAAGAGCTTGTCGACGTTCCGCAGTTCCGCGACTTCGCCCTGCCAGCCTTCCAGAACGGCGCGCGCAAGCGCCGTGCCCTGGCCGCCTTCGCCGGGGTCGGAGAAGGTCAGGTAGATTTCGCCGGTCTCCGCGAAATCGGGCGCGAGGGCGACATCGAGCAGGCCGCCCTGACCGACCACGGCGATGTCCGGAAGACCGGAGATCGGGTCGGACACCGCGCCGTCGCGGACAATCCGCAGGGCGCCTTCGCGTTCGGTCACCAACAGGGCGCCGTCGGGCAGGATATCCATGCCCCAGGGATGGGAGAGGCCGTCTGTCACGACGGTTGCCGAGATTTCGGCGTGTTCAGTCGTTTCGGTGACGGTGTCGGCCGATGCGGGAAGCGCAAAGGCCAGGGCGAAAGCTGTAAGATAGGCAGGTTTGATCATCATCCCTGCCTATCTATGGTGTTTCTGCAGCCTGCCAAGGCCGCCTTGTTCAGAAGCGCATGCGTTTGCGCTCGGTCTCGGCGATTTCGCGGGCGAGGGTGCGGAACATCAACACGCTGATGCCGGCCAAGGTGGCGAGCGCCGCCGTCATCAGCGCGATCAACAGCGAACGGTGATGGTCGCCCGCGCGGCCGATGGATGTTGCCGTCGGGGCGCTTTCCTCGCTGGAAACCTCGACGAAGTTGCGGTTGATCTTCGGTGCGACCGGGCCGATATCGGCGATTGTGACCGGATCGACCACGACGACTGCGGGGCTCTTTTTCTCCGCCTGCGTATCGACCGACCGCAAAGGCGCCTTCTTTTCGAAGGGCGTCTTTTCCCAGGTCATCGGTGCATAGTGCAACGCATCCGGAAATCCTCCGGCGCGGGCCGTGCTTCCAAGGCCGACGATGGCGGCGACGTTCGCCAGCACCAGAACAGCGATGAGCATGGTGGTGGACCGGGCGCTGCCGGCGCTACGCCGATGCCGGTTGTTTCCTGTAGCCGTGAACATGACGATTCGTCTCCGCTGCGTCTCTGCCGCATCAAGCCGGCGCAGAGGCCGGTTGCTGTGACGGTTCACACAGTCACGCGCAATTCGGGCCGGTTCGGGGAGACAAAACGGCGGATCGCGGGAAATAATGTGGCGATTTGAAGAACTTATTTAAGAAAGTGTTTACGCTGCTTCACCCGGCAGGAAGGTCAGGGGCACGTAGCCCGGTTCGGCGGCGACGCGTTCCAGCCATGCGTTGACGGCGGGAAAGCGCGGCATGTCGAAGCCGCCCGTGTGGGCGCTGTGCGTGTAGCCATAGAGCGAAATGTCGGCGACCGTCGGCTTGTCGCCCGTCAGCCAGGGGGTCTTCTGCAACTGCGTTTCCATGATCGAGAGCGCGCGGTGACCGCCTTCGAGCAACGGATCGAGCTTGTCCGGCGTGCGCAAATGGGCGCGCTGGGGATAGGAGAGGATCGCGGCGCGCACGGCAATGGTGGTCTCGTGGCTGTTCTGTTCGAAGAACATCCATTGATGGGACAGCGCCTGTTCATAGGCGTCATGCGGCAGGAAGCGGGTGCCGCGGGCGAGATAGAGAAGGATGGCGTTGGATTCGGCGATCAGGCGGCCATCTTCCAGCTTGAGGAGCGGCAGTTTGCCGGCCGGATTCAAGGCCCGGAATTCGGCGCTATCGGTCAGGCCGCTTCCATATTCGCCGCCGATATGGTCGTAGGGCAGGCCGAGAAAAGCCAGCAGCAATCGCACCTTGTAGGAATTGCCGGAACTCGGCATCGAATAGAGTGTCAGCATGGGCGTGCCTTTATCGGAACGTCTTGACGAGTCTGACCGCGGGCGTCTCGGGCTGCGGCCTGTACTGGGCCAGCCAGGCACCGAATTGCGGGCCGGCGAGACGCGGGGCGGCCAGGGCATAGCCCTGAACGAGCGCGGCGCCGGTGCTTTCCGCCGGGCCGAGTTCCCACAGCGCCTCCAGCCCCTCGAGAACCGAGGTGATGCCTTCGCGGTCGAATTGCTGGACCATCAGGCGCAGCGTGGCGATGCCGGACGGTGTCTCCAGCATCCTCTTCACCAGCTTGCCGTCGAACTTGACGATATCGGGCGCGATCGCCGCCACCCGGTCGGGCCGCGAGGCGTGCGCCCCGAAATCATCAACCGCGACCATGTAGCCGCGCGCCCGCAATTCATAGGCGAAATGGGTCAGCGCAGCCTTGTTTTGCGTTTCGGCCTCGGTGATCTCGCAGACAATGTCGGCCGGCGAAATGCCGGCGGCGCGCAATTCGTCGCCGAGATCGCGCAGGACGCGCTCGAACCGTTGGGGGTGCTCGGGAATGCGCGGATCGAAATTCAGAAACAGGCGGCGTTCGGGCGAAGGGACATGGACCGCGTTGCGGATATGCAGGCGCCGCAACTCCGGCTCCAGCGCGGTGAAGGCTTCCATGTCCAGCACCGTGAAGAAGGCATCGGTCAGTACCGGATTGCCGCCACGGGTGACGCGCAGCAGGGCTTCGCAGGCGACGGGCGTCAGGCGGCCGTTCTCGAAGCGGAAGATCGGCTGGAAGGCGGTGCCGAGAAGGAATTCGCCATATTCCGCGGTCCAGGCGCCCTGGGCGTCCTTTTGCATCCGCAGTTCCGGCAGCGATTTCGGCACGGGCCAATTCTCCTTCGAAGAAACCGAGAATGCCCCGGAACCGATAAATTTATGGTTAATGAAGCGTTAGCGCGTTTGCCGGACCGCCGCAACGCTTGCGAATTCGGTCCAGTTGGAGCAGATAGCACGCGCTGTCCGGGGAGCCGGACAGGGCTCAACTTCAGGAGACATTGAAATGGCCTTCCTCGCCGACATTCTTTCCCGCGTGAAACCCTCAGCCACCATCGCCGTGGCCCAGAAGGCACGGGATCTGAAAGCGAAAGGTCGCGATGTCATCAGCCTCGGCGCAGGCGAGCCGGATTTCGACACGCCGGACAATATCAAGAAGGCGGCGATCGATGCGATCAATCGCGGCGAGACAAAATACACGCCGGTCTCGGGCATTCCCGAACTGCGCAAGGCGATCGCCGCGAAGTTCAAGCGCGAGAACGAACTCGACTATGACTGGACGCAGACCATCGTCGCGACCGGCGGCAAGCAGATCCTGTTCAACGCGCTGATGGCGACGCTGAACCCGGGCGACGAGGTCGTGATCCCGGCGCCGTTCTGGGTGTCCTATCCGGAAATGGTGCTGCTGTGCGGCGGCACGCCGGTGCCCGCGCCGACGACGCTGGAAGATTCGTTCAAGCTGAAGCCCGAAGCGCTCGAGGCAGCGATCACGCCGAAGACCAAGTGGCTGATCTTCAACTCCCCGTCGAACCCGTCGGGCGCGGCCTATAATCGCGACGAGATGAAGGCGATCACCGATGTGCTGATGCGCCACCCGCATGTCTGGCTTCTGACCGACGACATGTATGAGCACCTCGTATATGACGACTTCAAGTTCGTCACGCCGGTGCAGGTCGAGCCCGGACTGAAGGACCGGACGCTGACGATGAACGGCGTCTCGAAAGCCTATGCGATGACCGGCTGGCGAATCGGCTATGCGGCAGGCCCGATGGAAATCATCAAGGCGATGGACATGATCCAGAGCCAGCAGACGTCGGGCGCCTGCTCGATCGCGCAGTGGGCTTCCGTCGAGGCGCTGAACGGGCCGCAGGACTTCATCGAAAAGAACAAGGCGATCTTCCAGGGCCGCCGCGATCTGGTGGTGTCGATGCTGAACCAGGCGCAGGGCATCAACTGCCCGACGCCGGAAGGCGCGTTCTATGTCTATCCTTCGGTCGCCGGCTTGATCGGCAAGAAGGCGCCGTCGGGCAAGGCAATCGAAACGGACCAGGATTTCGTGACGGAACTGATCGAGGAGGAGGGCGTCGCCGCGGTGCATGGCGAACCCTTTGGCCTTGGGCCCAATTTCCGGATTTCCTATGCAACGTCGGAAGAACTTCTTGAAGAAGCCTGCAATCGCATCCAGCGTTTCTGCGCCAACTGCCGTTAAATTGGGCAGTTTCCCGGTGCTCCTGCGGCACCGGGAACAATTACCGGTAATTTTTAACGGGTTAATCGGCGATTGTTGCCGATTTGCACTGGAGCTATCGTAGTTTAACCGTCTATTAAAAGGCCGGATCAGTGACGGATGAGGGGTCTTGTCGCGAAATGGTTAAATTGAAAGGTGAATCGCTGGTGAAGTGGCCCGTGCTGGCCAGTATCGCGGCATCGCTTTGCGCGGTCCCGGCGAGCGCCGACGAATTTTCCTACGATAATGCCTTCGACCTGCGCGTGGCCGATATCGGCAGCCGCACCGCACTGGACAATTTCGTCGTCGAGGCGGTCCGCCAGGGCCAGTACGACCAGGCCTTGTCGACGCTCGAAGAGATCATCCTGCGCAATCCCGCGGATATCGGCGCCCGCATCGCGCTGGCGCGGGTCTATTACCAGATCTCCTCCTACGATCTCGCCGCCGCTCATATCGAGCAGGCTATGCTGACGGCCGGCTGGGAAGCCTTCCAGAAGGAGATCGAGGCTCTCAAGGAGAAGGTCGAACGCGGCCAGTCGGGCTGGGAGTTCGTCGTCACGGTCAGCGGCGGTGTCGATTACAAGAAGGTCTCGGAAACGGTCTTCGACGGCACTCCGCCGAGCGAGACCGACGGATCGATCACGGCTCCGTTCGGGATGATCAACGGCGTGGTGATCCGGGATCTCGAAACGGCTTCCAACGACGATATCCGCGTCGGCGGCGTCTTCCGCTATGCCAAGAGCATCGGCGACATCGATTTCGACAATGTCTATGACGAATACGACCGTTACAGGGGCCGCGCCTACATCACCTATTCGAAGGGTCTGCCCGACCTGATCGATACGCTTCGCGCCGACTTCACCGGCTACGCCCAATATGATCGTCAGCAGGGCTCGCGCCAGATCGACGAATACGGAACGGAAATGCAAATTTCCGTGCAGCCGTCGGTCGAGAGCCAGTTGCGCGCTTTCGCGGGATATGGCTGGCTTGGCAGTTCCGAAAACTATTACACGGAACACCGCGTACGGTACGGTGTTTCCGGCGAGTACCGGCTGGCTGCTGGCGTGGCGCTGGGCGCCTATGCGACCGGTTACCACGAATGGGGCGAATCTCCGTCCGGTTTCACGTTTCTTTCGGGCGACAGCGAATTCGAGGCCGACGGTTATGAGGTCGGAGCTTCCGTTTCGCATCTGCTCTGGGTGTTCGAGGACGGCCGCAGCTGGGTTCACGAGGCCGGTATCAGCTATTCGGGCGGTGAGGTTTTCGACTATGCCGCTCTGGAGGTCGCGTTCGGCTCGACCGCCAGCCTGGTTGACAGGACCGCGTGGGAAATTTTCTGGAACCACACTGTGCAAGTTTTCACAAACACGGCACTCGATTTCGGCGTCTATTACGGCGAGGCTGACTACAGAGGCTCGGACGTCACCTATAATCGCGACAGCGAATATTGGGGCGTCAAGGGCGGTCTGACCTTCCAGTTTAACTGAGGACGAACGGATGCACGCACTCACGAAGCAGCTTCTCGCCGGAGCCTTTGTCGCCGTCGTCTGCGGCGCGGCAAGCGCGCAGGACGTCGGTACGATGACGATGGAGCAGTCGATGGTTACCCGCGGCGGCACGCGGGTCACCGAGGGCACCGGCATCGCGCTGGGCGATAAACTCGCGGCCAACGCGACGGGCGCCGGGATGATCGTGTTCCAGGACGAATCGACGGCGCGCATGGGGCCGAACGCGGTGCTGACCATCGACGAGTTCGTCTACAATCCCGGCCGCCGCACCGGCACGATCAAGCTGCGCCAGACCAACGGGCTTGCGCGGATCTATGGCGGCCAGATCTCGAAGCGGGGTCGGTCCGAGGTGCGGACGCCGCATATCGTCCTCGTCGTGCGCGGCGGCATCGTCGACGTCAATGTCGACGGCAGCGGCACTACATCCACTCTTCGCGGCGGTATCATGCAATGCCAGGTCGGTGATGAAATCCGCACGGTAACCAATCCCGGCATGTCCTGTTTGAGCGACGGCCAGAACCTGACGATCACCCGCAACACGCAAGGCGGCGGGAACATGGTGCCTCCGGCCGGGCAGGGTGGCGGAACACCCTCCGGCAATACCTATGACGAGGCAAATTGCGCCAGCGCGAACGCGACGTCAGCCTGCAAGTCCGACAATGGCGGCCTGCCGCGTCCGGGAACGAGTACCCAGGGCGGCAATACGAGCGGTGGTGGAGCGTCCGGCGGTGGCTTGGACTGTATCGAGGGATTCAGCGAGGGCTACTACAAGTATTGTTACGGCAACGACTACTATGGCGAGTTCAGCAACTAATAATACGGCATAGCCAGTGGGTCCGCGACCGGAGTGACTAATCCAATCAGCTTCCTGCTTCCGACGGACAACAGGAAAGGCACGCATTCCGCCTTTCTTCACGACCTATGACCGGTAAGGACAAGCCTGCCCGCAAGGCCGTTCGCGGCCGCCTGCTTGCTGCGGTCTTTGCGGGGATCGCCGTCGTCCTTGTCGGCCTGCATATATTCTTCGATACGCAGTTTTCCGCGCTGCGCGAAAAGACCTACGACCTCTACCAGGCCTCCGCGCCGATCCCTCTCGATTTCAGCCAGGTTGCCGTCGTCACGATCGACGAGGCGAGCCTGCGCACTTTCGGCCGCTGGCCGTGGCCGCGCAGCGAGGTCGGCAAGGTGGTCGATGTGATCGCCGAGAGCGGCGTGGCGGCCGTCGGTCTCGACCTTTTCTTCGCCGAACCGCAGGGCGGCACCGACGGGGCGGCAAGCGACGCGTCGCTGGCCGATGCGCTCGCCAGTTCGCCAAGCGTTCTGGCCATGTCGCTCGACCCGAATGCCGGGCCGCTCGACATCGAGAGCAAGGCGGGGTGGACGGTGGTCGGGCTCGATCCGAATGCGGCGGCCGCAGTGCAGGGCGGTATCGCGCCGCTGCCGGCATTC
>Ga0209475_10005025_pt1 | contig 11044 bp, 7 predicted proteins | sample tdDd471_FD_187128 | JGI IMG/M metagenome (GOLD analysis project Ga0209475, IMG submission 187128) | Marine sediment microbial communities from the Atlantic coast under amendment with organic carbon and nitrate - tdDd47.1 (SPAdes)... | ecosystem: Environmental > Aquatic > Marine > Coastal >...
GCTCGACGACGCCACCGATGCTCCAGTGGGAGAATGGGACTCGGACCTCATGGATGAGTTTCCCGAGGATGATCCAGCTGCCCAGGACTTCAGCGACCACCCGGCCCCCGAGTCCTCCAAGGAGGACGCCAAGGCCAAGTCCTCATCCGGCGGCAAGGCCAAGGGCGACAAGGCCCCCAAGGCCAAGAAACGCCGGAAGGTGCGCTCTGGTCGTGCCTGGGGCGCGGGCTTCTTCTTCTTCAGTCTGGTGCTCCTGGCGGGCTTGACCCTGGCCAGTGGACTGATGACGGCCTTCGGCGCCGCCCCTGAAAGCCTGCTGAACTTCAGCGGCTTCAATGACCCCATGACCATCGGCGATTTCCAGGCTCATCCCGTCAACGCCTTCTGGCTGGCGGTGCTGGTCATCGTCGCCGCGGCCCTTGTCGCCGCGCTGGCGGTGGACCGTCGTCTGCAAGGGCTTACCGCCACGGTGGCGGCCCAGGACGAGGTCATGGAGGCGCTGCGAACCCTGAATCCCGAGGATCCCGAGTCCTGGAAGCGCGAAGAGCTCCAGAACGACCCCGATATGGCGGCGGCGACCAGCGCGTTGCTCGGCCATCATAACCTGCAGTCGGCCAAGCTCGAACGGTACGTCGGCCTCGAGGGTGAACTCCATCGTCTCGAGAAGGCCATGTCCGAGGACAGTACGGTCGATCTGAACGGGTCGTGGGAGAATCCCTCTGTGGGTAGTCTGGCCGATCAGGCCAGGCGCCTGCTCGAAGCGCGCCATGAACTCGCCAGCAACGCCAGTGAACGTGATCAGGCCCTGGAGGAACAAGGTCCCGACCTGGTGGCCGGCATTCGCGATGCCCGCAGCTGGAACAGCGGAACCCTCGACAAGCTCAATGCCCAGGGTGCATCCCTGGAGAACCTGACCCGACACCTGGCCAAGCTGGCCGAGGCCCTGCCCGTGGATGCCGACCGTGCGCGTCGCCGCGATCGGGTGCGCCAGGCCCTGGAAGCCGTGCGTCAGGAAATCGAGTCGTTGCCGGCCCGCAACGATCAGCAGAGCGCGGCCGAAGATTCCTCGGTCAACGCCCTGGTCGAACGCGCGAGCCGACTCGCGTTCCAGATCGCCATGGAAGTGGCGCGTCTCGGAACCAAGGGTGAGCGCCTGCTGCCGTTGACACAGGATCTCGAGGAACTCACCACCGAACTGCGTGGCTCGGCGGAGCAGAAGCGCACCGAGCCCGGCCAGGAAGACCCCCGGGACAAGGTGCTGACGGCCGTGCGAGGCCGCCTGGCCGAGCTGGATCCTGAATCCTTGAGGCCGGCGGGCGAGGAAGAGGCGGCTACCGATCTGAGCAAGCTGGCTCCGGTGGCCAGTCAGGCGGCCGCGGGCCTGGCCCAGATCTTCAAATCCTTCAACAACCAGACCGAGCGCCTTTCGAGCCTGCTCGGCCTGGCCACCGAGTTGACCGGCGTCCAGGCGGACGTGGTCGATTCGGCGACCATGGATCCGGCCACGGGCAACAGCCTGCTGGTGGAGCGGTTCGATCCCTTCGGTGCCGAGAAGACCCCAGAGGGTGGACTGGTGGCCGACCCCTTCGCCAGTGCTGGTGAATCGATCTTCAGTGCCGACCAGGACAACCGCGACTTCGGTTCCTCCGTGCTGCCCGGCCAGGAGGAGTCGGTGTTGTCGAGCTCCGAACCGGAGCCCGAGGTTCCGGAAGTGGCCGAGCCCCTGGCTGCGGCTCCTCCGATTCCCGAGGTCGAACCCCTTCCCTTGGAGGATGAAAAGGTTTATGATCTCTCGGAATTTGATGCGGAGCCTCTCTCGGCCGAGCCAGGCGTCAATGAAGCCGAGGACCGCATTTTCGACCTGAAGGAGTTCGACGCCGTTCGCATCGGGTAGTGCGAGGGCCATGTCCCTTTCCGAGGTCAATCTCAGTCAACTGGTGGCGGAGCTGCAACTGCGGCTCCGCCGCTTTGCGTCCGGGCCACCTGGATCGCCTGCCGGTGAGGCCGCCAATGGCGCCCTGGATGCTTCTGGGCGGGCTGCCCTGGCCTGCCGACTGCTGGCTGTGGCCGTGGAGGAACGGGCAGGGGCGGAGAACGAGGAGCTTGCTGGGGCCTTCAGGGATCTGGCCGGCGCTTTGGATGCTTCTTCGGCCCCTCTGCCGGGAAGTACCTGGGAAACGGATCTCGCTGGCCTGGTGAAGAGCCTGGAGACCCTGGCGAGGTCCTGGGATGATGCCACCGAGGTCGACCTGGACCAGGCCTGGACCGAGGTCCGCCGCCTGGGAGACGGGGTCTGGGGGCATGAGAAGCTGGTGGAGGTTCCCGTTCCCGTGGAGTCCACGTCCATCGAGACGAGCGAGGTTCCTCTGGTCTGGCTGCTGGTGGCTGGGAGTATCCGCCGGGTATCCATTGAGCGTCGGCTGACCGGAGCAGGTTTCCGGGTGGAATGCCTGGCCAATGCCGGGACCGTGGCCCAGCGACTCGAGACGGACTCTCCAGTGGCCGTGATCTGCGATGACGCGGCGCCGACCCGGCATCACACCTGCCTGACCCAGGCGGGGACCACGGGACAGCTCCCTCTGGTCCTGATTCTCAGTCGCCCTCCTTCGAAGCTTTCCCTGGATCTCGGTGGACTGGCCTGGGGGCCGCCATACCGGACCGAAGACCTCCTTTCGCAGATCAACCGTTCCTGAGGCGCGATGCCACACTCCCGGGCGAATCGACCCCTTGCGGCGTGCGAAATGCACGGCGTATCCCTCCCAGCAGCAACTCCTGCGGTGTCTCAGTTCCCCGTGGTTCCTGTAAAGGACCCGTTTTAACCAGTGAATAGGGCCTTTCCATACTGCGGCATGGGAGTTGCAGTTGGTCAGCCGTACGTGTGGCAACGGACGCTTTGCAAATTCACCACGGGAGTGCATCAATGCTCGACCAAAAGGACCGCCCCAGCATCATCATCGGGCCCGACGAGGCCACGAATCAGGTGATGACCTCTGTCGAGGCGGCCGAATACCTGAAAATGCACGTCAAGACAGTCTGCCGTCTGGCCAAGGAAGGGAAAATTCCTGCTCGCAAGGTGGGCAGTGAATGGCGTTTCTTGCGCCAGGTCCTGGACAGCTGGCTGGCCGAGTCGATGGTCTAACCGGAGGCTCATGTCTTGGCGACTCGATTCGAATCACTACCACTGACTGATCAACGCCTCTTCGGGGTCCGAATCCACGGTGCCTTCGGCCGTGGCGACCGCCAGCGTCTCATGGATCTGGCCGGTCGATGCCTGGAGAAGGGGAAGACTCACCTGGTCTTCGATTTCGGAGATCTGGATTCCCTGGGCGGCGGCGGGGCCATCGTTCTGGCCGACCTGCAACGACAACTCGTCGAGCAGGGTGGCGAGGCTGTTTTCGTGGCGCCCGGAGAAGTGATTCGACGATTCCTGCAGAGCAAATTCGAGGGGCTGCCCTTGCAACTCTTCGAGGATCTGGAAGAGGCCGAAGGCTGGTTCGCCGGCGATGACGTCGAAGGCAAGTCCAGCTCCACTCCCAAGGTCAAGAAGGCTGCTCCCATCGAGTCGCGGACCATCACCGATGTCAACGATCTCGATGCTTTGCTCGATGACTATGAAGCCCAGGAAGTCGAGGAAGACGACAAGACTCGCCGCACGGCGGACCTGATGACGGCGGTCTACGTGTCGGTGGATGAAACCCTGCTTGCTGCCTCCGAGCAAGACAATCCGGCCTTGCTGGGTGAGACCCTGTCCATCTTGCTGGACAGCCACGATCTGGCGGCCGAGACCATTTTCTGCGCCCTCCAGGGCGACCAATACCTGTCCACGGACGGCCAGTGGCGAGTGCCCACAGAGGGAGCCATTGCCAAGGGACTGAAACGAATCCAGCGACCCTTGACCATTCTCGACCTCGATGATGGTGAACTCTGGGATGAGGAATCCCAGATGCTGGAGGACATGCAGCCCGATCTGATCCTGCCCTTGATCCGGGAGAACAACCTGTCCGGTGTCATCTTTCTCCAGCATGGAGGAGACGAGCACGAGTACAACCTGCCCGAGGTCTTCGCCCTGGAGTTGCTGCAACGCATCCTCAAGGGTGAGCGGGCCCCGGTGGCGGCCACACCGCCTCCGGAAACCACGGCACCCGCCGTCACGAGCAATGAAGCCGGGTCCGAGACCCTGCTCAACGTCAAGCTCGAGCTGGCGCGGGGGCTACAGGATGCCCAGGACACACCCCATTTCTGGCAGGTGTTCATTTCCCGACTTCGCCTGGGTGTCGAGGTCTCCAGTCTTGCTTACCTCGATACGGCCGACCCGGATGCGGAACCCTTCCTCGCCGGTGAAGCCAGGCGTGGACTGGATGGGGCCGACCTCAAGTGCGAACGCATCAACACCTTCTTCCGCACCCTCGAGCGGCCGGTGGAGATCGCCAACATGCCGGTGAGCTTCCAGGCTGAACGAGATGTGCTCCTCAAGCGTGGCCTCCAGTGGATCGTGGGCTTGCGGGCCGACGACTCCGACTACCTGGGTGCCGTGGCTCTGGGCGTGCGCTGGCGCTGCAAGGCCGGCGAGCCCACCGACGAGATCAAGGAGTTGATGGAGATCACCGGTGAGGCACTCCTGCGTCTCCGGGAGAATCAGCGACGGGCCGACATGAGCCTCGGGCTGCTCGAAAATCTCCTGGTGGGCGAGTCCCACGAGGAACAGGCTCACGATCAGGTGACCCAGGAGACCGCTGCCGCAGTCCGCCTGCTGGCCTGTGAATTGGGATTACCGCCCGACCAGGAACGCGACCTCGTACTCGGTGCATTGGTGCGAAACTATGGCCAGCATTCCGAGGATGTGGACGATCTGGCTGCTGATCAGCTCACGGGGCAGGACTGGGAAACGTTCCGGGCCCATCCCGATCTGGGCGAGCAGCGCATGGCCAGCTTCAACGCCCCAGCCGGTGTTCTGGATGCTGTCCGTCATCACCATGAACGGTTCGATGGTCGGGGTTTCCCCCTGGGCTTGAAGGGCCGCGACATCCCTCTGGTGGCCCGACTGATTGCCGTCGCCCAGACCTATGCCATGCACCGTGTGGCGTCGGGTGAGGAAGTGGCCCAGTCCATGGTCCAGCGCGAAGCCGGCCAGGCTCTGGATCCCGACCTCGTGGAGATCTTCCAGAAAGCCTCGGCCCGGACCGAAATGGTGCCCAACCCCGCCTAAAACTGTCTCGCCCGTCTCGGACTGTCTCCCGAGGGTGACATGATCGTTTCGGCTATCAGAGTCCATGGACAGCTGTTGCTGGCCTGTTGGCCGTTGTGCCCCCCATGAGTGGCCAAGGGGTGAGACAACGGCTGTTGACACCCGAATATCACGGTACTGAGGGTTAAAAGGTCGATTCAAGCTCGGCAGCGTCTATCCACCAGGCCTGGGCAGTCCTGGCACCGCCCTTGCGATGAATCGAGCGACCTGGTGAAGTGGAATGGGAGGCCGCGACACCGAGTCGGGCAGGGCCGCCGTGGTGACTGGGCGCTGACGTTACCCGGCGGCCCTCCTTTTCAGGAGCTGGTCAAACAAGCTGGTTGATTCAAGCCGTGGTGACCTCGGGCTTGGTCGGCTTCTTCTTGCCGCCGGCGAAGAGGATACGGCCGATCTCGGTGTGCAGATCGTCGATGCTCAGTCCCCGCTTGATCTCCCCCGCATGGCAAAGAGAGATGGCGCGCGTCTCTTCACTGACCACGATGACGATGGCGTCCGAGACCTCGCTCAGGCCGATGGCTGCCCGATGGCGCAGTCCCAGGATGTACCCGATTTCCTCACGCTCAGTGGGTGGCAGCGTGCAGCCGGCGGCGGCGATCTTGCCGTCCCGGATGATCACGGCGCCGTCATGAAGCGGGGCGGGTACGGTGAACAGGCTCTCCAGGGTGGCCGCCGTGATCTCGGCACCCAGGGAGGTGCCGGTCTTCAGCCAGCGATCGAGACTTACCTCACGCTCGAGGACGATGAGTGCTCCCAGACCACGCCGGCTCAGGCGCTCGACGGTCTTGAAAATCTCATTTTCGGCCGGCAACTCATCCTGCTCTCGGAGCATGCGTAATCGACGCTGCATGCCCAGGTTGGCCAGGGCCGAGCGGAGTTCGGGCTGGAAAAGAATGATGAATGCCACCACCCAGACGGTCTGCAGGGAGGTGATGATCCGTCCCACCACGATCATGCCCAGGCTGCTGGCGACGAAGCTGAGCACCAGCAGGATCGCCAGGCCGGCCACCATCTGGACCGCACGCGTATTGCGCACGAAGCGCAGGAGCCGGTACAGCAACCAACCCACGATGATGATGTCGAGGACATCGATGATGGGACTCTTGGTAATGGCTTCCCACATAGGTCTATCCCGGATCGGTGGACTGGTGCCAGGGGCGGCTCTGAGTCATCTCAAGCCACGGTATCACGAGGAGGCCCCTGGCTCAATGTCGGTTCTGTCACCGGCTTCGATGGCTGCCAGTACGTCGAGAAACTGGATGGAATCGGGCACGTCGTGGACACGGACCACGGTGGCGCGGGCCCGGACGGCCGCGGCCAGGGCTGCCAGACTGCCCCCGAGGCGGTGCTCGACGCCGGCGCCGGTGAGATGGCTGATGAAACTCTTGCGAGAGGCGCCGAGCAGGAATGGGTGTCCATGGGCCACCCTGTCCAGGGCATTCAGCAGGGCCAGGTTGTGGTCCAGGGTCTTGCCGAAACCGATGCCGGGGTCGACCAGCAAACGATCAGGTTTCACGCCGACTGATCGCGCCCTCTCGACCTGGTCGGCAAGCCAGGCTGTGACCTCGGTCACCACATCCCTGTACGTCGGACGGTCTTGCATGGTGCGAGGCCGACCCTGCATGTGCATGAGGACCAGTCCGCAGTTTCGTTCGGCCGCCAGTTCGAGCATGCCGGGTTCGCGTCCTCCGGCGATGTCATTGATGGCGTCGGCCCCGGCGTCCAGGGCCAGGCGGGCCGTTTCTGGACGGTAGGTGTCCACAGTGATGGCCGTGTCGAATGCTTGCCGCAGGGCTGTGACCACCGGCAGCAGGCGATCCTGCTCCTCGGCGACCGACACCGCGTCACTCCCCGGGCGACTGCTCTCGGCGCCCAGGTCGAGGATTTCGGCCCCGGCCGTGACCATGGCCTCGGCCCGGGACAGCGCCGCCTCGACGCCGGGTTGGCGCGAGGCGGGGAAAAAGCTGTCAGGGGTCAGATTGAGCACACCCATGACGAGGGGGCGCGACCGATGGGTGACGGTGAGGCGGCCGAGGTTCCAGGACGCACCGTGGCCGGAGACGCCCTGAGCGGCCCCACTCATGAAGTGGGGCGCTCGGGCTGATCCTCGTCGTCCTGGTCGTCTCGGCTGTCCTCAGATTCAGCCCTTTTGTCCGCTTCACGCTGCTGACGCACGCTCTCGGCCAGTTCCTCCAGGTCGAGGGGTAATTCCTCGGCATTGTCCAGAGCATTGGGCTCGAGACTGGAACTGTTGTTGCTCACCTTGGGCTCGGGCAGGGGCTGTCCGGCCACGATGAGTTCCACCTCTTCGCGGTCCACGGTCTCGCGTTCGAGAAGCGCTTCGGCGAGCACCTCGACCTCGGCGCGATGGTCGTTGAGAATCTCTTGAGCACGCTTGTACTGGACCTCGACGATCCGGCGGACCTCGTTGTCGATGGTCTGCAGGGTCTCCTCGCTGTGAGTCTGCCGACGTGAGTAATCGCGGCCCAGGAACACCTGCTCGCCACCTTCTTCATAGGCGATGGGTCCCAGGCTGTCGCTCATGCCGATGCGGGTGACCATGGTGCGAGCCCGGGCGGTGATGGCCCGGATGTCGCCATAGGCGCCGTCGGTGATGGTGCCCAGGAAGATCTCCTCTGCCACGCGGCCACCCAGGGCCACGCAGATTCCGTCGAGGAACTTCTCCTTGGACTGCAGGAACACATCTTCCCCGGGAGGCGTGAAGGTGACACCCAGAGCCTGGCCGCGCGGGATGATGGTGACCTTCTGGGCACTGTCGGTGTTCTCGCAGTACTCGGCCACGATGGTGTGACCCGCTTCGTGGTAAGCCACCGTGCGCTTGACCTCGTCGGTGAGCACGCGGCTGCGGCGTTCGGGGCCCATCATGACTTTTTCACGGGCTTCCACGAAGTCCTCGGGCAGGACCTCGTCATGGTTGCGGCGAGCGGCCAGCAGGGCCGCCTCGTTCACCAGGTTCTCCAGGTCGGCTCCCGCCAGTCCGGGAGTACCGGCGGCGATGAGCTTGATGGAGACGTTCTCGGCGTGGCGCACCTTCTTCATATGCACCTTGAGAATGGCTTCACGCCCGATGAGGTCGGGCAGGTCGACCACGACCTGGCGATCGAAACGACCGGGGCGCATGAGGGCGGGATCCAGGACATCGGAGCGGTTGGTTGCGGCCAACAGGATCACACCGTCGTTGCTCTCGAAGCCGTCCATCTCCACCAGGAGCTGGTTGAGGGTCTGCTCACGTTCGTCGTGACCGCCACCCAGGCCGGCGCCACGGTGGCGACCCACGGCATCGATCTCATCGATGAAGATGATGCAGGGGGCGTTCTTCTTGCCCTGTTCGAAGAGGTCGCGCACACGGCTGGCGCCCACACCGACGAACATCTCGACGAAGTCCGAACCGCTCATGGAGAAGAACGGGACGGCGGCTTCACCGGCCACCGCTCGGCCCAGCAGGGTCTTGCCGGTACCGGGAGGCCCGACGAGGAGGGCGCCCTTGGGAATGCGGCCGCCCAGGCGCTGGAATTTCTTGGGGGAGCGCAGGAAGTCGATGACCTCCTGGAGCTCGACCTTGGCCTCGTCGCAACCGGCCACGTCCTCGAAGGTGACCTCGGGACGGTCCATGTTCACCAGCTTGGCCTTGCTCTTTCCGAACGAGAAGGCGCGGTTGCTGCCGCTCTGCATCTGGCGGAAGAAGAAGACCCAGACGGCGATCAGCAGCAGGATGGGCAGCATATAGACGGTGAGGAACTGGGTCAGCCAGGGATCGTTGGCTTCCTCGGCGACCACGCGCACGTTGGCGTTGTTCTCCCGGAGCCAGTCGAAGAAGTTCTCCTTGGCCAACAAGCCCACCTGGAACTCGCGCACCGGTCGAATGGTGCCGTCGAGCAGGGTGATGGGCGCCTCATCGTTCAGCCGACCCTTGGCGGTCCGGCCCCCGATGATGGTCAGTTCCTGGAGGTTGCCCTTCTCCACCTGTTCGGCGAAGGCGCTGTAGCTGATGATCTCGCTGGTGGCGCGCTCACCGGCGTACCACTTGAAGACCACGAGCAGGAGCAGCAGCAGGAGCAGCCAGAAAGCGACGCCGCGACCGGTGAACCCGGGACGAGGCCCGCCGGGGCCTAGGGGCGGCTTGTTGTCGCGCTGGGGCTTGTTCGACATCGATGTCCTTTCGAGGGCTTACAAAAACGGCAGCCCGACGGGGTTCAATCTTCCGCCGTCGCGCGCCGCTGAATCAAGCTGATGGTAACCGCCTGTCGGTTGGACGGCAACAACCGGGTCCGTTCACTTTGGGCCAGACCGACGACCCACAAGATACCGCCATCGTCTTCAAGGACGAGTATTCCCGGCCGAAGGTTGGCCGGGACACGTTTTTCCTGGAGCATATCGCTCAGCTTCTTACTCCCGCCGAGGCCCAGGGGTTCCATTCTATCTCCCGGCCGGGGATGGCGAAGCCGGCAATTGCCCTGGAGTGCGTCGGATGAGCAAACCAGTTGCCATGAATCACCTTGGCGCCCTGCCGGGGGCACGGTTGAGGGCTTCTCGGGCAGGGGTTCGATCATGACCCGCCAGGCCGTGGCATCGTCGAGAATTGGGGGATGGCCGGCAATTCCAATGCGGTCGAAGACCCGCTCCAGGCGCAAGGGCCCCGGCAGGTCGAGGCCTGTGCCGGACTGGCTGTGGCGGAGCCAGTTCAGCACATCCTGAACATGGGAACGAGCCAGATCCACCGGCAAAAAGTCGTGGAGCCAGCGACGAATCACCCGGCGGGCCAGGGCCTCGGGCAAAACCGCCACGCCCCGAGCATCGAGACTGGGACCGAAATGGCCGGGCAAGGTGTCGTCGGCCAGCACGGTCCAGGCGGCGCTGGTCTGGTCCTCCAGATAGGTGAGATCGGTGTCCAGCAGGTCGGCCAGGTGGGCTGGGGCCACGGCAGCTCCCTCGCCGAAGATGTCCCGGACCAGGGGAATCAGTTCCCGGCGCAGGCGACCTCGGCGGTTGCTGCCATCGAAGTTGGTGGCATCCTCGCGCCAGGTCAGGGACTGGTGGGCCAGGTAGTCGAGGATATCCTTGCGGGATTCGTGCAACAGGGGGCGGACAAGGCGGTCGCGGCGGGGGCGCAGGCCACGCAGCCCGTCGAGACCGGTGCCGCGGAATAGACGCATGACCACGGTCTCGGCCTGGTCGTCTGCGTGGTGTCCGGTGGCAATGGCGGTCAGGGAATGACTGGCGCGAACTCCTTCGAGGAAGTCGAGTCGCAGGTGGCGGGCGGCTTCCTCGAGGCCGCGGCCGCGCTGACGGGCCACGGGGCGAGGATCGCCGGCCCCGCATTCCAGGGGAATATCGAGACGGGCGCAGAGGTCGCGGCAAAAGGCCTCGTCGCGGTCGGCCTCGTCTCCCCGTAGGCGGTGGTTGAAGTGGGCGGCCAGCAGGGGGCGCCCACGTTCCAGGGCCCAGCCACTGGCCAGGGCCAGGGTGGCCACCGAATCGGGACCGCCGGAGAGGGCCACCAGGAGACCGGCCGAATCCGGGTCGTCACCATGGACAGCCGCGGTCTCGGCCAGCAACTGGTCGAGGCAGGTCAGGATGCGGGTGGGCATGGAACGGTCGGTCATCCAGGTCTCCGCAATGAAGGTCAACCAGGTCTCCGCAATGAGATCAACCAGGCTCCGCAACAAAAAGAGCCGCAGGTGCGGCTCGGCGGGGAAGATGGTGGTGGCGCCTCAGGGATTCGAACCCCGGACACGCGGATTATGATTCCGCTGCTCTAACCAACTGAGCTAAGGCGCCACC
>Ga0209475_10005026_pt1 | contig 11043 bp, 9 predicted proteins | sample tdDd471_FD_187128 | JGI IMG/M metagenome (GOLD analysis project Ga0209475, IMG submission 187128) | Marine sediment microbial communities from the Atlantic coast under amendment with organic carbon and nitrate - tdDd47.1 (SPAdes)... | ecosystem: Environmental > Aquatic > Marine > Coastal >...
CGATGGCGCCCGCCGCCGCGGCCTGTTCGGCGACCGGAAAGATGTAATCCGCCGGTCCGCCGCTGCTCAAATCGCCATGCAGCACGATGACCAGCGTCTTGCCCGGAGCCCCATCGCCCGGTAGCCCGCCGCCCGGCGCGAAGGTTTGCAGGGCGAGGCATTCGTCGACGCCCTGGACATAGGTCAGGTTGTCGGCGGGCCGGCAGTCGTCAGCGCCGGCGGCGGCACCCTGACCGAACCCGAAAGCGGCGAAAAAGAAGGCCAGGACGGCGGAAATGGTCTGTCGCATGTTCTCTCCTCCCGGTCGGTTCCCGTTCTATCCTTTTTTGATCTTCGGCATCCGGTTCCAGGCATCCAAGGCGGCGATCTTGTAGGCTTCCGCCAGCGTCGGGTAATTGAACGTGTTTTCGACGAAATATTCCAGCGTGCCTTTCAGGTTCAGCACCGCCTGGCCGATATGGATCAGTTCGGTGGCGCCCTCGCCGACGATATGCACGCCGAGCAGCCGGTGCGTCTTGATCGAGAAGATCATCTTCATCATGCCGCTGTCCAAGCCCATGATATGGCCGCGCGACGTTTCCCGGAACCGGGCGACGCCGCATTCATAGGGAATCCCGCGGGCCTCGACCTCTTCCTCCGTCATGCCGACGGTTGAGATTTCCGGCACGGAATAAATGCCGTAGGGGAAGTATTCGGGCGGCTTCTGCGCGGCTTCGCCGAGCGCGTGACAGGCGGCGATCCGGCCCTGCTCCATCGAGGTGGAGGCGAGGCTGGGAAAGCCGATGACGTCGCCGGCGGCGAAGATATGCGGGACCTCGGTGCGGAACGTGTCCGGGTCGACCTTGATGCGCCCGCGATGGTCGACCGTCAGGCCGACCGATTCCAGGTTCAAATTGCCGGTCGCCCCGACCCGGCCGGCCGCGAACAGCACCATGTCCGACTTGCAGACCCGGCCGCCCTTCAAATGGGTGATGCATTGGCCGTCCACCCGTTCGACCTTCTCGACGGCTTTGCCCATCCGCAAGGTGATGCCGCGGTCGCGGAGATTGTGGACGAAATCCTCGATCAGTTCCCGGTCGATGAAGTCCAGCATTGTCTCCCGCGGCTCGATCAGGGTGGCGGGAACGTCGAGCGCGGAAAAGATCGTGGCGTATTCCACGCCGATGACGCCGGCGCCGATCACCACGATGGAGCGCGGGATCCGGTTGACGTCGAGGACGTCGTCGCTGTCCAGCACGTTTTCGCCGTCGAAGGGGACCCAGTCCGGCCGGAACGGGTTGGTGCCGACACAGAGCAGGAAGGATTTTCCCGTGAACAGTATCCGTTCCCCGTCCTCGCCCGTCACTTCGATTGTGTGGGGATCGGTGAAGCGGGCTTCGCCCATCACGGTGTCGACATGGTTGCGGGCGAATTGATGCTCCAGCACCTCGACCTCGTGATCCAGCGTCTTCAGCAGGCGGTGGCGCAGATCTTCCGAGGATATGTCCTGCTTGACCCGATAGGCGCGGCCGTAGAATCCGCGTTCGCGCCAGCCCGACAGGTTCAGGACCGTCTCGCGCAATGTCTTGGACGGGATCGTGCCGGTATGAACCGACACGCCGCCGACGCGGCGGCCTTTCTCCACAACCAGCGCATTGCGGCCGAACTTGGCGGCCTGAATGGCCGCCCGGCGCCCGGCGGGGCCGCTGCCAACGACTATCAAATCGTATTCGGTCACTGTCATCTCCCCCGGAAAACGTCGCGATCGGCGCCGCCGCCGGATGCTTTTACCCGAACATCGTAGTCGGTGACTTTCCAAATTGCGTCGGTTTTCTTCGCCGCGCCATTCCTGATTTAAAACTATCGGGTTGGTTTGCCGCCAACCGGCGCCGCCGTTCCGCCGCGGATGAACCGAAGCGCAGTTGACAGGATGCGCCGTCATGTCATGCTGGTTCCTGAATTCGGGCGAAAAAAGACCCGGATCGTCTTTGCGGGTTAATGGTAACATCTGAAACACGCATCGGGGGCGGCGCTAAGACCGCACCCGGGTTGAGGGGCATGGTACTCGCGAAAGCTTTCGATGAAATGACACTTGCGGACGGCGCATGCCGCGACGCCTACAAGGGTCTTTCTCAATGGCTCCAATGGACGCCGACCGATTTTCTTCGGATGAAGCGCCAGGAGGCCGATGTCCTATTCCGCAGGTTGGGAATTACATTCGCCGTCTATGGCGAAGGCGGCGATCCCGAGCGGCTGATCCCGTTCGACATCATTCCGCGGGTTCTCTCGGCATCGGAATGGCAGTTGATGGAAGACGGCCTGCGGCAGCGCGTCAAAACCCTGAACATGTTCCTGAACGACGTCTATCACGATCAGGAAATCCTGAAGGCCGGGGTGATTCCGGAAAGACTGGTCCTGAACAACAGTTCCTACCTGCCGGAAATGCAGGGCGTTAAGGTTCCCGGCAATGTCTACAGCCATATCGCCGGGATCGACATGGTTCGCGTCGGCGAGGACGAGTTCTACGTCCTGGAAGACAATTGCCGCACGCCGTCCGGCGTTTCCTACATGCTGGAGAACCGGGAAGTCATGATGCGGCTGTTCCCGGCGCTCTTCGCCGAGCATCGGATCGCGCCGGTCGACAATTACGCGGACTATCTTCTCGAATCCCTCAAGGAATGCGCGCCGCCGAAGACCACAGGCGACCCGACGGTCGTGGTCCTGACGCCCGGCATCTTCAACAGCGCCTATTTCGAACATTCCTTCCTGGCCGACCAGATGGGCGTGGAACTGGTCGAGGGGCCGGACCTGTTCGTCGACGACGCCAAGGTCTTCATGCGCACCACCCAGGGGCCGCAGAAGGTCGACGTGATCTACCGGCGGATCGACGACACCTTCCTCGACCCGCTGACCTTCGATCCGAATTCCGTGCTCGGCGTGCCCGGCATCATGAACGCCTACCGGTCCGGCCAGGTGACGCTGGCGAACGCGGTCGGCGCCGGGATCGCCGACGACAAGGCGGTCTATACCTATGTCCCGGACATGATCAAATTCTACCTGGGCGAGGAACCGATCCTGAAGAACGTCCCGACCTACAAATGCGGGGACGACGAGGATCTGGCCTATGTGCTCGACAATCTGGCCGAGCTGGTGGTCAAGGAAGTGCACGGGTCGGGCGGCTACGGCATGCTGGTCGGTCCGCAAGCCAGCGCGAAGGAGCGCGAGGACTATGCCGAGCGGATCAAGGCCGCGCCGTACGAGTTCATCGCGCAGCCCACGCTGGCGCTCAGCACCTGCCCGACCTTCGTCGAATCGGGCGTGGCGCCGCGGCATGTGGATTTCCGCCCTTTCGTCCTGTCGGGCAAGGATGTGCGCATGGTGAAGGGCGGCTTGACCCGCGTCGCGCTGCGCGACGGCTCGCTGGTGGTGAATTCCAGCCAGGGCGGCGGGACCAAGGACACCTGGGTGCTGGAGTAGATACGGGTTTTAGGGACATGCCGGGCAGCCGTCCGGCGACGAAACGGGAGTTGAACGAATATCCATGCTGAGCCGCACCGCCAACAACCTCTATTGGCTGAGCCGCTATATGGAGCGGGCGGAGAACTTCGCCCGCATTCTGGAGGTCGCCGACCGGATGAGCATGATGCCCGGAACCGGCATCGAATCGCAGCAGACGGAATGGCGGTCGACCTTGGCGACGTCGGGCTGCGCCGGGGCGTTCGAGGAGGCGGGCCTGCGGGTCGACGGGCCGACGGTCACCGAATTCCTGGCCCGCAACCCGGATAATCCCTCCAGCATCTATTCCTGCATCCGCGCGGCGCGCGAAAACGGCAGGGCCGTGCGCACCAGCCTGACCATGGAAATGTGGGAATGCCTGAACGATACATGGCTGGGCTTCGACCAGCGCTGGATGGATGCGCGACGCTATAACGAGTTGCGGTCGTTCCTGGATTGGGTGAAGGAACGCTCCACCGTGTTCCGGGGCGGCCTTTACGGCACCATGCTGCGGGACGACGCCTTCGATTTCGCCCGTCTCGGCACCTATGTGGAACGCGCGGACAATACGGCGCGTATTCTGGACGTGAAATACCACATTCTGCTGCCGGAAGGCGAAGAGGTCGGCGGCGGGGTCGATTATTACCAGTGGACAAGCCTGCTGCGCGCCTTTTCGGCCCTCGGCAGTTATCACTACCTTTACCGCGAGAATCCAAAGCCCTGGAAAATCGCGGAACTGATGATCCTGCGCCGGGAAATGCCCCGGTCGCTGATCGGCTGCTATCAGCAGTCGGTCAGTCATTTGGACAGGTTGGCGGAAGCCTACGGGTCAAGGCACGAATGCCACCGGATCGCCGGACAGGTTTATTCTCAGCTGCAATTCTCCGACGCGAACGAGATTTTTCAGAGTGGGCTGCATGAATTCCTGTCCGACTTCATTGTCCGCAACAACCGACTCGGTAATGAAATAGCCCGAAGCTATATGTTCATCGGCTGACGTACCCCGTATTTGCGGGGATCTGCGGTTTTGCCTCCAATGGGACTGGGTCTTGTTAATATCCGTGAGACACGAAACGCGGTACCGGTACGACATGCCGGCCGTCTATACGATACAAAGCTTGAAACTGACCCCGCAGAACACGACCGGGCAGCATGTCCTGTCGTGGGAACTCGATTGCGGGCAGGAGGACACGATTCCGTCCTTCGTCGATTCCTTCGGCAATATCACCCACACCTTCGTCATCAACCGCGAGCACAGCGATGTTCTGATCCGCGTGACCGGACTGGTGCAGACGCATGACGTTTCGGGTGTGGTGGAAGGCGCGCGTGAGCCTTTTCCCCTTGTCGCCTATCTGCGGGAGACGGACCTGACGGCGCCGGACAGAGCGTTGATAGACTTGGCCTGGAGCGTTGGAAAGCAGGCCAAGCCGCTCGACCTCGCCCATGCGCTGATGGGCGCCGTCCGGGAAAAGATCGATTACCTGGAAGGCGAAACCCAGGTGGAAACGACGGCGGCGCAGGCATTGGCGCAGGGCCTCGGCGTTTGCCAGGACCACGCCCATGCCTTCATCTGCTGCGCCCGGCTGCGGGGAATCCCCGCGAGATACGTTTCGGGATACCTGCAGGCGAGCGAGAACAAGGACGAGGTCTACGAGGCCGGACACGCCTGGGCGGAGGCCTATATCGAGGATCTGGGCTGGGTCGGATTCGATGTCGCCAACCGGTCCTGCCCGCACGAAGCCTATCTGCGCGTCGCAGTCGGACTGGACTACCGCGAGGCCGCGCCGATCCGGGGTTTGCGCCTCGGCGGCGGCGCCGAAAGGCTGGACGTTTCCGTCCAGGTCGTGCAGGAGAATAGCCAGCAGTGACGATCGATCGTTCCGGTTGATCAGGGTATTTTCAGGAACATACAGCGATGACGTATTGTATCGGTCTCTATATGGATGACGGGTTTGTCATGCTGGCGGATACGCGCACCAATGCCGGCGTCGACAATATCTCCACCTTTCGAAAATTGTCTGTTTGGGAAGCGCCCGGCGACCGTGTCATGGCGTTGATGACGGCGGGGAACCTCGCGGTTTCCCAAGCGGTCGTGAACCTGCTGCATGAAGGAATCGAATTCTGCGAATTGTCGAGTTCGAAGGAGTGTTCGCGTGAAACGCTGCTGACCGTACCCTCGATGTTCCAGGCGGCCCAATTGGTCGGTGCCGCGATTCGCGAGGTCTACAAGACCGACGGGGAAGCCCTGCAGGCGCAATCGGCCAAGTTCGACGTCTCCATGATCCTCGGCGGGCAGATCAAGGGCCGCCGGATGCGGCTTTTTCAGATTTACAGCGCGGGCAATTTCATCGAAGCGACGCCCGATACCCCGTTCTTCCAGATCGGCGAGAACAAGTACGGCAAACCCATTCTGGACCGGGCCTTTGCCTATCGCACCAAACTTCCCATGGCGGTGAAGCTGGCTTGCGTCTCCATGGATTCCACACTGCGAAGCAATATGTCCGTTGGCATGCCGTTGGACCTGCTGGTCTACAAGAAGGACAGCATCGCGGTTGAAACGCAGCGGCGGATCGAACCGGAGGACGAGTATTTCTCCTCGATCAGCCAGCTTTGGGGCAGCCATCTGCGCGAAGCGCAGGCTTCCTTGCCGAATCCGCCCTGGTTGAAGGGTGATTCCGACTGAATTTCGGCCGAATGCCCCGGACAGCTCGGCCCGGCGCGTTTGTCGATGGCAGCGCCCTGGTAGTCACGAAAAATTAACTTTCACGGTAGCATAATCGGCGAATTGAATGTTCAGCCGGGTGAGCATCCTATTTTGGATGCGATTTTGTGGCGACCCTGCCGACGATTTTGACTGTAATTTTTCGTGATTCGCCGGGGTGCGCTGTTGTCATGAAGCTTATGCGTGGATTTGGTTTTTTTCCGAGCGGGAATGCTATTCTGCTGACCGTTGCGGGGGCGATCGCGATGGGAATCGTCGGACTCGGCGTTTATGTCGAGCGCCTGAAGACCGAGCAGTTCCGCTCCGAAGAACGATCCCGCGTTATCGATCAATTGGCGAATATCCGGACCAGGCTGGAAGGCGCAATCGGCGACAGCGTCGGCCGTCTGGAAGGGATCGTCGCCTATATCGAACGCAATCCCGATTTGACCGAGGAAGAATACGCCGCCTTCGCCTCGCGGCTGATCACCGAGCACAGCCAGATCAAGAATATGGCCGCCGCGCCGGACCTTGTCGTTCGATACGTCTATCCCCGGGAAGGCAATGAAAGCGTTATCGGCCTGGACTACCGCCGCGTGCCGTCGCAATGGCAGGCGGCGCGGCGCGCCCTGGAGACGGGCCGACTGTCGATCGCCGGGCCCGTTGACCTCGTTCAGGGCGGTAGCGGTTTCATCGCGCGGTCGCCGGTTTTCGTCGAGCGGGAGGGAAATTCCTTCTGGGGTCTGGTTTCCGCCGTTGTCGACACCGGCCTCGTCTACGACGCAGCCGGTCTCAACAGCCCCGAGTTGGGGCTGGATATCGCGATCCGCGGGCGCGATGCCCTGGGCCGCGGCGGCGAAATCTTCTTCGGGTCCTTGGCGGATCTGGCGTTGAAGCCGGTCGAACTGGAGGTCAGCGTTCCGAATGGGAAATGGGTCCTGATCGCAACCCCGAAAGCAGGCTGGTATTCGCGGGATTTCTGGGATCATCGCGAAGTGTTCATCGCGGCCGGGTTCGCCTCTCTTCTGATGCTGCTCTCGGTCGCCTTCGCCTATCACCGCAGAACACGCCGGCTTCTGACCCTTCGTTTGGAGAATCTGTCGCGTGCGGTGGATCAAAGCAGCAGCGGGCTGATCATCGCTTCGGCGCGCGGCTATGTCGTCTATGCCAATCCAAGCTTCCTTGCGATGTCGCAGCAGACCGAGGCGGATACCATAGGGGCGCATGTCCGAACCCTGTTCAACGAAGGCGATCTCTCGGTGGGTTTTCCGGCCTTGTGGCGCAGCGTCCTTGCCGGAAACGACTGGCAGGGGGAGCAGAAGAACTGGCGCAGGGACGGAACGCCCTATTGGGAATCGGTTTCCATCACGCCGTTGAAAGACGCCGAGGGGAAGACGCCCGACGTCCTGATCGTGAAAACCGATATTTCGGAAAAGAAGGATTCGGAGGAGGCGCTGGTTCGGGCGAAACTTGGTGCGGAGGCGGCAAACCGTGCGAAGTCCCAGTTCCTGGCAAGCATGAGCCACGAATTGCGGACTCCGTTGAACGCGATCCTCGGCTTCGCGCAGATGCTCGACCTGAACATCGACAAGTCATTGAGCGACCGGCACCAGTCCTATGTCGGCAATATCGTTTCAGCGGGAAAGCATCTGCTCGAGCTTGTGAACGACATCCTCGATCTCGCCAGGGTGGAGGCGGACCGCATGCCCTTGGAACTGGAGATCGTCGATCTGAACGAGCTGATGCGGGATTGCGTCGCCTTGACCAGAACCTCTGCGGAGGCGCGCCATATCTCCATCCACGAAACGATCAGTTCCGGACCTGTCGTGTCCGTCGTGGCCGACCCGCTCAGGCTGAAGCAGGTCATGATCAACCTGTTGACCAACGCCGTGAAGTACAACCGGGACAAGGGCCGCATCGATGTGACCTGCAGTCAGCCTGAAACGGATGTCGTGCGGATATCGGTCGCCGATACCGGTTTGGGGATCGACGAACAGGATGGAAAATCGGTGTTCGAGATGTTCCACCGCCTGAACGCCGACCCGATGGTCGCCCAGGACGGCGCGGGGATCGGTTTGACCGTCAGCAAGATCCTGGTCGAACGGATGAACGGCCGGATCGGCTTCGAGAGCGAGCCGGGCAACGGCAGCACCTTCTGGCTGGAACTGCCGGTCCGATTGGCCGACGGCAGGACCGAAGCCGCGAACGAGACCAGCATGGATGCGATCGTCGCGATCAACGATTTGTCGGAGAGCCGGAAACGGCGCGCCGGATAGTCGCGTCAGTTGGATACGCCCGCGATCGTCACGTCGCGGACCGCAAGATCGCCGCCCCGGTTCAGGATGGCGAAGCCGTCGAAGACCTCCCGGAAACTTCTGTCGGTGACGGCCATCGATACCTGACCGTCCAGTTGCACCTCCATGCCGCCGTCCCGATCGCGGGTCCAGGTCAAATGATGGCTTTGTTCGTCCGTCAGGCCGCTGGTCAGGCGCGCGACATCGATCGTCTGGACCCCGCGGGACGATACCTTCAGCAGCTGCAGGCTGCGGTCGGCCGCGATGTAGGAGAGCCGATAGCCGCTGCTGGCGGTGGCGCCCTGATAGGGGCCGATCTCAAACCCTTCCTCGGTCCCGTTGGCGATGGGGCGCAACGAGAAGGTCACTTCGATTGAAAACGCATTGCTGATGGCAAGCGGGGCCTGAACGGCGGCGAAACTCGCTTGGCTGGCCGTCTGTTGCTGCGTGCCGCCGTTTTGGCCGCCCGATTGATTCCCCTGCAACGCGCCCTGCAGCAGCGCCCCCAACAGGGCCTTGCCGAGGTCTTTCTCATCCGTGCTCTTCGACTGCGATTGCGACGACTGGGACTGCGTCGACTGGCCGGCCGCCCCCTTTTCGATCACCGATCGAAGACCGTGCCGCCAATCGATCAGAAATTCCCCGGCCGTCACCTGCCAGGGCGGGTCGGGCTGCGGACCGCGGGCCGAGAAATCGTCCTGCAGCAGAATTTCCGACCAGGGCCGGTCGTATTTCCCGATCACGGTCCGCAGATCGCGCAGGAACCAGGGATCGATCAACCGTTCCTTCTCTCCCTTCTCCAGAAGGGTGTTCAACTCCTCCACCAAGGCGCCGGTCCTGTCTTCCTGGGCGAAGGGGTCCTTCCCGAAACTGCCCGATTGTGCCCAAGCCATGGGTGCGCCGGCGGCAAGAGCCGATCCTATACACAGGGCCAGGAGTAGCGGGCTCTTTGCGGGTGTTGTCATCATTGTTTCCTCCTGAAAGCCGGAATGGCATCTTGCGCAACCTATGCCTCCAGCGCAACGCTGTGCGGATAACAGCAATGCACGAGCTGTCCATGCCCGCCGGGCGGGCGGCCTGTCGGGAGGAGCCCCACCATGATCAAGGAAAAACCGGTTATCACCATCCGACGCGGGTTTGCCCGTCCCGATTCCGCCCTGGTCGATGCGCTGCGCGGCGCCATGACGGGGCATGTCGTGGACAGCATGTCCGGCCGCGGCGCGCTTGATTACCGGATCAAACCGATTCAGCCGGAACTCAGCACAATCTGCGGGACGGCACTGACCGTGAAGGCGGCGCCGGGCGACAACATGGCGGTGAATGCGGCCCTGGACGTCGCCAAGCCGGGGGACATCATCGTTTGCGCGACGGACAGCTTCGTGGAAACGGCGGTCGTGGGCGATTTGCTCTTGGGCATGATGAAGAATACAGGCGCCACCGGTTTCGTGACAGACGGCTTGATCCGCGACCTGACCGGCATCCGCGGCGTCGGGCTTCCGTGCTTCGCCATGGGCGTTAATCCCAATTCGCCGACCGGCGGCGGCACCGGCACGGTTGGTCTGCCCATCATGATCGGCGGCGTTCATGTGGAATCGGGCGATGTCATCATCGGTGATGAGGACGGCGTCGTCGTCGTGCCGCAAGCGGACCTGGCCAAGGTGATCGAGACGCTGGCGGAAGTGCGGGCGTTGGAGGCGGAGGCCGAAGCCAAGGTGAAGGCGGGACAGAACAGATCGCCGAAATTCACGGCCTTGCAGGAAGCCGGCAAGGTTCTGGAAATCTGACACGGCAATGCCGGGGCGACGGCCCGTCCCGGCATCGCATCCGATTGTTCCGACAGACTCTCTTAGGCGGCTTTAGGCGGTTGCGGGGTTTCGGCCAGATGGCCGGTCTTGATCCAGAACCGTACTCCGTCCGAGCCCGCCTTCGCCTTGAAATCGCTGCCTTTCGGCAGGCGGAGCCAGGCGTTTCGGCCAAGCACTTCACCGCCTTCGGTCAGGCTTCCGTCCAAGACCAGCAGTTCCAGCCCGCCGGGCGCCCCGCGGTCGACTTCGGCGTCCGCCGCCCATCGTTCCAGGCGAACGTCTTCCCGGTCGTCCCGGTGCAGCGGCATCACTTCCACGCCGGGTTCGCCGGCCGATGCCATGTAGGGTTCCTGCCCGGTCTGTTTCCGCACATGAATGCGGTCGGCTAGGTCGAACTGCCACAGTTTGACGAAGATGGTGCAGCCCTTGTCCGATCCCGGCGTGTGGCTGGAGGTCGGCGGGTTGCGGATGTAGCTGCCGGCCGGAAAGTCCCCATGCTCGTCCTGGAAAACCCCCTCAAGGACCAGAAACTCCTCGCCGCCGGTATGGGTATGGGCCGAAAAAGCGCTTTTCGGCGCGTAGCGCACGATGGAGGTCGCGCGCGCCACTTCGCCGCCGATCCTGTCCAACATGCGCCGGTCGACCCCTTTGATGGGCGAGGGGATCCAGTCCAACGTGTCGGTGTGAAGAGCCACGCGCTCGCCGAAATTCGTGTTCACTTCCATCGCTGTTCCTTTCAGGCGGTCACGCTGCGTTTGCTAGGCTCGGC
>Ga0209475_10005029_pt1 | contig 11040 bp, 8 predicted proteins | sample tdDd471_FD_187128 | JGI IMG/M metagenome (GOLD analysis project Ga0209475, IMG submission 187128) | Marine sediment microbial communities from the Atlantic coast under amendment with organic carbon and nitrate - tdDd47.1 (SPAdes)... | ecosystem: Environmental > Aquatic > Marine > Coastal >...
TCACACTCGCCGAGCAGGAATCCTGGAAAAACTAAATCAGGCTTCTTCCTCACAAGCTGTTTTCCACCTCCAAAGTGAGAAGGATATTCAGCTCTTTTTATATCAAATTGGAGCCATAAAGGATGGAACCAATTGAGTATCAAGTGCAAAAAATAATTGCCTCGAACAACTTTTTTAACTTTTATGGCGTTAGAATAATGAGATGCAGTGTGTCAAGTGTACAAGTATGCCAGTTTCTGACCTATTCAGTTATCACATTTCTCATGAAATGTATGCTATTGTCATGCCTAGGCTCAAACACCATGAGCCGCTAAAACCCACCCATAGCAAGCGACGCATTTCCTCCATTTTGAATACTATTTTTACATTAAATTTCGATATATGAGATCAAAGAAGAATTTCGATTACGGAAAGGGAAAGTATTATTTTACTATCAAATCATCTCCTAATAATATCACTATACATCGCAAGGAAAAAGAGGCGGCGCAGAGAACATTCTTACATTACCTAGCTATGGGGAAAGATATTGAATGGCATGGAATGTGGGACGGTAAGAAATTTATCGAAAGTTCACAACCAGCAGCAAATCAACCCGTTTAGTTGAATACTACCTAAGGAAAATCGGATTTCAGAGATCAGCGATACTATATAATAGTCAGCCTTTCTGAATTCCGATTTTCAATTTTTATCTATTTGTCTTCCATACCCGTATGCTTTTCAGTAGCGGTTCTACAGCGGTTTCCCATGCGAAGCCGGAATAGGCATTTTCATGGCCTGCGTTCCTATTTCCGACTTCCCATTTCCCATTTCTGACTTCCCATTTCCCGAGTTTTGAGTAATAAAACAAGGCTTCGAAATACGGAAACAGTCTACAGGAGAAACCGCTGACATTACTACTTCTCTTCCTTCTTTTTGGCCTCTTCCTTCTTCTTTACCTCTTTGGCCGCATCCATTACATCTTGTGTTGCTTTTTGAAGCTCTTCCAATTGTTTTTTCCGATGCTCTTTACGCTTGGCCTCTTCTGCTTCTTCCTGTGCCTTGGCTTCTGCCTTTTCAGCCGCTTTTTCTGCTTCGGTAGGTGGTTGAACTTTGGCGGGATCATTTACCACACCTTCAAAAGGCTCTTTGCTGAAGCTAAGCCCAGCTTTACCGGCGTCGATGTAAATGGTATCACCACTAATAAATTTGCTAGAGAGAACCTCTTTAGATAACTCATTGATCACATCCCGTTGCAACACACGTTTCATCGGCCTTGCACCAAACTGTGGATCGTAACCTCGATCAGCCAGTAGGTCAAGTGCTCGGTCACTCATTTTCACCACGATTCCCTGGCGAGCCAACATCTTATCCACCTTGCGCATTAAGAGTTTCAAGATGGCATGAATCTCTTTGCGAGAAAGCGGCAAGAACATGATCTGTTCGTCGATCCTATTCAAAAATTCGGGTCGAAGATTTTCTTTCAGGTGATCAAACACTTCCTCTTTGGTGGTCTTGATAATATCTGCTCGATGATCTTCCCCTACGGCATCTAAGTCTTCGAAGTTTTCTAGAATTGTCTCAGCCCCCATGTTCGAGGTCATGATGATGAGTGTATTCTTAAAATTGGCAACTCGACCTCGGTTATCAGTCAAGCGACCATCATCTAGTACTTGCAATAAGATATTGAAGGTATCGGGATGCGCCTTTTCGATTTCATCAAGCAAAATGATCGAGTATGGCTTTCTACGCACGGCTTCTGTCAATTGTCCACCTTCATCATAGCCCACATAACCCGGAGGCGCACCTACCAAACGCGAAACGGTATGTCGCTCTTGGTACTCACTCATATCAATACGAGTAATCGCTTTTTCATCATCAAAAAGAACCTCAGCAAGTGCTTTAGCTAGCTCCGTTTTACCCACACCCGTTGGTCCGAGGAAGATAAATGAACCAATCGGACGATCGGCATCTTGTAAGCCAGCCCGACTACGTCGCACGGCATCAGAAACAGCTCTTACTGCCTCATCCTGACCAATCAGTCTTTGGTGAATTTCTTCTTCCAGGCGCAGGAGTTTTTCCTTTTCACTCTGCATCATTTTTGCCACTGGAATACCGGTCCAACGAGCGACAACCTCGCCAATGTCATTGGCAGAAACCTCTTCATTGGTAAATCGATTCTCATCCGGTAGTTTATCCAGTTTTTCTTCGGCGGCCTTGAGCATCGCTTGCTCTTTTTGTAATTCGCCATACCGAATTTTGGCTACGGTTTCAAAGTCACTATTGCGCTCTGCTTTTTCAGCTTTGGTTTCTAGTTCTTCAATGCGCTTCTTGATATTGGTCAGGGTATCTACGATTTCCTTTTCATTCTTCCAACTGGCCCGTACCGAATCGCGTTTTTCTTTGGCATTGGCAATTTGCTCGTGAATGACTTTGAGTTTCTTGCTGTCTTTTTCTCGCTTGATTGCCTCTTTTTCAATCTCCAACTGCCTCACCTTCCGATCCCACTCATCCACTTCCTCTGGAACAGAGTCTAATTCGAGGCGCAACTTGGCCGCAGCTTCATCGATTAGGTCAATCGCTTTATCTGGCAGAAATCGATCTGCAATATATCGATGGGCCAATTCGGCCGCAGCAATCAAAGCCTCATCTAGTATTTCTATTTTATGGTAAACTTCGTATCGCTCTTGCAAACCACGAAGGATAGAAATCGTATCTTCTACACTTGGCTCACCGATTGTTACGGTTTGGAAACGTCGTACCAGTGCTTTGTCCTTCTCAAAGTATTTTTGGTATTCATCGAGTGTAGTAGCACCGATAGTTCTGAGTTCTCCACGAGCCAGCGCAGGCTTGAGTATATTGGCCGCGTCAATGGCTCCCTGGCCACCTCCTGCACCAATGAGTGTATGAATCTCGTCGATGAAAAGAATGATTTCTCCATTCGACTCTGTCACTTCTTTGATCAAGCCTTTCAATCGCTCTTCAAACTCTCCTTTATACTTGGCTCCTGCCACTAGACCAGAAATATCTAGTGTAAATATTTTTTTAGATTTCAGGTTTTCAGGTACATCGCCCTTAACGATACGCCAGGCGATACCTTCTACGATAGCTGTTTTACCTACACCGGGTTCTCCAATGAGGAGAGGGTTGTTTTTCTTTCTACGCGAAAGAATATGTAGCACGCGACGAATTTCTTCGTCTCTCCCGATAATTGGATCTAGCTTTCCTGACTCTGCTTTTTCATTGAGATTGACCCCGAATTTTCGCAATGCATTATAACTTTCTTCTGCGCTTTGATCGGTTACTTTTTTCCCTTTTCGTAACTCATTGATGGCATCTACTAGGCCTTTTTCGGTGGCGCCTTGGTCTTTCAATAACCTAGCCCCCTGATCTGTACCCTGTAAAATGCCTAGGACAATAAGCTCTATCGAGATATATTCATCCCCAAATTTGCTCAGCATCTTTTTGGCTCGACTCAAGGCCCGGTTTGCATCATTGGTCAGAAACTGCTTCTCGGTACCTTTTACTTTGGGGTATCCTTTGACTGCATCCTCTAGTTTGAGTCTAAGCGAAGCCATATTCACCCCTACTTTCTGTAGAAGAAAATTAGCTACATTTTCGTCAATTTCTATGATACCTTTGATGAGGTGCGTCGTATCTACTTGCTGTTGATCCAAGCCAGCCGCTAACTGCTGCGCTTTTAGAATGGCTTCCTGTGCTTTGGTCGTGAAATTATCGTAGGTCATTTATTGTATTTGGTTCTTTTGAAACTAACACGCAACAATTTACTGATTGTTTTATTTTTTATGCCGAAAAAAGAGAGGAATCGTTCAAAATGCGAGTCATCCGGTCCATGATCTGTTGCCGTTCTAGTGAAAAAGTAGCTTGACTCACTTCCAAGTGATCAAAAATGGTCAATGCCTGTTTAGCTCTTAAACGGCATTTCTCGGCTTCCTGTTGCAAATAACGATAATCTGCTTCCTTGGCGAATAAGTTGGCCAAGAAGGCAAGTTGGCCTTCATTAAATTGCCTTTTTAATAGCAAAAAGTCCATCCACTGCGTAGATGTAATAGCATCCAATTCACTGGGGTTGAATTGTAAAAGATCATCATAAGTTTCCTCCAGTATAATAATACCAGGGCCCGGCTCTTTTCCTAATAAGATGGCTAGAACTTTGGCTAATTCTTGCGCCCAACGAAGAATATAATCTCTTTGAATCATTAATAAGGTGTGTATGGCCGCAATATGCTAAAATCCGACGGCTGTAAAGATAAAAATCGTTGAATGATATAAAAAATCAGATAATAGATGGATTTTTGATACCTTAATGGAGTAAATAAATGGATTTAATCCTTGTTCATGCATCTTGCTGTCTTTGTAAAACAAGCACTAATTAATTTGGGTTGTTGTCTATTTATCTGCACCATGGGGTTTGGAAATAATGAATCCTGTAGTACGTCTGCGTACCGTTTCAAGTCTATCACTGTTAATGATAATTTATCGCATAGCCATGTCAATGGTATGATTCAAGACACCCTCGGGTGCATCTGGATTGGCACCAATAACGGCTTAAATCGTTTTGATGGATATCGTTTTACCTTAGAAGTGCTGGAAATTATATTGGATAATCCGCCCGATATTGTCGTAAGTGATGTGATGATGCCAGTAATGGACGGTATTCCACTTTGTAAATCCATCAAAGAACACGAGTTAATTGCACACCTACCGCTCATTTTATTGACTGCCAGACTTCTGCCTTTGGAGAAACATCAAAACCCACCCGTCAAGGCACCAAGACTAAAATTTTTACTTCATCAATTTGAAAATGCAAAGTTGCCTCCAAATAGCAATCAGCATTGACACGATAACTTGTCCATTTTGGACTACCCGCCCCCCTCCGAATCCCCATAGCTTTGTAATCGAGTTATTAAGCATTTAACTGGATCAAAGTAAATCAAATGAGAAAAATGATGTTAGTTTCAATCGTATCGCTATTATTACTAAGCAATTGTCAACTGATTAAAGAAATGGAGGCAGGGATTCAGCCAGTCACCGCTCAAGCTACTTTTTACATGCCGGCTGAAGAAGCTGCACATGAAGGAACTTGGTTGCAATGGCCCCATAATTATACCTATCGTAGGCATAGCCAGAGACATGATGAAACCTTTATTGCGATGGCCAAAGCCCTCCATACTGGAGAGAAGGTGCATATTGTAGTTTACAATGAGGAAGAGGAAAATCGAGTGGAAGCTTTATTGATAGATGCCGACCTAGATATGACCCAAATTGACTTTTTTCAATGGAAAACAGATGATTATTGGGTAAGAGATAATGGGCCGATTTTCGTATACAATGAGCAGAATGAACTAGTAGTAGAAAACTGGGGGTTCAATGGCTGGGGAGAGAAAACTCCGTTTTCTCATTGCAATAAAATACCGACCAAAGTGGCCCAAAAGCTTGAAATGGAAGCTATAAACGTACCGATGATCAATGAAGGTGGTTCGGTCGAAATCGATGGCCATGGTACTTTACTCGCCAAGCGGAGTTCTATCTTGAATGAGAATCGCAACCCAGGTCTCACCCAGGCGCAAGCCGAAGCCTATTTCAGACAATACCTCGGCGTGAGCCATTTCATTTGGTTGGAAGGTTATCCGGGTGAAGAAATTACAGATGATCACATCGATGGGACGGCACGTTTCGCCAATGCCCATACCATCGTCACTAACACAGAGACCAATGCCGATCCAGAGGAATATAACCTACTGAAAAAGGCCGAAAACGTGAATGGCGAGCCGTATAATATCGTCCATTTGCCCCTTACAAAGTATCGTTTGCCTTCTTCACGAGATCATGGCATTTACATCAACTTTTATGTTGGAAATGAAGTCGTCCTGGTCCCCAACTTTGAAGACCCTAATGATGCGGTGGCCAATGCCATTCTACAAGAAGTTTTCCCCGATAGAAGAGTCGTAGGTATTCCGGCGATAGAATTAGGTCTAGATGGCGGCGGGGTGCATTGTGTGACGCAGCAGCAGCCAGTGGGGAGGTAGGGAGGTGAAAGGGTGAAAGGGTGAAAGGGTGAAGTGATGAAGTGATGAAGGGACTTCTTCTTCACCTCTTCACCTCTTCACCTCTTCACCCATTCACTGCCTCACCGCTTCCACCTGATCAGCTGAAATAGGACTTGCGCTATTCCCAAAATTACTCCTTACATAGGTGAGTATCTCGGCTATCTCTTCGTTACTTAAAAAGCTATGCTGCGGCATGACGCCGCTGTAGGCTTCCCCATTTACCTCGATGCCTCCTTCCATTCCGTTGAGAATAATCCCGATTAAACGATTCGCATCTCCTAGGACATAGTCGGTGCCGGCTAAGGGAGGGAATCGGCCAGAAGCACCCAGGCCATTCTTTTGATGACAAATTCCACAATAGAGATGATAGAGGGCCTGGCCTTTATCCGTGATTTCTTCTTGCAAGTTATCGGTGACTTCATCCGGCGTGCGGATATGAGACAATTGCTTGCGGGCTTCCATGGCGGCTAGTTGCGGTGTGCCAAATTCCTCTTTCTTCCCAGTGTAGGTCACTCGCCAAATTTTTCCTTTTTCTGTCTCTGCAATGTAGAGGCTTCCATCCGGAGCAACGGCTAGTCCCATTGGGCGGTATTTCGCGTCTTTTACACTGACAATAGGATCAACCTGGGCAAAGCCATCGGCAAACACTTCCCATTCTTGGCGTATTTCTCCGTCCTTGAAAGGAATAAAACCAATGAAGTAGCCGGATTGTGGATAGGGCGCTCGATTAGTTGAGCCATGAAAGGCAATAAAGGCGCCTCCTTGGTAGCGATCGGGGAATTGATCTCCTTCATAAAACAGAAGATCGTTAGGGGCCCAATGGCCAGGGAAACCCATTACAGGATTGTCAAAATCAGCGCATCTACCGATTGTTTTCCCATCTCCTCCATATTCGGGGCCCAGTACTTTTTGGCCCTGCATTTGGTCATAAAAGCAGTAGGGCCAACCAAAGTTACTGCCTTCGGTAACCTTTAAAAACTCTTCGGAGGGGAGGAGTGCGCTTTGCCAGGGGGAAAAATGGTTGGGGAACAGTCGAAGCAAATCGTCTCGCCCGTGCATAACCAGGTATAATTCATTGCTTTCTTTATTCCAGTTCATAGCCACCACACTTCGTATGCCACTGGCGTATTTTTTCCCATTCAATTGGGTTTGACACAAGTCATTGGCATCAAATTGCCAGATGCCTCCGTGGTATTCCAGCTGAGGGCAAGGATCAATCCCCGGCATACCGGGCGTGCGTTTGGGGTCCTGGCAGGCATTAGAAGGCGCACCATAAGGAACATAAAGGTGTCCTTCTTCATCAAAGGCAATGGGTTTGCCATTGTGTTCGTGATCGCCATGCTCGTGGTCGTCCAAGACGATGATTTCTGGTGGGTCTTCTGGCACCATTTGATCCGCTTTTAATCGATGCCTATAAACGGCCAATTCCGTACTCGAATAGAGGAAACTATCCCGAATGTGCATGGCGGTTTGGTAACCATGTTTTCCTTTGTGCTCGTACACACCAAATCGCCTAATAATATCTGCTCGACCGTCTTGATTAGTATCGCGAAGCACTACGCTTCCTCCTTCTTCGTTGGAATAGCGCAATTTGACAAATAGATCACCATTGTCTCGCACGGCTAATTGCCGGGCTTTACCGTCTAGGCTATCCACTACCACAACCGCTTCAAAACCCTCGGGTAAGAAGAGTCCACCATTGGGCGCTTCAGGCGTCGGTGATTCGCAGCTGTAATGGAAAGAAAGGAATAAGAGCAAAATAAAGAAAGGGCCAATACCACGAGAAGCGAGGCATGGCGTTGGGTTAAGTTGGTGTTTTCGTAAAGGCATATATCGTGTAGGCTGATGTTCCTATCTGTGGGTACCCTCCAGGTACTTTCTCTACATTACTGTTGCCCCCTGTTCTTCGTCAAAAACCTTTTCAATTTAAGCAATGAAAATGAGAATGTTGATAATATGGGTGGGAAAACCTTATATTAAGTTAGCATTGGTTAAGATTCAAATCGGATTTTGTTATCCTAAAAGAGAGCCGAGGTAATGCGGAAGCGGGGAGTTTTAAGAATATGGAAGAACAATACTAGGGTACTAGCCATCTTCTGGTTGAAAAGCACTAGTTTTTGTGGGTTTGGACTATTTCTTTCTTTTTGAAGTTCGATATTTGTGACATCACAAGAGAAAATGATATGATTCTAATACCACAGCGATTATTTGAAGATAGGCAGGTGAGCGTCATCTTACGGGAAGGGAATACGGCGATTTTAGCCAAAGAGCTGGACCAAGCTATTACGCAACGAGAGGCTTATGTATCGAACCATGTGGTCTCTATTGTTCTAGCTGGGCAGCAGCATATTCGCACCTACGATGAGGAATGGATCAAAATTCTAGAAAATGAATTAGTCTTTATTCCGAGAGGTTTGTATTACGTATCTGATCTATTGCCAACAAAAGGTAATTTCAAGAGCCTACTCTTTTACTTTGATGATAGTCATATACATTCCTTTTTAGCCCATTCAAAAGTTAGTGAATTCAGCAAAAAGGCTGTTCCTAGCTATCTTAAGTTGGGCGCAGTACCTATGATGAATCAATTCGCTGAGACCCTGCTCCTGATTTATAAAAACCAAGAGGTAAATGATAAAAGCCTGCTGCCTTTAAAAATATTGGAACTCCTACATTTGATCAATAACCTGGTACCTGAACAACAATTGGCTGATTTCCTCTTTAGATTGACTTTGCCCAAAAAGCGTCAACTAAAAGACTTGATGGAAAAGAACTACGATAAACCGCTAAAAGTTGAAGACTATGCCTATCTGTCGGGGCGCAGCTTGAGTTCCTTCCGACGTGATTTTAGAACTTTTTATGATACTACACCACAGCAATGGTTAAAGGATCGTCGACTTGAAAAAGCCCTACATCTACTAGCCGAAAATGATATTAGTGTCACCTCCTTGGCCTATGAAGTAGGCTATGAAAACACGTCTTATTTTATCAAAGAATTCAAAAAAAAGGTGGGCCAATCTCCTAAGCAATATATGCTTACCAAACGGAATGATCAACTCTTGAATTAAAGTGTTTTTCTGAAGTTTCATATACCCAGACTTTGGAATACTTGTGTAGTACTTGGTCGATTGTTTCCTATCGACTCCATCATTTTTGGATAGGTTAATAGCTGATGTTTAATGCTGCCTCTGTTTGAGAGGAACAGTATACAAGTTCTATAATTACTTACAGCGAGCAGGAGTTCCTTAAGGCAGGCGTAATTGAGGTCAGCTAACCAGTAAGAGCTTGTCGCCAATATATATATAACAAAATAGGAATCATGAAAATCACTTTTATCGGATTAGGAATTATGGGGAGCCGCATGGCTGCCAACTTGCTTAAAAAGGGGCTTGACCTTACCGTCTACAATCGATCTAAAGAGCCAATGGAGGCTTTAATAGCCCAAGGCGCAAAGGGTGCCACTACCTTACAAGCTTCAGTGGCTGATGCGGATATAGTATTCAGCATGTTATCTACGCCAGAAGTGGTGAAAAGCTGTTTCTTTGGCCCAACTGGCGCTTTAGAAAGCATGAAACCGAATGCAATATGGGTGGATTGCACTACTGTTAATCCTTCCTTTAGTAGAGAGGCAGCAGCGGCAGCTAAAACCAATGGTTTACGCTTCCTGGACGCACCAGTAGCTGGTACGAAACCGCAGGCAGCGGCAGCAAGTTTGGCTTTCTTTGTGGGAGGAGAAGCCCAGGATTTGGCCGAGGTAAAGACGTACCTAGACCATATGGGAGCAAAGGTAATGCACGCAGGGGCCATTAGTAAAGGAGCGGCTTTTAAAATGCTGGTCAACATTATGCTTGCGCAATCCATGTTGATCTTTTCGGAGGCTACGCTTTTGGGTGAAAAATTGGGATTTACCCAAGACTTTTTACTCAATACCTTACCCAATCTGGTTGTATCGGCTCCTTTTACAAAATTTAAGGCAGAGATGGTGCGTGAAGACAATTATGAAGTACAATTTCCCTTGGAGTGGATGCATAAAGATTTGCATTTAGCGACTGTTACAGCCTATGAATTGAGTCAGCCGCTCTATCTGGCCAATGTAAGTAAAGTGCTCTTTGCAGAAGCTCGACGGAAAGGAATGGGCCGATTAGATTTTGCTGCCATACATCGGTTTTTAGCGGAGCGTGCAGCGGAATAAGTCAAAAAAGAGAAGGTATATAGGAGGAGCTTTTTTATGAGAATAAGTTTCCGAACGAGCTATTGATCTATTTGTTTTTCTTTATTTTCAGGTTTTCATGATGAAAGAAACTCACTAGCATGCAGTTCAAACTATCCATAAGTCTTTTTTTAATGCTTCTCTTTATGTCCGCTTGTAGCGATACAACTACAACTGAAGGAGCAGACTTGATCGCCATTAAAAATGTTACCCTTATTGATGCTGTACAAGGGCAGCGAGATAATGTAACCGTAATATGGGAAGGGAATAAAATTAAGGAAGTCGTGGATGCTGCTTCCGCAGCGCTGCCAAAAGGAGCAACAGTTATTGATGGTACGGGCAAGTTTTTGATACCGGGTTTGTGGGACGCACATGTACACCTAGCCTATGAACAAGGAGTGACGCCTGCCATGTTTAAACTCTTTCTAGTAAATGGAGTCACAAGCATTAGAGATACAGGAGGGCACCTTGAGCTGGTGAAGCCGCATAAAGATGCCGCAGAAGCTAATCCCAAGGCATCGCCGAGAGTGAAAATATCAGGCCCATTGCTCGATGGCTTGCCACGAGTATACGATGGGAGTAGTACTTTCAGACCCGATCTATCAGAAGGTATACATTCTATTCAAAAGGCGAAGAATTTTGTAGCCAAATTGGATGCCGCTGGTGTTGACTTAATCAAAGCATATGAGATGCTAGCACCAGATGTATACGAGGCAGTCGTTGCTGAAGCGACTAAAAGAGGGTTACCTGTAACCGGGCACGTGCCACTTAGTATAGATGTAATTA
>Ga0209475_10005030_pt1 | contig 11039 bp, 11 predicted proteins | sample tdDd471_FD_187128 | JGI IMG/M metagenome (GOLD analysis project Ga0209475, IMG submission 187128) | Marine sediment microbial communities from the Atlantic coast under amendment with organic carbon and nitrate - tdDd47.1 (SPAdes)... | ecosystem: Environmental > Aquatic > Marine > Coastal >...
TACCCCGTCAGGACGCCAACGCCAAGAGCTTGTCGTTCATTCGTGATGCGGAAATCGAAAATACCATTCGTCTGTATGCTTCGCCACTCTTGGAATCCGCTGGCATTCCGCCGCAATCGGTTAATATCTTTCTGGTCCAAGACAACACCCTAAACGCATTTGTCGCAAAAGGCCTTAATATCTTTATCCATACGGGTCTCCTGCAGCAGTCAAAGAATGCCGGGGAGGTTATTGGCGTCCTAGCGCACGAAATCGGCCATATCGCCGGAGGACATCTGGCCAGAACCGGCGACGCCATTGGCGATGCTAAGGCTAAGACGTTGCTCGGCTACGTTCTTGGTGGCGCCGCCGTTTTGGCGGGCCGGGGCGATGTCGGCACAGCGATTATCGCCGGTGGGCAGCATGCCGGACTCGCCTCGTTCTTGTCTTACAGCCGCGCCCAGGAAAGCGCAGCCGACCAAGCCGCCATGCGTTTTCTGGACGACACCCATCAATCCGCGAAAGGGCTTAGAGACTTTATGGCTCAATTGGAAGATCAGGAGTTGCTCAGTCCAGACCGGCAAGACCCCTACATGCGGACCCACCCGGTTACCCGCACTCGTATTCAGGGGATTGAGGAACATCTATCGAGCTCCGACCATTCGAAGAGTCCCTCCCCTCCCGAATACGACTATTGGCATGGCCGGATGGTCGCCAAACTGAACGCCTTCATTCATCCCACGGGACGAACGCTACGCACCTATAAAGAAAACGACCCCAGTTTGACCAGCCGCTATGCCAGATCGATCGCCTACTACCGAAAACGGCAATTGGACCAAGCTCTTTTTCTGATTGAAGGGCTTATCGGAGAAAACCAAAGCGATCCCTATTTTCAAGAACTTAAAGGACAAATGCTATTTGAAAACGGCAAGATTGGCGAGGCGATCGCTCCTTATGAAAAAGCCAAGGAGCTTTTGCCGGGCAATCCTCTAATTCTTATTGATCTTGCCCGCGCGCAAATTGAAATGAACGATCCGGCTTTACTTCAGCCGGCCATTGACAATCTCAAACAAGCCTTGGCCGTCGAACCCAACTCGCCGTTTGCTTGGCGGCAGCTTGCCATCGCGGCTGGAAAAAGCGGACAGACGGGCCTCGTCGCTGTGGCCCTTGCCGAAGAGGCCTATCTCCTGGGAAGAAAATCCGAAGCGCTTCATCATATCGGCAAGGCCGAACAAATGCTTCCCCGAGGATCGCGCGAGTGGCTCCGGCTGCAAGATATCAAGGCGCAAATTGAACAATGGAAAGAATAGTACGGCCTTGAAACCCGCCCCTTTCATTCCTCTCGTCATTGCCGTCCTCCTGCTAACGTCCTGCGGTTACGATTCAGCTATCAGCGGCCCCGAAGGGCGTATGGCCATTCTGCCATCGACGCCGTTTCAAGACTCGTCTTGGCGCTCGGTCAATGCCCCGCAGGACCAATATGGCTACGATGAAATGTTCGGCAAAAGCGCCTTGTACCTTATCAACGGCGAGGACGATTACCGGCTATTCCGGAAAACCAAAGCGACATTGTTGAGCAACCCGTTCTTAAGTTGGGAGTGGTACCTCCGCCCCTTCTTGGGACATTACCATCCGGTAAAATTGACTATCGGTTTTCGCAGCAGCCAAAATGGCAGCGGAGGGTGGGTTTCCGGCCTTGGCGGCTCGCTTCCGTCACACGACCGCCTCCTGACCATTGCCTGGGCAGAAACTCCGCAGCTTTCGGGCTCCCTTCGTAAGCATGGCAACTCGGCTTTCTATTTTATCGGCGGAGGCGAGCAAGGCATCAACCGCTGGAGACAAGACGCCGTCGACCTTGCCTCTCTCTATCAACGCACATGGCCGGAAGACGACCCGACAATGACCAAAATCGCTTTTATCGGCATCGCCGTGGAGGGCGGGATGACCGCAACGAGGGGGCACATCACCAACCTCCTCTTAACCCGCTAAACGATCTTGATATTGCGCTCCGCTTTTCCCGCTTGTCCGCCTACGCCCCCTGGTACACTATGCGCCACTACTTCAACACCAATAAGGTTGCCTTCCTCCATGCCGCTCAATAAAAAAATTCTGACATTTGCCTTCTCTCTTCTTATCACCATTTTCGTCATCAGCCCGTCTTACGCCACAGAAGACCTTTCGCCTTCCCAACGAGAACAGGTCATCCAACTCATTCGTAAGACCTTGACCGAAAACCCCGAAATAATCATGGAAGCGCTAGACGAACTCCGGCAGCGCAGAGAGGCAGCCGAGGCGGCCCAAAAAGAAAAAGTGCTCAGTGAAAACAAGGCCATCATTTTTAACGATCCACTGACTCCGGTCGCCGGCAACCCGGAAGGCGACGTATCGCTGGTTGAGTTTTTCGATTACCGTTGCGGATACTGCAAACGGGTTTTCCCTGCGGTCATGGAATTGGTTAAGTCCGACACCAACCTCCGATACGTCATCAAAGAGTTTCCGATCCTCGGGGAAGAATCACTTTTCGCTGCGAAAGCCGCTTTGGCGGCAAAGAAGCAAAATAAATATTTTGAAATGCACGTAGCACTGATGAGCGTTCAAGGCGGACTTACCAATAGCAAAGTAATGGCAACCGCGAAAAGTCTGGGCCTCGACATCGAGACGCTTAAAACCGATATGGAAGCGGAAGATGTAAAAAGAGCGCTGCAAAACAACTATGCGCTTGCCCAATCTCTCGGAATCACCGGAACGCCGGCGTTTATTATTGGAGACGAGGTCGTTCCAGGCGCAATTGGACTGGATCAGCTAAAGGCCTTAATTGCCGAGGCTCGCAACCAAAGCGCCCAAGATTGATTAGCCCGGATGAGGACACTTTTCAGCCTTTGGCTATAGGTGTAGAGTGTCCTTTCGTCGAGAATAACCGCAAGGCAACCACTCCCTGGGGAATCCCATACTCAACGTTGTCTTGCCTTGTCGCGAGGGGGTCTTAAGTGTCTAACGACAGTCCAGAAACTACCATCATTGAAACTGCAGAAGAGCTGTTGGCGCATGCCTTGGCTCTAGAAACGGAAGCTGCTGAACGTTACGAAGAAATCGCCGATAATTTGGAAGTCCATAACAACCCGGAAGTCGCCGAACTGTTCAGAAAGTTGGCAAAATACGGGCGTATGCACGCTGCGGAAGTAGAAGAGATGTCTAAGGGTATGGACCTGCCGCACATTGCCCCCTGGGAATTCAAATGGTCCACGGAAACCGGCGAAAGCCCCGAGGCGCCACCCACCGAAGATATCCACTACATGATGACGCCCTATCAGGCATTACATGTTGCCCATTCGGTAGAAAGCCAGGCACAAAAGTTTTATGCCGGTGTGGCGGAATCTTCACCGGACGATCGAACGAAAAAAATTGCGGCTGAGTTCGCCGATGAAGAGCAAGAACATGTCGACCTTCTGGTGGAATGGCTGAAGAAATATCCGAAACCGGAAAAAGACTGGGATTACGATCCCGACCCACCCATGATGCATGAGTAGGTAATTTCTATTCGCCGGAGGCGACCGGCAGAATGACGTAACGAAAACCGTCCACCCCTTCGACCAGAAGGAGGACGGTTTTCTTTTGAGAATTGACCGCCTGGTAAATGATCGCCGAAGCGCGCCTGGGCTCCCAGACCGGTTCCTGATTGATTTGATGGATCAGCTCGCCGCGCTTAAGATCGATTTTTGGCGCAGTTGCCTCATCGATAATCGTCACGACAACGCCTGTGGACCCCCATCTTAAATTAAAACGGCTCCGAATTTTTTCAGAAAGCGATGCAAGGGTAATTCCGGCAACACCAACCGTTGCAAAAGAATTTTTCGAAATTCGCCAAGATGCGGGCCATACCCCAGCTTCTAGTGACAGTTCAACTTCTCCGGTGTGGCGCACGACAAGCGCCTTGGCGACATCTTCCGGCTTCAGTTTTTTTGCCTCGGCAACAAGGTCTTCAAACTTTTTGATCGCCTTGCCGGAAAACTCAATGATCAAATCGCCACGCCGAAAACCGGCTTTTGCCGCCGGACCGCCCAATGCCACATCGCGTACCAGAACGCCATCGACCGAGGAGCGCCCTAAGGCTTCCGCCAATTTTGCCGACATCCCTTGTATCTGCATCCCGACAAAGCCGCCGCTATCGGACGCCCATCCATTAGTCCCCGGAAAAAAAACGCTCCCAATGGCGAAAAAGAAAAAAAGTCGGAGACAGATCATGGGTTTTAAAGATCAGAACAGCCCTGGATGATTCGATACTAACAAATTGAATTATTGCGACAAAATTCAACATCAACAAACAATTCCAAATGTCCTTATTTGATCAGGAGCAACTATTTGCAAACAGGAGGAGAAACCACCTCAATCTTCTTTAAATCGGCGCGAATTCCAAACCGCTCGTAGTTGTAGGTAATCTGTTCAGCAATCCCGCTTTCTAAAATTAGTGCCGACATCTCCAAAACGGGGGACGCCATTGTTCCTTCCAATGGAAAATAGGCAAGCTCCATTCGCCAACGTCTTCCCGCGAGCAAATCCCGACTATTTTTGACGTTTGGCTGTCCAAGCGGAGTGATCAACGTGGTCACAAAATGACCGGAGGCCCCATCGAAACCATCGAAAACTTTATGCTCAACCTGTTTTTTGCCTTCCAAGGCGGCGGCGATGAGCTGTTTGGTGTGCTCAATCGGAAACACGGTTTCCGGGGATAACACCTTTGTCATTGAGGTCGGCTTCTTATACTGGGCAACGACTTTACCCTCGTTATCGACTGCGACGCTGCCTTGAATATCTAAAACGGTCGCGCCGTTTTTTTGCCGGGTATTAAACCGATAATCGCGCCCGTTGGCTAATTCCAAAACAGCCGAATTGCTAATGCTCTCGATAACGCCGACGGTCGGCACATCCATCCTCTGCGACATTTTTTGGGCAAGTATCCATCCCTCACAGACTCGCTCCAACCGAAGGGTCAACAATCCGGAGAGACCGACAATCTGTGCGTTGCTTTTTTTGGAAACCAAAGACAGCTGATATCCGGCCTGATGGGCTTGCAATTCCAGCGCATGGGCAATGCCTGGGTAGCAAAAAGCCGAAAAAACCGTTGCGAAAGCGCCAAACAGCGACATCTTTCGGATTATTGGCATGGCTTTCTCATTTTTAGTTTTTCCTCAACCACCTGATAAATGTCCAATCCGGTAATTCCGGCGATTTCATCGAATGGAAATGACGTTTCCTCCAGCAGAACCCGCGCATGACGCCTTGGGTCCATACGCGCCTTGCTTCTGGCCACTCTAATATTGGAGGGCCGTTTACCACCCTCCCCAAACAGATCGGCGTCCAGGCCGCGCCGTCTTGCCGCCCGCAAAGCTTCTTCCCGGCGCAGTTTGTCCATACGGAGCTGATAATCCGACAGATTCGCCGCTCGAATGAACTCTTGCTCCCGGAGCCATTCTTCATGAGTCTTCTTCGGATATTCGGGAACCTGTTCAGGGGCTGGAGGCTGATTGGCCGCGGCTTCCTCGAGAGTCATGCCATTCCGTGCCGCCATACGTTTTGCGGCATCCAAAGCATTGTTACGCTCTCCCTCAAAAGGGCTGGATTTAGCCAATTCGAGCAGGTTTCGGAACCTTTTGCGCTCATCAATTGTAAAAGGCTTGGAAATTGATCTACTCCCTATTTTTCCAACGACCGAAAAAGAACAAACCCTAATCCTGCAACGACGACTGCAACGAATCCACCGAAAAACACGTTTTCTTTTAATGTCGGATGGTTGCCATAGGTTCCTCGACAATGTCATAATCTTCAAATATTTAACGGCAGAAAGTTCATCGGGGGCGTAGAAACGCAACTGTTTTTTGGCTGGAGGGGAGAAACCAGCCGTCTACAGGAAGATTGAGTGGATATAAAATTTCAAAACCGCTTGTCTTATAAACAGGCTCGGGGTGCAGTGTTGATCGCACTGGCGCTTGGGGCTCTGTTTAGTGCGTTCCAAATTTTTTCGGACCTGTTCAAGGAACGCGAAGAAATCAGCGGCACAGTCCTGCAGGTTCTAAGCGCCCTCAAGGAACCCGCCACTCAGGCAGTTTACGGCCTCGACAATGTTTTGGCCGACAAGGTGGCCGAAGGTCTTTTTGAATACAGACCCATCTACAAAGCAACCATCGTTGACGACTTCGGCAATCAACTCTCCTCGCTGGAGCGCCCACAACTCGAAGGGCGGCTGGACTGGTTGGCGGAGCTCTTTTTCGGCGAGGACCGGGAGTTTGTTCTCCCCCTGACTCATCGCACGGCGTCCGACCCAATCGGCAAGGTTTTGGTTAAGGTCGACACCTACCTGATCGCCTCCAGCTTTTTTGACCGGGCGTTCCTGATCATTATTGGCGGTTTTCTGCGCAATGCGCTTTTGGCGCTGATTTTGACGTTTGTGTTCTACATAATGGTCACAAAACCCCTCCTCCAGATCATCGATTCGTTTTTGAGGGTTTCAACCACCAATCCTTCAAAGACATTGCTGCCGCTTCCGCGCTCGCACAAACACGATGAGTTTTCTTTGCTCGTCGAAACGGCAAATGGCGTTTTGAAGTCTCTGGACGAAAGCTTGCTGCAACGCCGGAAACTCAGCCAAGCGGTGGAGCAAAGCCCCGCAGCTGTTGTCATCACCGACCGCAACATGACTGTTGAATACGTCAACCCCAAATACGAAGAGACGAGCGGATATAGTTACGACGAAATCGTCGGCACAAAGGTCCAGTTCATCGACCCCGCCCTCGCGTCTGAAGAACAAAGCCAAGAATTATGGGAAACCATCACCAGCGGAAACGAATGGCACGGCGAACTGTATTCCCGCCGCAAGAACGGCGAGCAATTCTGGGAATACGCCTCCATCTCTCCCATTAAATCCGAGGCGGGCGTCATCACCCATTTTCTGGCGGTCAAGGAAGACATCTCCATTCGCAAAGCCTATGAGGAACGCCTCCTCCGCCAAGCCAACTATGATGAGCTGTCCGGTCTGCCCAATCGCGTCCTGCTGCATGACCGCCTGGCCAATGCAATCAACCTCGCGCAATGGCACGACCGCAAGGTCGCCGTGATGTTTATCGGCCTCGATAGGCTTAAGAGCATCAATGAGACCCTGGGCTACAACACCGGCGACAGCCTGCTTAAAGAAGCCGCCGACCGTTTGCAGAATTCCGTCTTCCAAGGCGATACCGTTGCTCGATTCGGTGGCGACGAGTTCGTTGTTTTGCTACCGGGTGCGAAAAGCATCCGGGCAGCGGAACGGGTCGGTGACCGGATATTGAACGCTTTCCGCTGTCCCTTCCGTTTCTCGGAACACGAATTTGTCACGACCGTCAGTATCGGCATATCCGTTTTTCCCGATGACGGCGACAATCCGCACGTGTTGCTGAGCAATGCTCAAACCGCGATGAACCGTGCGAAAGACCATGGCCGGGACTGTTACCGGTTCTTTACCCAGGCAATGAACCATCTCGCCCTTGAACGCTTGCAGATGGAAAACGAATTGCGAGGAGCGCTTGAGCGTTCCGAAATGCGTCTCCACTATCAACCGATTATCAATTTGGAAAACGGGGTCGCCAACGAAATCGAGGCTCTTATCCGCTGGGAGCGCCCTGGACACGGCCTCGTTCAGCCGGATCAGTTTATCCCTCTTGCAGAAGATACCGGCCTTGTCGTTCCCATCGGGGAGTGGGTCATCGACGAGGCCTGCAACCAAATAAAAAAACTACGCAACAACGGCTATCCGGCCATGAAGGTCGCCGTCAACATCTCCTCACAACAACTGATCTCTGAATCTTTCATCGATACGCTATCGGCCATACTGGAGCGCTCCAACGTACCGGCCGAAGCCCTTGAATTGGAGGTTACGGAGCGCGTCCTGATGAACGAAACGCCGGAAACGATAGCGACGCTGGAACGGATCAGCCGACTCGGCGTCCACCTATCGATTGATGACTTCGGCACGGGGTACTCTTCGCTCAGTTACCTACGCCGGTTCCCGTTCGACACACTCAAAATCGACCGTTCTTTCGTCAAAGACGTAACCTTTGACGATGAGGCGGCGGGACTGGTCGACGCCATTATCGCCATGGCGCGCAGCATGGATATGAAAGTCGTGGCGGAAGGCGTTGAAACCCACGACCAGTTGGCCTTCTTAAAAGACCGGGGATGTATCGTCGGCCAAGGTTATTTATTCAGCAAACCGAAAACATTCGAAGAATTGCAGGTTTTTTTGAATGAACCGGTCCAGCTTCGCGCTTAAACCAGCATATTGGCGCAAGTTTGACGCCGTACGCTCCCATCAAAAAAGCCGATTGTTCTCGGCCCACTCTAAAAAATCCGATTTCTTTTCGTAAACCTCTTGATTTAGACCGTATGGACCGGTACTAAAACCGCCGACGGATAGGTGGCCGAGTGGCTGAAGGCGCTCCCCTGCTAAGGGAGTATGGGCGGAAGTCCATCGAGGGTTCGAATCCCTCCCTGTCCGCCAGAACTCCTGGCTCAGGAGTCCGCGATGGGTCTAAAAATAGCGAAAAACCTAAGGTTTTGTCCCCTGTGCTGTTCGCCGGGGTTCGTTCGCATGCGCCCACGTTTGCTGTTGAAGTATGGGCTGAAGTATGGGCTGAATAGCTGTAGGTTTCCTGATGGAGACCTGTTTGGAATGCCTTCTATTCACCTAAGCTCAGACGATCATGGCTAAACTCAACGCACTCCAAGTATCGCGACTCCAAGAAAAAGGCCTCTACAACGACGGCGACGGCCTCTATTTGCGCGTTACGGAGCAAGGCACCAAGTCTTGGATGTTCAGATACCGGATAGACGGCAAGCTCCGCGACCACGGCCTAGGCTCGCTCAAAACTCTGACACTTGCCGATGCACGGGAAGCAGCCAAGGAATGCCGCAAGATGCGGCTAGCAGGCCTCGATCCGATCAAAGAGAAAGAGAAGCTTCGCGCTGCCGTCCGTCTGGAAGCTGCACGAGCCATATCCTTCCAGGACTGCGCAGACGCCTACATCAAAGCCCACAAGGCAAGTTGGAAGAACGAGAAGCACCAAGCTCAGTGGGGCTCGACGCTCAAGACCTACGCCTACCCTGTCTTCGGAGACCTATCAGTGGCTGACGTAGACGTTACGCTCGTTATGAAAGCCCTGGAACCGATCTGGACGGAGAAATCCGAAACCGCTGCTCGGCTGCGCGGGAGAATCGAGAGGGTATTGGACTGGGCGAAGGTGAGCGGCTACCGGGAGGGCGAGAACCCCGCCCGCTGGCGCGGCAACCTGAGCCACCTGCTGCCCGCCCGAAGCAAGGTGAAGCGTGTAGAGCACCACAAGGCGCTTCCTTATAAGGAATTACCGGAATTCTGGAAAGAGCTGGCGAAACACTCCGGCACGGCTATCCAGGCGCTCCGCTTCACCATTCTCACCGCCGCTCGTACCGGAGAAGTGATCGGAGCAACCTGGGACGAAATAGACCTTGAAGAAAAGGTCTGGACGATACCGGCGGAGCGCATGAAGGCCGGAAGCGAGCACCGCGTACCGCTTACGCCTGCTGTTGTGACAATCCTCAACGCGATGAAGAAAGAAAAGAGAAACAACTACGTCTTTCCCGGCCTCAAGAAAAACAAGCCACTCTCCAACATGTCGCTCCTAAAGGTGCTGAAAGACATGGAGCGCGGCGGCCTCACCGTCCATGGCTTCCGCAGCACCTTCCGAGACTGGGCGGCTGAAACGACCAACTTCCCCCGTGAAGTTGCCGAGGCCGCGCTAGCGCATACGCTAGACAATAAAGTGGAAGCAGCCTACCGCCGGACGGACTTCTTCGAGAAACGAAGGGAGTTGATGGAAGAGTGGGCGGTGTTCACTGAAACGAACAACTCGCCTAAAGCTGATTAATCTTCCTCAAAAATTTATGCAGCCCAATTGTTGACATGGATCAAAAGACTCGCATTAATTGTATATCTTTCGGATTTCAATTCATGTGGTGCACTTATGATCGATTCACGTTCTAAACGCTTGACTGCTTTTTTGACCCTTTTCGGTTTGGCAATTTTCATCCCTTCCCTTTCCGCTTTTGCAGGAATTACTCAATTCGATGCGCAGCGCATGGTGACACAGGGGTGCAGCGACCTTAGGAACAAAGCAAATTTCACAATTTCCACTCGCTGCTCTTTCAGTGTGCGCAACATTCAAACACATAACTCCACAGATGGTCCCGTTGCAGATATCACCGTCTATAGCAGCGGGATGCTCTACGACATCACCTTCATCGCGCGCTACCGTCTAAAAGCATCAGGACAGCATGAGCTGGTCGATGTTATGAAAATTCAGTAATCCTCACGCCCCCTGCTCCCCCCTTTAAACCGCTGGAAGCCGATAGAGAAATGGGCGACATCTTTTGCCTTGTGACGTGGTGTCGCCCCGCAACGCTTTACGGGCATGGTGACCCCATGAAAGAGAGCGTGGCATGAGCCTGGAAAGTGGGGATTACATATACGCAGCAGTCTTGCTTGGTGTGACCGTTGTGAGCCACCGATTTGTACGGGCTGTAAACTATGGCTTTCTTTTCAAAGTTGTCGCCGTAGTCGGAACTTTCGTCATGCTGCGCGACTTTTACGACAACTATGGATGGCGACTGGACACGGTTCAGGCCAACCTGTGGCGCACTGTTTCGCCGGAATGGAGCCTTATCTTTGGCGTCGCATCTGGGCTCATCCTAGTTCTGCGTGACCGCTACGCACCGATGCTGACTGAAGCTGGAGCGTTAGTTTGGAATATGCAGCGAAAAGCAAAGGCAGAACTCGACCACCGACGCCGCGAGACTGAGGCCGATCTACGACGCCAAAAACGCGAAAGTGCCGCCGCTCTCGAACGGGAAAGACAACAGGCACAGGAAGAACTAGAGCGGATTCGATTTAATCCTGGTCATATCCTGCTGCAGCGAAGTAGTTGATACATTCTGTTGGCGAGAATGCGTAGCTGAGGTTTCCGAGTGTTTCCCACAGGGCCTCGACGGTCCTCGGTTTG
>Ga0209475_10005033_pt1 | contig 11034 bp, 10 predicted proteins | sample tdDd471_FD_187128 | JGI IMG/M metagenome (GOLD analysis project Ga0209475, IMG submission 187128) | Marine sediment microbial communities from the Atlantic coast under amendment with organic carbon and nitrate - tdDd47.1 (SPAdes)... | ecosystem: Environmental > Aquatic > Marine > Coastal >...
TCGGCGGATGGGTCAATTTCGTAGGGGTTACGACTAAAAAATGTGTTGACCGTTGCCGTAAATTGTGGGTCTTGTGCCGAGAGTTTATCAACAATCGCTTGAATTTCGGCAGTGACTTCATCGAGCGTATCATCAGGGAGTAAGCGACGTTCTAGCTCGATGCGACACTGTGCAGAATAGACCGATTGTGATGTTCCACCGTGCATCAAGGGTACATGAATCGAGGCTGTTCCTAATAGCGGATGACTTTTGCCTTGAAGTAAATCATGGGATAATTTTTCAATTTCGACTAAGATACGCCCCATGTGCAAATTGGCATCAATACCTTCATGATGACGCGCCCCATGTGCCGCCCGCCCGTGTGTAATAACTTCAATCCATGCAAAACCACGATGCGCGCAACAAATGCGTAAATTGGTCGGCTCAGTCAAAATCGCCGCATCTGCCCTAACCTGTCGGACAAGATGCTCTGTACCTTTACTACCATACTCTTCATCAATCACCGCCGTAAACAGTAAATCACCTGCTAATTGAACATCAGCATCAACGAAGCTCTTCATCACCGTAAGCATCGCCGCGAGACTGGCTTTCATATCATATGAACCACGTCCGTATAATTTGCCGTCCCGTATTTCACCAGAAAAGGGGTCTGCCATACCCGTTACGCCCACAGTGTCCAAATGGGCATTCAACAACAGTGATTTACCCGTTCCTGCACCCTTTAATATACCGACAACATTACTCCGCCCCGATTCAACTTCATAGATCATTGGTTCAATGCCAATGTTGATGAGGGCATCGGTGACGTAGCGCGCCATTTCGCCCTCACCAACTGCGCCTGATTCCAAATCAGAATTCACCGAATTGATGCGTACCATCGCCTGTGTTTGATCGATCAAGTAATCATGGTCTAAGGGAATATGCGTCATGATTTTACCTTTTACGAAATCGGTGAATTTCTTATACCATATCGGCATTGATAAAAATTGCAAGTAGCGCAAAATCAGATCATAATGAGACAATAAAATCTATCGAATTAAAATTTGTATAGCAAGTTAGCCTGTTAGCTGATTAGCCCAAATGGACGTTAAGTAGGTACATTAACACGCAAGAAGCCAATACTGACGATGACTAATCCCCCCATCAAAATTCCACCGATGATAAATGGGGCTGTTGCGCCATATGTCTGAAAGATCAACCCGCCAATCAAAGGCGCGCTAGCATTTGCCGCACTCACCAGCGACGAGCTGACCCCCAACGCCTGACCATATTCTTGTTCGTTGACATTTTGTGTAATTAAGCTATTGATGCTCGGACGGATAAGACCCGCTCCAACAGAAATCGGGACAATTGCCAGCAATAGCCATATAACACCACCAACACCATTATTCCCGTTTTCAGGGAGTTGAACACCAATATCTCCGATAACAGCTTCTGTACCCGATGGCACTTGTGAGAGTAAGTCTTTGGCAACTAATTCGCGCACATAAAATGGATGTGGTTGGTTGGGGGTTGTACCCGTTAGCAATAAGCCAATAGTCAGCAACCCCATCGCCCCAATTACTAATCGACGCTCCCCATAGCGCGCACTCCATTTGCCGATGAACCGCGTTTGAACCATCACCAACAAAATACCGATCATCAAGAAGATGAAGGCGTTACCTTGTCCCAAAAATCCTAATTGACTCAGTGTGAATAATCCCAACAGACTTTCATAACCAAAGAAGATTATCTGTTGAGCAAACATCAAAATCAGGAGTAAGCGAATTTGTGGTTTGGCAAGGTATCGTAAGATAATGAATGGACTAATTGATACACGATTTGTTTGCCCTCGTTTTTCGGGCGGGAGTGTTTCATCAAACATCCGCCATGTAATCAGCAATGATACAAACGAATAAATCGCCGCTGTTAGCGCAGGAATCGCCAGTGAGTCTGTCAGTTCAAATGTGAGGATAGCGATTAATGGACCGAAGATAAACCCTAATCCAAATGCCGCGCCTGTTATCCCTAAGCCCCGTGTCCGATTGGATTTATCCGTGATATCGCTTAGTGCCGCCTGCGCAGTCGATATGTTAGCGCCAAATATGCCATCCAATAAGCGCGACAAGATAATCATTTCCAATGATCCCGCCATCGCCAATATGATAAAGCTGATACAGGTGGTCGCTTGACTAATTAGGAGTAATGGTTTGCGTCCAAAGCGGTCAGATAACGCACCCATCATCGGCACACCCATTAGTTGAGCTAAAGGAAAAGATGCGGTCACAATTCCGATTTGTAAAGGGGTTGCCCCATATGTCGCGGCGTAGATATGCAGAAGTGGCAGAATCACTGTCAATCCAAGCATATCAACAAACACGAGCAGGAATATCGGTATAACACGGCGCATATCAAGCGGTGTAGAATTAGATTGCGTTGGATTTGTCATATTTCATTTAATTCATCAATATCAATCAGAAAGACGTACTTTAACTGGTGTTATAGCAAACATATAGGCTCAAATTTATTATCAGGAATTGCCGTATCGGTTGGAACATTATGGATCGATTAATAAATAGATTAATGTTACAAAATGGATAGTCTTCCAGAATAGAAGATAATAATTTGCCTAAATATCTTGACCATGCTACTTTTAAGATACCGATAATGAGGCTGGTCGGAGAAAAGTACAGATGCTCACATCAAAAGAACTTACCAACAAACGACTTCGTATGGTTGATGAACAATTGATTGCACGGGGGATCAATGATCGGCGTGTATTAGATGTGATGCGTACAATCCCGCGACACGAATTTGTTGAGGATGTTTATCAACAATTTGCTTATGATGATACTCCCCTACCGATCGGTGAAAATCAAACGATCTCTCAGCCATATATGGTTGCATTCATGACAGAACGTTTACGACTCAAGCCGACGGATTCTGTGTTAGAAATTGGGACGGGATCGGGCTATCAAACATCCATTTTGTCAGAATTAGTGGGTTATGTATATAGCCTTGAACGCTCTAGTCGATTAGCTGATTTAGCTGGTCAACGCCTAAGTGATATGCGATATTCGAATGTGGATATTCATATTGGGGATGGGAGTCAGGGATTGGCGGATATGTCGCCTTATGATGCGATTCTGGTTGCCGCCGCCGCGCCAAAAGTACCGAGTGTGTTATGTTCACAACTCAAGCATAATGGCGGACGCATGATCATTCCCATTGGGGATCGCTCACAACAAGAACTCCGCTTGATTATCCGTCGTGGCGATAGAGTCACCTCGCGCACGTTATTGTTATGCAAGTTTGTCCCACTCATCGGACGCTATGGCTTTAAACCTGGTCGCCAAGATACGTCTTCACTCGTTTAAAAGAACGCAACTCATATAAATGAAATAGGGGCAGGTTTTTAAACCCAACCCTATATAATGATTTTCAACTTTCGATGTGATCTATGATTCGCTCGTTGTTTCTAGATCACTCATGAGTGGCATAGCGGCTTGCATGGAATGAACACCTGTTGCACCATCAGGACGAGTCCCGCGTGTTTCGAGGCTTTGCAATCTGCCATTTGTATCATAAGTACGGACGGCAAATGTATATGAGCCTTCTTGGAATGCCCAATCATATCGCCAAATCACCCATGTGACCTCTGATAGTGGTTGGCGTAATTGTGCTTCTTCCCAATCACCACCATTCACACTGATTTCTACTTTCGAGATACCTTTTGCACCAGAATAAGCGATACCACCCACAGGCACAATGTAGCCCTCATCAACTTTCAAGATCGAATCGGTTGCAACAGAATCCACAACGGAAACAGTATTCACAATCGCATCAACACTCCAGCCACGGCGTACCCAATAGCCTTCGTCCCATGCGTCCACAAATTCGATACTTTCAATCCACTTCGGTTGCTTCATCCCATAATGATCGGGGATATAAATACGCAGTGGGAAACCATGTTTTTGCTTTAGAGGTTGATCGTCCCATTCATAAGCGAACATGATCCGATCATCGGCATTGATGGTCTCCATTTTGACGTATTCATCAAACCCATCAGCACCTGTGATTTTAAGAGCCACGGCATTACTTTGTGGCTGTACCATCTCCAGAAAATCTTTCATAAGGAAGCCAGACCATTTTGTGGTACTGATAAGGTCACCACCGACACGATTACTGATGCACGATAAGGTTACATACTTTTCAACACGGTCAAACGAATCATAAAGCTCTTGTAATGAGAGACTCACTGGATTATCGACCAAGCCCGTTACATCTAATGTCCATTCACTCGAATTAATAACCGGTGGACGGGAGCTAATATCAATCCGATAATGGTCATCTAATGGTGTGTATTCAGGACGTGTACCGGGAGCTGGTTTGAGATTTCCCTCGACCATGTTGGGGAGTGCATTACCTGCCCCATCCGCAACATCTGTATCAGGTAAATCTGCAACAACTTGACCGGAACCAGGACGACTACCAAGTAACGCACCCAATCCCGCACCAATAACAGTTAGGGTTGCGGTTGCGCCACCGATGCGTACCATAAATTGGCGGCGATCAAGGGCTTCGACAAGAATTTGTTCGCCTGTGGCTTCATCAATTTTGGTCTTGGCTTCACTATGTGCGAGGTCATTATAAATCCAGTTGAGAGCAATCCCCCAACCCATAAAAATGAGCATCACCCAGATGATCTGCAAGACAGGTGAAGCAGTTGCCGTTAGGTTGACTTGCATCGAAATTAACAACATAATCGCGCCAAAACCAAGTCCGAGAATCATACCGGAGTAGACAGACCGTAGGGTTGATTTACTGCGATTTACGACGATGAAGAATATCAACCCAATGACAATGCCTAATCCCCAAAACGCACCCAATCCCATGAGTTGTTCAGCAGTTTTGGCGGCAGTTGATGTTTCGCCTAAATTGAAATTAATAATTAAATCGACCATCGTATCAATACCGAAGGTCAATAATCCACCGGGTAAATTACGCGATACAAAGTCAAATACATCGAATGGGATAAACGGTAGACCAGCAACTTGGTCTGCTAAAAACATAAGTGCAATGGCAGGAGCGGTCAATAATCCACCAATTAATGCGCCTAGCCATATAGAAGGTTTTCGTACAGTTTCCATAATATCTCTTCTTCTGATTCGAATACTGATACCACTAGTATAGACAACATTTATTGCAATGGGATTAAAATACGCTCTGAATATCCTGCGATTTTTGGTTAAATACTTACGAAATTATTTCAGACTGCTATAATGACAGTCGATTAATCCATAATAGGACACTTAAAAATGCCGATTGTAATTCTGGCACATGGGGCTTTGGGCGCGTTTGATGAGATCATTTTTGTTAGTATTGCGATTGTGTTTATCGGTATGATGGCATTTAGCTGGTTTCGCAGTCAACAATTACCAGATGAATACGACAACGAGCCGATTATCAAGCACGAATCATCCAATAAAGAGCATTTTAAATTGGATTAATTCCACGTGAATCGACAAGCTGGATGCGGCAAATCTAATATATGCTAGAATAAATCAATATAGGTTTATATCTGCTTATCCTCTCTTATACAAGGTTACAACTATGAAAAAAATGCGCTTAAATCATTTATCTTGCTGGTTGTTAATCGTTTTATTGTTACTCTCATCTACGATAATTCTAGCTCAAGATGATGATGACGATGAATATTACGACGATGAATACTCTGATGAGTATTACGACGACGAATACGATGATGAGTATTATGACGACGAATACGATGATGAGTATTACGACGACGAATATGATGATGAGTATTATGATAACGAATACGATGATGAGTATGACATCGACTGCGATTCCCCAGATCTCAGTGATGACGATTATGACACCTATTGTGGCGAATATTATGAAGATTATGAGATTGACTGCGAATCACTTGATCTCAGTGATGACGATTTTGATTATTATTGCGGGAGTTATTATGTAGAGTACGACATCGACTGCGACTCCCCTGACCTCAGTGATGACGATTTTGATTACTACTGTGATTTTGATTATGAAGAATATATGGATGAGTTCGGCGATTTTATCGAAATCGATGCATTTGACGACAATTTTATTGTGGGTGGCGAAACAGTTTCGGGAAATGTTCTCGGTGAGTTCGATATATCTGATACAACTGACCTTGAAGGGACATTGACAGGTGCTGAACAACAGCTTTGGGATGCTTTCAAGCGCATTGTTCCAGCCGAATGGGTCAATAGGATTTCCTCATTTGAAGTGATTGACGATCCTGAAACATCTGGTTATGTGTATATTGATGATAATGATCCCACCAAATTTGTACTGGCATTAAATATCGAGGAAGTCAATGATTCTACTGAACTGAATCACACCATCGTTCATGAACTTGCCCATATCATCACGCTCAACTCGGCACAGGTCAGTAATGGTTCGGCTTCCTGTTCAACACTCGCACTCGATGAAGGCTGTACAAATTCAAATTCGTATATCAATCAATTTAACAGCCAATTTTGGGAAACCGATGCCGATGGTTTTGTCAGCGACTATGCCTCAACGGATGTTGCCGAAGATATAGCCGAGAGTTTTGCTGCTTTTGTTCTGAATAATAAACCAGCAGGTAATTCCGTTGCCGATCAAAAAATCAACTTTTTCTATAATTATCCGAACTTAGTTCAGTTGCGCCAAGAAATTCGAGCCAATATTGCAGGGACATCCAATTAATTCGCCGGATACAAGTGCTTTTGATTCTCAGTACAGTTCAGAGTAAGGAGACCTGTTAGCGAATAGGTTGAATCTCAATATTTTAGAATGATAGGGTATTCAAAATGCACAACCCAGAGTTGCGGAGATCATTCATATTTAGAATGTTCCTCCGCATCTTCGTTACTTCCTTTCTCAGTGTTAAAATTGAGCAAACTCCCAATTTCTGTGTGAAACACATAATTGGTAACATCCATATCTAAAATTTATTCAAATCATAGGATTTTAACCCATGAAGATAGAACATGTTGCATTTAATGTAGAAGATTCCCGCGCATTGGCAGATTGGTATGCCACCCATCTTGGCATGACCATCGTCCGATCTATCGAAGAAGCCCCTTATATTCGGTTTTTAGCCGATAGTGATGGTACAACTTTACTCGAAGTGTATAGCAATCCACTTGGCGAATATGTCCAGTATGGCACATTCCACCCTGTGACCTTCCACATTGCATTCACCGTCGAAGATATGGATGGCACACGACAACGACTAGAAGAGGCGGGTGGTAAGATTGATGGCGAGGTCGAAGTCACTGCATTAGGCGATAAATTAGGATTTGTGCGTGACCCGTGGGGTAATGCGGTACAGTTGGTACAACGTAAAAACCCATTAATGAGATAAATTTGTATAGGGGAGAGTTTGCGGACTTTCCCCACAATCGACTCATCTAATACGGGAATAACCAGTATTCCCCTGCGAATCCCTCAGCCGTCCAGCCATATATAAATTCGTTCGATACCAGATACCAGTTATACCCTTCATTACACACAGGTCCATCTTGCACATAAACCACTTCACTGGGGTAAATTTCACCAAACCATGCACTATTAGCAGACCAACTCTGGCGAACATTATTATTTTCTCCGGGTCCAAGTATCGCATATTGACCGGGATTGAGACGCGCAGGCAACTTGCAACCACTGGCTACATTCGGGACGGCAGTTGGTAGCGGTGCAGGTGTTGGTGGGACAGGTGTTGGGGCATCAGGTGGACGAACATTAATGATAATCGGTGAATCAGCAACAACCCACTCCATCGGCGACCAAGCAACATTAACAGGACTCGGCGTGTTATAGATCAAGCTTTCATCACTGGTGATAATTTTTTGTTTGCGTTGCGAGCTTGTATCCCAGATGAATACACCACTGCCATCAGCCCATGCCACAATTCCGCCAGTTGGTGAAATCGTCGGCTGATACCCACTGTCAATCGAGTAAGTGTTATATCCCAGCGCAGACACACTACCACTATCATTTACATACCACTCAAAGGCATAACTGCCAACATATGCTGGAATCAGTTGCAGGGAGCTATCCCCAACTTTTTGCAAAACAGGTGAACTTGAAAGCGGCGTATAACTGCCTGTCGTAGGGTCTAATAATCCCCAGCGATTATCTGATTGTAGGGCGATCATTGCTTTGCCATTATGATTCAGCCAATGATGTGATGTAGACGCATTCCCATTGGGATCAATGAAGTCCAAATCCATACTGAACAATGTACCAGTATCAGAATCATAAACTTCTAGCGTATCCACACCTTGAAAGTCATCACCGACAATATTAAAGATACTACGACTGATCCCCCCATCACTCCATTGCAAAGGTGGTAAATAAATTTCTCCACCATCTTGATAACCAAGGCTGATATTACTAACGAGTGTTGATGTTGTATCGGTACGGAAATCGTGAATCTGTATGGATGTGTTGGGGAAGCTATTTAGTTCTGTCCATGCGATACGTGTACCGTCAGGTGACCAAACAGGATATGAGCGATAAATACCATCTTCAATCGCGTTTGATTGATCGGTAATCCATTGGAATTCACGGGTTGCAGTATCCATCACCCAGATATTCGCATAAGGTTGTGCCCATTCATTATTGACAATAGCATCAGCAAAAGAACCATCGTAGGACGCAAATGCAATCATCGAGCGATCAGGCGATAAAATCCCACCACCATTATATCCCCAATTTGTGATTTGCTGAGGCACATTATTCGACAGTGACCATGTAAACAGATCACCATTACTATAGGCAATTAGATCATCGGATTGTGCTTGTCCGACAAGAGGAACACACAAAATAAATAAGATAATAAAACATTGACGCACAATTAATCGCATGATTAACTTCCTTACGTTGGGTCAGATGCAAGATATAAACTATTATCAGCATATCATCTAATAAGATAGACAACCCTTAACAAAAGGATGCTTTGCCTACTGTAATTCTATAGTGTCCACGCTACAATGTTGATATGACAGTCTATAGAATAACATAAGGCAATCTCATGGAAATCGAATTTGACTTTTTAACTGAGGGAGATGAACTTCCTGATGCGTTTTTAAGCGCATACGAATTGGACATGATGTTCGATCATACCCGCCAGTCAATACGTAAGGGACTAGAGCGAAAATTTGATGCGATTATGTGTACCGATCATTGTGTCGCCCCCAAATTTAAAATCACAGGACTCTATAATAACGAGACTGAACAGATGGATATTCAATATCATGTGGATACCTGTTGCAAGCTGTTTTTGGTGCGTGTGATGGCGATTCTCAATAAGAAGGGGTAGTTCGAGAGTTCCGAAGAGCGATTCCTCTGATGAAGAAACAGGAGAAGAATCGAATACAAGTGCTCTTGATGACGCGGTCTTCAGGGAGTTAGACGCGTCTGCACTAAAAAGGAACATCACAAGTGAGATGGCTAATCAATTATCACCGTCAGAATTGCTCCTCAGAGTATTCTCTTAACCATAGCGTCGTTCATATTTATTACGCCCCTCTTACATCAGAATGGGTAACTCATTAATAGTAAATAACAAAATCTTGACATTTCCCCGAAATCCCCCGTGATTGTTAGTGTTCATTAACATCATTAAAAAGATGCTGTCTTTTAAAACGTATCGGTTCATAATACGTAGGGTAAACGTAGGGTTACGGCTTATCCCCCGTAAAGTAACGGGACAAACACTGCGATATGGTAGTTAAAAGAACCAGACCCCTAAAGTTTGGGGGAACTATTATCAACCAAATTGCGTCATCATAAGAGATGAATAGCATAAAGTGAGAAAATGAAATGATGCCGATTATGACGGAAGAACAAACAGATTACGATGATTTAACATTTGATTTAGAATGTCCAACATGCGAAACACACGCAATCTTTGTCTATATCGGTAAACAAACCTTCCCTGAAGCCGTTGCCGAAAAACTCGGATTGCCAACCGACATCCATCTATGGCGCTGTAGTAATTGTCTCTCGACTATCAGCCATGTGGATTTGGGTATAGAACTATAAGCTATTCCCAACGTTGATGTCGAAGCATTACAATGCTCTATGATAACATCAACCACGAAAGAGCAATGGAATGCGCGTTATTTTACAACGGGTCACTCACGGTAGTGTAACAGTTGATGGCACGATTACGGGGCAAATCAAGCAGGGATTTGTTGCATTGGTCGGGGTCACACATGATGATACTCCAGCTGAAGCCGAACTCCTCGCCAAGAAAACGGCTGTCTTACGGGTCTTTTCTGATGCTGATGATAAAATGAATCTTTCCATACAAGATGTTGATGGTGGCGTACTGGTCATCTCACAATTTACCCTCTATGCCGATACCCGTAAAGGTCGCCGCCCCAGTTATACGCAAGCCTCCCGTCCCGAACATGCTGAACCTCTTGTCAAACACTACGCCGATTGCCTCCAAAAAGAAGGTGTTCAACAAGTCGAACAGGGTATATTTGGCGCAATGATGCACGTCGAAATTCACAACGATGGACCTGTTACAATCATCCTCGATACAGATGCCCTCTAATCAGTCTGCGGTCATAATCTGTTCGAAATGTACCCAAGCAGAATAGCATCCAATCGGTGAAAATTTCAGTTTTACAACGTTTTATCTTGAGTCGCTAGCCACTTATTTTCGGTTGCCTGATCTAATAATTGCCGTACATAATCCCACAATGCACTTGATGAATTCCCCACACCTTCTACATTACGTTGATACACTTGTTCAAATGTTGGATTATGCTCTTTCCAGCTTGCGCCACCTTCTGTCCAAATGTTATGCAAAAATGGCAATAATCGGTCAATTGCAATTGCAAACTTCGCATCTGCTGATTCCCCTGCCTCAAATTCATACCATAACGCTTTCAGTTCATCACCTTGACCATTGGATAACAATCCAAAAATACGCTCTGCGGCTTGTTGCTCTCGTTCTTCCTTATCCTCATACCCCACTTCATCAAA
>Ga0209475_10005039_pt1 | contig 11028 bp, 9 predicted proteins | sample tdDd471_FD_187128 | JGI IMG/M metagenome (GOLD analysis project Ga0209475, IMG submission 187128) | Marine sediment microbial communities from the Atlantic coast under amendment with organic carbon and nitrate - tdDd47.1 (SPAdes)... | ecosystem: Environmental > Aquatic > Marine > Coastal >...
CCTGGCCGACCCGGTTCTGGGTACCGACAAGGCGGCGCGGGTCGAGGAGATGGTCTGGGCGATGGCGGATATCGCCGACGCCAAGGCCCTGGCGGAGGCCCTGGCCGCCGATTGAGAGAGGAGGGACCGATGACCTACGACGATATCCTCTACGAAAAGAACGATCGCGTCGCGACCGTCACCCTCAACCGACCGCACGCCCACAATGCGCTGACCACGCGCATGCTCGAGGAGATCGAGGACGCCATGGGCATGATCGAGAAAGACGACGACGTGATCGCCGTGGTCCTCACCGGCGCCGGCACCGAGGCTTTCTGCGCCGGGATCGACCTGGAGGAGACCGTCGGCCAGGACGGCGCCGGGGGCCGCGCCAGCGGCAAACGCATCCACCGGACCGACAAGGCGGTGCGCATGCTGGAAAAACCGGTAATCGCCAAGGTGCGCGGCCTGTGCCTGGGCGCCGGGCTGGAGCTTGCCGTGTCCTGCGACATGATTATCGGCACCGAGGAATCGCGCTATGGCCTGCCCCATATGCGGATCGGCATCGCCTCCATCGTCGAGGCGGCGATCCTTCCCCAGGCGATCGGCATCTTCCGGACCAAGGAGCTATGCTTCACCGCCGATTTCTGGGACGGCAGGAAGGCCGAAAGCGTGGGGCTGATCAACCGGGCGGTCGCCGAGGCCGACCTCGACAGCGAGGTCGACGCCCTGACCCGGAAGCTGTGCGGCTGGAGCCCGGTCGCCATGGGGGTGCAGAAGAACATCATCAATCAGTGGATGGATTCGGACCTTCAATCGGCGATCGACTATTCGATCGCCGCCATTTCCGCCGTCTTCGAATCCGACGACCAGAAGGAAGGCATGGCGGCCTTCCTGGAAAAGCGCAAACCCGTCTTCAAGGGGCGCTAGAGCGCAGCAAAAAGTCGAGAACCAGTCGGTTGTAGTCCTCGGCGCGCTCGAACTGGGCCCAGTGGCCGGCGTCGGCGATGATCTCGACCTCGATGTCCGGGCGGACCGCCCGGCAGACCCCGATCCGATGCGCCAGCGACGGCCAGGGCATGGGGTCCAGCGCCCCCCACAGCATCTGCACCGGACAGGCGATTCGCGGCAGCAGGTCCTCGATCACCGCCAGATGGCTGAGCTTGATGCTGCGGAACCGGGTCAGGCGGATGTTGCGGATATGCAGCGACAGGGTCTCGTCGTCGATGGCGGAATCATGGGCCAGCATCATGGCCCGCAGATTATGGCGGTAGACGGCGCGCTTCTCCGCCGCGGTCATGTCGTCGCGCAGGCGCCGGTTGCCCAGATCGCGCCCGGTCGGCTTGCCGAACCCGCCGGGTGCCAGCAGCGACAGCTTTCGCAGCCGCGCGCCCAACCCGGCGGCGAGCCCCAGCCCGATGGTCCCGCCGAAGGAGAAGCAGACGAGGGTCACCGGCGCGTCCTTGCCGATCGCCGCGTCGAGGGCGGCGCGGATCATCCCCACATAGCCGTCGAAATCGACATCGTCGGGCGGCGCCGCCGAGCGGCCGAAACCGGGCTGATCGACCGCGAGGACCGTGAAATGGCGGGACAGGGCGTCGATGTTGCGCAGCCAATGGGTCCAGGACCCGGTGCCCCCATGCAGAAGGACCAGCGCCGGCCCGGCGCCGGCGCGATGGATGGCCAGCCCGCCCTGCATGTCCCGGACCACCCCCAGCTCCGCCATCCGGCGGGCGAGGATCGCCTCGGCGTCGGGCGCGGGCGCGTCGGGCGTCGAGCTTTCCATGCGGACGTTATCCTTTCCGGGGATGGCGGGGCGCGCGGACCATAGCAAGCGTCGGGGCGCCTCCGAAAGCCCCCGACGCCGGCCCGCGTTGACCGGGCAACTTGGCGCTCCTATGCTCCGCGCCCAATGAGACAGACAAAGACATAGAGGGAGTGAAATCCGCCCCATGACTTACGAAGACATCACCTACGACTCGGCGGACAACGTCGCGACCGTCACCATCAACCGGCCGGAAAAACGCAACGCCGTCCGTCCTCAGACTTACGAGGAACTGACCCACGCGATGCATCGCGCGGCCGACGACCCGGAGGTCGGCGTGGTTGTGTTGACCGGGGCCGGCGACAAGGCCTTCTGTTCGGGTGGCGATGTCAGCGACCAGTCGGGGCGCACCCCGGTCTCGGGCCGCGCCCATATGCGCCGACTGTTCGCCATGTCCTCGGTCATGCGGATGATGGACAAGCCGCTGGTCGCCAAGGTGCGGGGCTTCTGCGTCGGCGGCGGCAACGAGTTGCAGCTTTTCTGCGACATGACCGTCGCCAGCGAGGACTCCCAGTTCGGCCAGACCGGCCCGCGCGTCGGCGGGGTGCCGATCTGGGGCGCCTGCCAGCTTCTGGCGCGCTATGTCGGCGAGCGCAAGGCGCGCGAGATGCTGTTCACCTGCAAGCGCTATTCGGCCCAAGAAGCATTGGAGATGGGGCTGATCAACGAGGTCTGCCCGGCCGAGGAGCTGGACGCTCGGGTCGCCGATCTGTGCAACACCATCCTCGATCTCAGCCCGCAGAGCCTGCGGATCGCCAAGCTGGCGCTGAACGCCGGGTCCGACCAGGAGTTCTATTCGGCCTACTTCCCCAACGCCGAGCTGCTGGCCTCGATCTACGGCAACGACGAGAACCGCGAGGGCATCTCCGCCTTCCTGGAGAAGCGCCCGGTCGATTTCCGCCGCTTCCGCAACGCCGGCTGAGGGAACGCCGATGGTCGACTATGCGATCAAGGACCGCGCCGCCCTGATCACCGGCGGCGCGCGCGGGATCGGCTATGCCACCGCCAGGATCCTGGCGGCCGAGGGCGCGCGGCTGGCGCTGGTCGATATCGACGGCGACGCCGCCAGGCAAGCCGCCGAGCGGCTGACCGCCGAGACCGGCGCCCAGGCCGTCGGCATCCGCACCGACATCACCGACCTGGCCGATGTCCGCGACATGGCCAAGAACGCCGAGGCCGCCCTCGGCTCGGTCGATATCGCGATCAACAGCGCCGCGGTGGTGGACGACAAGACCTTCCTGGAATCCGACGAGGCCGACTGGAAGCGGGTCATCGACGTGCTGCTGTACGGCCCCATCCATGTCACCCACGCCCTGCTGCCCGGCATGTGCGAGCGCGGCTGGGGCCGGGTGGTGTGCCTGGCGTCGGACGCCGGGCGCATGGGCCAGGCGCGGCTGTCCTATTACGGCGCCGCCAAGGCGGGCGTGATCGCGCTGGTCAAGTCGGTGGCGCAGGAGGTGGGCCGCTCGGGCGTGACGCTCAATGTCGTCTCCCCCGGCGCCACCAACACGGAAATGCGCCAGGCCCGCGAGGACAGCTTGCGCCAGCAGATGGGCGAGGAGAAATACGCCAAGCGCCTGAAGACGGTCCTGAGGATGTATCCGACGGGACGCCTGGGCGAGCCCCAGGACGTCGCCTCGGCGGTCGCCTTCCTGTGCAGCGACCAGGCATCCTGGATCACCGGCCAGGTGCTGAGCGTCAATGGCGGCTTCGCCATGCCCTAGGCGGCCGGCCGCCTTTTTCGCGCGTCCCGACACGCCGCGCCCCAGGAGCCACGAAGAATGGATTTCAGCCTCACCTCCGAACAGGATCTCATGCGCGAAACCGGCCGGCGCATGGTGGACAAGGACATCCAGCCGGTCCTCGACGCCCACGATCCGGACAAGCCGCTGCCCAAATCGGCGATGCTGGAGATTTTCGCCTGCTTCGCCCGCCAGGGCCTGACGGCGCCGCGCCTGTCGGAAAAGGACGGCGGCGCCGGGCTGCGCATGCTCGATTACGGGCTGATGTTCGAAGCCTTGCCGACCATGGTCGGCATGGCGCTGGTCGCCCATGAAGGCACGGTCGCGCGGCTGAACGCCGAAAGCTCGCCGGAACAGAAGGAACGCCTGCTGCCCGACCTGATCGCCGGCAAGCGCATCGCCTGCACCGGCACCACCGAGCCCGAGGGCGGCTCGGACCCGCGCGCCGTGCGCACCCGCCTCGCCCATCATGGCGACGAGGTCGCGATCACCGGCGGCAAGCTGTGGATCTCCAACGGCTCCATCGCCGACGTGATGATCGTGACCTGCGTGGACGGCACCGACGACAAGGGCCGCCCGCGCGTCACCCGGGTCGCGGTCGAGCGCGCCATTTCGCCCTACGAGGCCAACGAAATCCCCGTCCTCGGCCTGCGCCAGGGCCATCTGTCCGAGATCGTGTTCGACGATTGCCGGGTGCCGGCGGCGAACATGCTGGGCAGTCCCGGCGACGCGCCGCAAGTTCTGGGCGGCACCTGGCTGGTCAACCGGCCGCTGGTCGGGCTGCTGGCGGTCAACATGGCCCAGAAGGCGCTGGACCAGGCGCTCGACTTCGCCGACACGCGGACCCAGTTCGGCCGCACCATCGCCGAGCATCAACTGATCCAGGAGCGCCTGGCGCGCATCGCGACGACGGTCACCACCTGCCGCCTGCTCTGCTATTACGCCCTGGACACCATCGACAAGGGCGGCGACGCGACCCAGCTCTCGGCGATGGCCAAGCACAGCGCGCTCGACCTCTGCCAGCAGGCGATTTCGGACGCCATGCATGTCCATGGCGCCATGGGGGTCAGCCGCGAAGCCAAGCTGGAGCAGTATTTCCGCGATGTCCGGATGCTGCCGATTCCCGACGGCACCCAGGAAATCCTGACCCTGATCCAGGGCCGCGCGGTGACCGGCAAGAGCGCCTTGCGCTAGCCGCGCGCCCCCGCCCTACTCGGCCGCGGCCTCGCCCGTCGGCAGCACCGCGTCGATCAGGGCCCGCGCCGCGTCGGGCGCGTAGCCCAACTCGGCCAGGATATCGGCCATGTCGGCGCCCAGCGCGCCGATGGCGGTCTCCGCCCGCAGCGACCAGCCCGAGAACTTCATCGGCGCCGCCATGATCGGCCAGACGGCGCCGGCGCGGGTGCGGCCCTCGACCAGGCAGCCGCGCGCGTCGGTCTGGGCGTCGGCGACCACCTCGGCCATGCCGCGCACCGGCGCCGCGACGATCCCCGCCGCCGCCAGCCGCTCGATCACCGCCGCCCGATCCGACGCGGCGGCGTCGGCGCCCGCGATCCGGGCGGCGCCCTCGGCGTCGGCCGCCGTCACCGCTACATGACCGTCGGCGCAGGCGATCACGCCGGGCGGCCGGGCGTCGCCGGCGCCGTTCCAAAAGGTCTGGGTAATCCAGGCCGCGGCGTCCTGCATGGACAGGTCCAGGAATTGGCCCTTCCCCGTCCGGTCGCGCTGGGCGAGCGCGGCGAGCAACGCGACCAGGGCGATCTCGCCGCCGATCAGGTCGCAGAGCGAGACCCCGGTCTTCACCGGCGTGCCGCCGGCGCCCATCAGGTCCATGACCCCCGACATGGCCTGGACGACGGTGTCGTAGGCCGGGCGGTCCTGATGCAGGGAATCGGCGCCGAAGCCGGACACCCCGCAATAGATCAGCCCCGGATTGATCTCCTCCAGCCGCTCGCGCGAGAAGCCCTGGCGGGCCAGCGCGCCGGGGCGCAGATTCTCGATCAGCACATCCGTTTCGGCAAGAATGCGCGCCAGGGCGGCGCGGCAGTCCTCGTCGCGCAGATCCAGCACCATCGCGCGCTTGTCGTTGTTGCCGAGGGTGAAGAAATAGCCCTGCCCGTCCTTGTGCGGCGGCCAGTAGCGCGAGCCCTCGCCCGCCGGGGGCTCGACCTTGATGACCTCGGCGCCGAGCATGGCCAGCATCCGCGCCGCCAGCGGCGCCGTCGTGTAATGGCCGATCTCGACCACCCGCAAACCGGCCAGCGGCAGGGCAGCCGCGTCGGAACCGGACCCCGGCGCGTCGACGGCCTCGTCTCCGGCTTCGTCCAGCCACTCCAGAATCGCCGCACGGCCGGAATCGGGGGCCGGGATCGCCCCCGGCGCGACCGCGAGCCCGGCGGAGCCGCGCAGGGGCGTCCCCGGCACCGCCACCTCGCCGCCCGCCGGGTCGGCCAGGCGGCGGACCATGCCGCGATAGACCAGATTCGAATCCGTCGCCACCTCGCCGACCGGCAGGATCGGGCCGCAGGCGATGGTCTCGGCCGACAGCCGGGCGATGCAGTCCTCGACGCTGGTCGCGCCGACCCAGTCCTGGACCGCGCCGTCCATCCGGTCGACCCGCGCGACCCGGTCGGCGACCGTCGCGAATTCGGGATCGGCCAGCATGTCCTCGCGCCCCATGATCCTGGCCAGCCGTTCCCACTGGGCGTCCGAGGTCGAGCAGATCAGGACCCAGCCGTCCTGGGCACGATAGGCGTTCCAGGGCGCCGACAGGGGATGGCGGTTGCCGATCCGCCGCGACTGGCCGCCGCCGTAATGGGCGGACAGGAAGGTGGTCAGCATCGAGACGGCGCAATCATAGAGCGCGACCTCGATCGCCTGGCCGGCGCCACCGGCATCGCGCGCCCGCAGCGCCGCCAGCACCGCCGCCGCGCCGTAGATCCCGGCCGAGAATTCGAGGATCGGCGCCGGCATGCCCTGGGGCGGGCCGTCGGCGAAGCCGCTGGTCTCCATCAGCCCGGTCAGCGCCTGGACCAGCGCGTCCGGATACGGCTTGCCGGCCATCGGCCCGCTGGACCCGAAGGCGGTCAGGTCGCACCGCACCTGCCGGCCCACGTTCTCGGCGGCGACGAGATCCGCAACCGCCGCCGCGAGCGGGTCCGCGACATCGCCGCTCGTCAGCACCACATCGGCGGCCGCGACGACGCGCCGCAACAAGCTACGATCCGCCGGGTCGGCCGGGTCGAGGGCGAGACTGGTCTTGCCGGCGGCGAAGACCGCGCGCTGCGCCCATTTGCCGGTCGCCGCGCCGTCTCGGGGTTCGATCAGGACGACCCGCGCGCCAAGCTGGGCGAGCAGGCTACCGCAGGCGCCGGCCGCGATCCGCGCGCCGAGTTCGACGACGGTGACGCCGTCCAGAACATTTCTTGTCATTCTTGTCCCCGGACGCTTCCTTCCGTTTGCCGGAGTTTGCGCTGGAACCGATGCCCACGCAAGGCCAGGCGACGCGGGGGAGGGACCGACCGGACCCGGCGCCGGGTGGAAAAAGGCGGCGATGGGCTGTCGCCGCCGGTCCTGACCCGGCGCCGGGCCGGTGGGATGCTCCCTAAAGGTCGGGTTCGACCTGGGGGATCTTGTAGTCGCTGCCCTCGCGGTCCTCGTAGACGATGCGCACGGGCATGCCGATCCGCACCATCTCGGGGTCGATATTGAGGACGTTGGCGGTGACGCGGAAGCCTTCTTCCATATCCACCAGGGCCAGCGTGTAGGGCGTATCGTCCTTGAAGGCCGGGCTGGGCGCCCGGTCGAGGATCGAGAAGGTGAACACCTCGCCCTTGCCCTTGGACTCCCGCCAGTCGAGATTGCCGCCGTGGCAATTGTGGCAGACGGTGCGCGGGAAGAACTGGGCGGTCCCGCAATCGGCGCAATGCTGATACAGGAACCGGCCGTCGTTCACCGCGTCCCAGAAGGCCTGGGTGTTGGGGCGGGGATGGATCCCCGGCTTCAACGGCTTGGCGACTTTGGCGGTCATCTCAGGCACTCCCCAGCACGAGCGAGCAATGGGCGGAGAAGATCCCGCCCTGGTTATGGACGAAGGCGAGCTCGGCGCCGTCGACCTGGCGCTTGTCCGCCTCGCCGCGCAGTTGGCGCACCCCCTCGACCGCGTGCCACATGCCGCCGGCCGCCCCCGACGAGCCGAAGGACATCAGCCCGCCATGGGTGTTGCAGGGCAGCTTGCCGCCGATCTCCAGATCGCCCTTCAGCGCCGCCTCGCCCGAGGCGCCGCGCTCGTAGAAGCCCATGCTTTCGAGCTGGATCAGGAAAGTGCTGGTGAAGCAGTCGTAGATCTCCGCCAGGTCGAAATCGGCCGGGGTGACGCCGGCCTGTCCCATCGCCGTTTCCGCCGACAGCTTGCAGCCGAAATGATCCAGCGACTTGGGCGCCAGCATGATGTGCTCGTGGGTGTGGCCCTGGCCGGAGCCGAGGATCGCGACCGGCTTCTTCTTCAGGTCGGCGGCCGCGTCCGGGGCGCTGACGATGACCGCGGCGCCGCCGTCGGAGATCAGGCAGCAATCCAGCATATGCAGGGGCCGGGCGATCATCTTCGAGTTCAGCACGTCGTCGATGGTGATCGGCTTGCTCTTATGCGCCTTGGGGTGCAGCGCCGCGTGCTTGCGGCAGGTCACGGCGACGGCGGCGAACTGCTCGCTGGTCAGGCCGTATTCATGCATGTAGCGCTGGGCGACCAGGGCGTAGCAGGCCGGCACCGTCACCCCGTAGGGGGCCTCGAATTCCGGATTGCCGATGGTCGACGAGATCACCTGCATGGCGTTGGGACCGTGGCCGGTGATCCGGTTGTCGCCGGTCACGCACAGTACGTGGCGGCAATAGCCGGCCTCGACCAGGGCGGCGGCCTCCATCAGCAGCATGGTGCCGGTCGCCCCGCCCATGGAGATCGAGGACACATGCTTGGGCATGATGCCCATATCCTCGCAGAAGACCGACCCCAGCATCAGATGGGGCTGGGTGGTGGCATAGGCCGTGAGCACCCCGTCGATATCGTCCAGGGCCAGCCCCGCATCCGCCATCGCCGCCTGGGCGGCCTCGACATGGATCGACATGCAGGTGCTGCCCTCCAGGACGCCGACCTTGGTGTCGCCGACCCCGGTAATGACCGCTTTTTTCGTCACGTGTTTTTCTCCCTCCGCTCGTCCCCCGAAATGGGGCCGGCAGTCTAATCCGATCGGGGCCGGATTTGAACCGCGTCGGCGGGGCTCAGCCGAAGGCGCCGGCGTCGCGCGCCGCGGCGATCGCGGCGGCGTCCATGTCCAGCATCCGGGCCATCACCGCGTCGGTGTCGGCGCCCAGCACCGGCGCCGGCGTCGGCGGCGGGACCGGGGTCTCCGACAGGCGGATCGGCGAGCCGACCACCTCGACCTCGCCCATCACCGGATGATCGATCCGGTGGATCATGCCGCGGGCGCGGACCTCGGGCGAGGCCATCCCTTCCTCGACCGAGCGCACCGGCCCGGCGGGAACGCTTTTCGCGCGCAGCTTCTCCATCCAGGCGTCGCGGTCGTCGGCGAGGAAGATGTCGGCGACGGTCTTTTCGACCAGTTCCTGATTCGCCATCCGCGCCTTGATGGTGACGAAGCGCGGGTCGTCCATCAGTTCCTGGCGCCCCGCCGCCTCCAGGAAACGGCGAAACTGGAAGTCGCTGCCGACGATCATCATGATCCGCGCGTCGTCGCGGGTGCGGTAGGCGTTGACCGGCGAGGCGAGCGCCGCGTTGCCCCAGCGCCGGGTCGGCACCCCGCCCAGCGTGTCGCCGGCGTAATTGAGAAAGGCCGACAGGCCGCAATCGATCAGCGACAGGTCGATCCATTGGCCGCGCCCGGTTCGTTCGCGCACCCGCAGCGCCGCCTGGACCGAGTTGGCGGCATAGAGCCCGGTGATCACGTCCTGATAGGACACCGGCAGGCGGGTCGGCTCGCTGCCCGGTTCGCCATTGACCGACATGACCCCGATCTCGGCCTGGATCGCCTGATCGTAGCCGGCCCGCTGGCGGTCGGGGCCGGTCTTGCCGTAGCCGGAGATCGAGCAATAGACGAGGCCGGGATGGGCCTCCGACAACGCCTGGTAGCCGAGGCCGTACTTGTCCAGCGCGTCGGCGACATAGTTCTCGATCAGCACGTCGCTGGCCAGCGCCAGGGCGCGGGCGATCCGCTGGCCCTCGGGGTTGGCGAGGTCCAGCGTCACGCTCTGCTTGCGCCGGTTGAGGGCCTGGAAATAAAGGGAGAAGCCCTCGCGGAAGCCGCCCATCTGGCGCACCGAATCGCCGCCGCGGGGATCCTCGACCTTGACGACCTCGGCCCCCAGATCGCCCAGCACCATGGCGCAGGTCGGCCCGGCGATCACCCGGGTCAGGTCCAGAACGCGCAGGCCCGCGAGCGGCGCCTCGACGGTATCGGTCATGCTTCCTCCCCTCGCCCGGCGGCCCGGGCGGATCAATACGAGCGCGGCATCCCCATGGTCTTTTCGCCGATATAACTGAGGATCACCTCGCGGTTCAGCGGCGCGGTGCGCAAAAGCCGGGCCATCGGATAGAGGTCCATGATCCCGTATTCCTTGGTGAAGCCGTTGCCGCCATGGGCCTGCATGGCGGCGTCGACCGCCTCGATCGCCGCCTCGCCGGCGAAATACTTGGCCATGTTGGCGTCGTCGCCGGCCGGCAGCCCCTGATCGTAGGCCCAGGCGCCGCGATAGGTCATCAGCCCCGCCATCTCGACCTTCACCCGCGCCGCCGCAAGGGGGTGCTGGACGCCCTGATGGGCGCCGATGGGCTGGCCGAAGACTTGGCGCTCCGAGGCATATTCCGCCGCCCGCCGGAGGACGTAGCGGCCGATCCCGACCCCCATCGCCCCCATCACGATCCGTTCCGGGTTGAGGGATTCGAACAGGATGTCGAAGCCGCGATCGACCTCGCCCAGAACGTCCTCGGGGCCGAGCTCGATATCGTCGAAGAAGACCTGGAACTGGCGTTCCGGGGCCACGATCCCGGTCGGGATATAGGTCTTTTCGATCCCCGCCTGCTTGAAATCGACGACGAACAGGGTGAAGCCGTCGGTCTTGCGCTTGACCTCCTCCAGGGGCGTCGTCCGCGCCACGACCAGGCCGTAATCGGCGATGTCGGCGCCGGTGATGAAGGTCTTCTGGCCGTTGAGGACGAAGCGGTCGCCCCGGCGCCGGGCGGTGGTCGCGATCCGCATCGAGTTCGATCCCGCGTCGGGTTCGGTGATGACGAAGCAGAACACCGTCTCGCCCCGGCAGGCGGCGGGCAGCAGGCGGCGCTTCTGGTCCTCGTTGCCGTGATGGGCGATCTGGGCCAGCACCATGGTCGCGGCGATCAGCATGAAGGACGGGATCCCCTGCTGGGAGATTCCCTCCATCAGCAGCGCCATCTCGGTCATGCCCTGGCCGGCG
>Ga0209475_10005040_pt1 | contig 11027 bp, 7 predicted proteins | sample tdDd471_FD_187128 | JGI IMG/M metagenome (GOLD analysis project Ga0209475, IMG submission 187128) | Marine sediment microbial communities from the Atlantic coast under amendment with organic carbon and nitrate - tdDd47.1 (SPAdes)... | ecosystem: Environmental > Aquatic > Marine > Coastal >...
GTGACCCAGAAATACTTTGCACTATGATTGTTAAATTGTCGGGAAAAGATATCTCGTAAGACAAGGAATATCAGGCCTATGTTAATAATTAGTCCCAATAAGCTCATTGGAATAAGAAGATTGAACTGACGTAGCTGGGGAAAGTAAACCAGTGAGGCTATGAGACTGCCTGCGAAGATTATTGCAAATAATGAGTAGATTTTTTCAAATATGTTCATGCTAATTTATAAGGTGGAAGTATTCAGTTAAAACCAAATCCAGGTAATAAAGAAATTACAATGGCCAGTTTTGGGGAGATGTTACAGTACGATATTTGTTTTACCAGGTCAATTGGTGCAACTAAAATATATCAAACGGGGGCAAAAACCTGCCTGTTGACTTTGCCTTGTCCTGTTAAAGAAGGTGTCATATGTTTTCAATATTGTCATTATAATTCACGAGGACACCTATGAATGAAAAATTAGAATGCAGGCTTGAAGAACACCGGATTACCTCTGAACCCTTTTTCCTCCCACAGGCAAACGAAATTGACATAGGATTGGCTGCAAGTGCTAACCGGCTCCCTCTATTACTAAAAGGACCCACGGGTTGCGGTAAAACAAGGTTTATGCAGTATTTAGCCTGGCGACTGGGGAGCCCGCTCATCACTGTTTCCTGCCATGATGATCTTTCTACTTCAGATCTTGTCGGAAGATATCTAGTTAAAAAAAATGAGGCGTTCTGGCAGGATGGTCCTCTTACCCTAGCTGTACGAGCTGGGGCCATTTGCTATCTGGATGAGATCGTTGAAGCGAGAAAAGATACTACTGTAGTTATACATCCGCTGACAGATGACAGACGTGAATTACCAGTGGAAAAACTCGGTAAACTTTATTCAGCTCCTCCTGAGTTTATGCTGGCCGTTTCCTATAATCCCGGATACCAGAGTGTATTGAAAGACTTAAAACCTTCAACTCGTCAGCGATTTGTTTCACTCAGTTTTGACTATCCACCAGCCGAATTGGAAGAAAAGATTGTAATTACGGAGAGTGGAGCTGATAAAAATATGGCAGTCAGGATGGTAAAGCTGGCCACCATGACCAGGAGCCTTAAAGAGTCCGGGCTTGCCGAAGGTGCTTCAACTCGATTGATTATTCAGACGGTCAGGTTAATTAATTCCGGGATCGATACAATTAGCGCCTGCAGGGCAGGAATGCTTGAGAGCCTGACTGATGATCCCGAACTTCTGGCAGCCATGGACGAGATGCTCTTTTCCCTCTTCTAACAGAATCTATGGAACTCTCCGAATACAAAAAGAGATTTTATACCACTGTCTCTCCATCCAGACCCAATAGCTGGGAAGTTGACGATATCTTTGAACTGCTCGCAGAGCAGGACGAGGCGACCATGGAGGCGTTATTAAGCCATGTCGGTGCTATCTGGCCAGTTAGTCATAGCCTCTGCTTCTCATATCTGACTCAGGGAGTAAAGGCATTGGATCTGTTTTCCGATCGCTTGCTGGGTGAATGGGTTCGAGAGATACTGGGCTATTATGAAAGGAAGGGATTGCTTGGTGCGCGCAAGTTTATGGCTGACGTTGACGGGGCATTTCTTGGACCGATGCGGGGAGAATCCGGGGTGGTATTTGAGGAAATATCAGCGAGAATGGTCCATTATATTCGCGGTATTTCCGGACGCTCTTTTAATTACTCTGTTTCAGAGTTGCCGTCCACTGATACCAGTACAATTTTTCTTCCTTGCGCTCTTGATACATTTCCCGGCAAACAAGATAATATATTTTTTTATAAACTCATTGTTAGCCTGCAATGGGGGCATGTTCAATCTGGGATTTTTTCTGATGTTCTGAGTCCTGACGGTGGTATTAAGGATATTTTCTCGCAATATCCTGACAAGCACTTGTCTGCTGATCTTTTTTCAGTGCTTCAGTTTGTTAAAACATTTCGATGTCTTGAGCTGGAGTTGCCAGGGCTTGCTCGTCGGAGTAAGGAACTTTGTGTCAAGCTTATAAAGCAAATTGTGCCAAATGGAGCAGAAAAAGATCAAGCTCTTGCACTTCAGCAATTCCTAATACACTTCCTCATGATTGATAACAATAATGACGCCACGATTCTATGGGCAAACAATACCGGTTGTGAGAAGATTGATGCCCCTGAGAATATGGTAGTTTTAGATGAATTGCCTAAGTTTTATAGTGCAATTTCTCAATTGCCCGGATCGTACACTCTTGGGTCTGCTGACTTACTACTTGGTGAGTTTGATTTTGCAAGAGCAGGGGAAACTATCAGGTTGCGGCGGGAGAAAAACGAAGGGAATTTTGTTGCCATGCTTGCCGGCTTTTTGCAGCAACAAGGTGCCTTTCAAAATGAAGAGAGTGAAGGGAGCAATGTTCAAAAAAAATTAGAGGAAAACCTTCTGCTCCTTTTTAAAGATCAGGAAGACCAGAAAAGCGGAAGTGGAAAGGATGCCATACTAATTGACAATGAAGGGATTGAGCTTCCGTTGGAGATTGCTGCTCTGATCAAGGAAATCGAAGATGACTTAGGTCGTATACCAGAAGCCTATGTTCAGGCCGCAGCAGGGCAGGCCGGGGGTGGTATCAACAGACAGGAATATAATAATCAGGAAGAAGATGCCATAGGCATCCCCACTAATGTCCATCCGTATGATGAGTGGGATTACCGAAGGGCTGGTTACCGTACTGATTGGTGTTTTTTGTCGGAAAAATCCCTTCATCCAGTTCGATCTGGTTTTGTAGCAGGTACACTTGAAAAATACCAACCGCAACTCAATAAACTTCGTCGTCAGTTTGAAATGTTGCGGACCAGTCATCGATTTGTTCGGAGGCGTCGTGATGGGGATGATATCGATCTGGATGCCCTTATCGAAGCATTGGGTGATACCCGGGCCGGTCTTTCCCCCTCAGATCGTCTCTTTGTTCAACTCTTACGGGATGAGAGAGATATTGCTGCAATGTTTCTTGTGGATATGTCTAACTCAACCGAAGGTTGGGTCGGGGTAGCTATAAAGGAGGCACTCGTTCTTATTGCTGAGGCGCTTGAGGTGGTCGGGGATAGATATGGAATATATGGTTTTTCAGGAATGAGGCGTTCAAGGAGTGAAGTCTTTCATATCAAACATCTTGATGAAAAGTATGGCCCTGAAGTTCAGGGGAGAATTGCTGCCATAGGACCGAAGGAATATACTCGTATGGGGCCGCCGATACGCCATTTGACGAGAAAACTTCAAGATACAGAGAGCAATATTCGTCTGCTGGTGGTGATTTCCGATGGAAAACCTGAAGATTACGACGACTACAAAGGGCAATATGCTATTGAAGACACAAGGAAAGCGCTTCTGGAGGCTCGGGGGAGCGGGGTGTATTCCTTTTGTATAACAATCGATAAATCCGCACATGATTACCTGGCGCATATGTTCGGTAGAGGAAACTATATATTTGTAGATGAAGTGCTTTCTCTACCTGCGAAGATGGCAGAGATGTATCGATTACTCACCAGTTGATGAGTTCTCTGTATATAGTCTATGTATAAGAAATATATATATGATTGTTTTTTGGTATGCCTGGTTGTTTTTAGCCAAAACGTTTGCTGGCGTACTAGCTAAAGTGCTTGGTTGTGATAATGCCGAAATTGGTCTTTTAAAAAACCGCATCAAACATGAACTTTCTGTCACTGGAGAAACCCCGTTTTTACTACGGATTGCAGGTAATTCCGTCTCATCTCTGATGATAATTCAGTAATAATTATCATTCTTTTTTAAATGTCTCATGGAAGGCAGAAACGTGTCAAATTGGTTGTAGATTAACGCCCAGCACTAAAAGATAGTGATGCATGGTTCTGTTTTGTCGTATATTTTCCTATTTTTAGGCCATCCTTACAAATGAATGACGAATGTGCATCGTTAGACCTTTTTTACTTGAGTAATACTTGCTTATTTGATAAATAAAATTGATAAACCAAAAGGTCTGTTACTGTTTTTGTAGTTTTAATCTTAAATATGAGCGTATCATTTGGTCGTGATTACTTACGTAGCCCACTAAATTTTACTAAAAAGGAGGTACTAACAAGGAGCGGAGGTGAAAGATGAATTCGCAATGCATTTTGTTTCATTCAATTACTCGTGCAAGAAATAAATGTTTGTAAAATTAAACGTTGGGCTGATGTAAGAACGAGTAATTGCCAATGCCATTATCACTATTTCAATAAGGAGATACAGATGTCGCAACAGAATCAATCAGTTCCGACTCAAGCTTGGGTAACAGTTTTTGCCGGAATGTCAATAAACCTCTGTCTTGGTATTTTATATGCCTGGAGTATCTGGAAGTCTGCCCTCGTAAATGTAGATATGGCTGGTCAAACTATGACCGGAATCAATGCGGGCTGGACCTATCTCAACAATGCCCAAGCGGCAACCCCATTTTCCATTTGTGTAATTACTTTTGCTCTCTTGATGATTCCTGGTGGTCGTATTCAGGATAGAATCAGCCCAAGATTTGGCGCCACATTGGGTGGGCTTCTTCTGGCTGGAGGCTGTATTTTAGCAGGAGTTATGAAAAGTTATACCGGTATAATTATCGGTTTTGGTCTCATGGGCGGAATGGGGATGGGCATCGGCTATGCTGCCCCAACACCTGCTGCTCTAAAATGGTTTGGACCACATAAGCGTGGTTTAATTGCCGGAATCGTGGTTGGTGGTTACGGTGGTGCTGCCCTGTATATTGGTGGTTTAGGGCAATGGCTCATTAATCAGTACGGTATTTCCGGTAGCTTTATCGGTCTTGGCTGTTTCTTTGCTGCGGTTGTTGTTATTGCAGGATCGATGTTGAAATCCCCACCTGAGGGATATGTAGCTCCAACAATTGCTGGAGCAGGTGTTGCCACAGCCGGTTCAACAGTCACCAACTGGGAACCTGCAGATGTCGTTAAAACCTGGCAGTTTTATGCCCTGGTTGTCATGTTTATTCTCACCACTCAGTCCGGTTTGTTGATTATTGGTAATGCTAAAGGACTCATGGTATCCGCAGCCAAAAACATGCCTTTCTTTGCAGCGAATGCCTGGATTCTTGTTTCTTTTGGTGGTCTTGTCAATGCTGCTGGCCGTGTCGGTACCGGTTTCTACTCTGATAAAATCGGCCGTCTCAATGCCTATTGTCTTAACTGTGGTGTATCTGCACTTTGTCTTTTCTCTTTGCCATATATTATTGGTACGCAAAGTGTTGGCCTGCTTTTTCTGGCAGTTGGTATTGCTTATTGGCAGTATGGTGGTGGTCTTGCGCTTATGCCTTCTTTTGCTGCAGATTTCTTCGGACCGAAAAATCTCGGTATGAACTATGGTCTGATCTTTATCGGTTGGGGCCTTGGTGTTTTCGTTACCAGGCTTGCTGGTACAATTCAGGATATTACCGGTAGCCTAAATTATGCGTTCTATCTCTCCGGTGCACTTTTGGTGGCTGGAGTTATTCTTGCTCAGATGACTAAGCGACCCCAGCACGTAGATGAAGTGAGTGGGCAAGAGGCGGCTGCTTAAGTTAGTTTTCTAAGACAGGTTAGTTTTCTAAGACAGTTCAGATTGGGCTTAACAGAGCTTTAGGGCCCAATCTGTAAATCGCACAAAGACATTTCAAGGAGTGTTTTTTATGAGTGAAGAAACTAAGTCAGTTGAAACTTCGGAAGCGGAAATTGCTGTTCATTGGAAAGAAGAAGCATTATATCACCCATCATCTAAATTTATCGGTCAGGCAAATCTTAGCGACCCGGCCATCTTTGAACGTTTTAGTTTAGACAATTTCCCCGATTGCTATACGGAGTTTGCAGAGTTGTTGACCTGGGATAAGTATTGGGATGAAGTTCTTGATACCAGTGATGCACCCTGTTGGAAATGGTTCAAGGGTGGCAAGCTGAATGCCAGCTACAACTGTATTGATAGGCATTTAGCAGAAAATAAGAATAAAACAGCTATTCATTTTGTTCCCGAGCTGGAAGAAGAACGTGTTGATCACATCACCTATCAAGAACTCTATGTTCGAGTTAATGAGTTTGCAGCTCTCTTAAGAGATTCTGCTGGCTTGAAGAGAGGTGACAGGGTCACGATCCATATGCCAATGTCAGCAGAACTGCCTATCACCATGTTGGCTTGTGCAAGGCTAGGGGTTATCCATTCTGTTGTTTTTGGTGGCTTTTCAGCTAGTGCTTGTGCAGACAGAGTTGTTGATTCACAAAGCCGCGTTCTTATAACCATGGATGCCTATTACCGTGGTGGTAAGCTCTTAAACCATAAAACTGTTGATGACGAAGCTTGTGAACTGGCGGCAAAAGATGGTCAAAAGGTTGATAAGCTCCTCATCTGGCAGCGCTATCCAGGCAAGATGTCTTCAGAGTCCGCTCTTGTTGAAGGTCGTGATGTCATAGTCAATGATGAATTGAAAAAGTATTATGGTGCGCGGGTTGAGCCCGAGCAAATGCTGTCCGAAGACCCGCTCTTTTTGATGTATACCAGTGGTACAACTGGTAAACCAAAAGGTGCCTGCCATAGTACTGGTGGTTATCTTTCTTATGTAACGGCAATGTCTAAGTACATTCAGGATATTCATCCCGAGGATGTGTATTGGTGTATGGCAGATATTGGCTGGATTACCGGTCACTCTTTTATTGTATATGGACCATTGGCGCTTTGCGCCTCCTCGGTAATCTTCGAAGGAGTACCAACATATCCGGATGCTGGACGATCCTGGAGGATCGCTCAGGAACTCGATGTTAATATTTTCCATACTGCACCAACTGCGATCCGTGCCCTGAGGAAAATAGGACCGGATGAACCTGCCAAGTATAATTATAATTTCAAGCATATGACCACCGTTGGTGAGCCAATTGAGCCTGAAGTATGGAAATGGTACGAGAGGGAAGTTGGTAAAGGAAAGGCGGTCATCGTTGATACTTACTGGCAGACAGAGACTGGTGGTTTCCTCTGTTCCACAGTGCCTGGCATTGCACCAATGAAGCCTGGTAGTGCCGGACCTGGTGTTCCTGGTATCCATCCAATCGTTTTTGATGAAGACGGTCTTGAGATCCCTGCTGGTGCTGGAAAGGCTGGCAATATCTGTATTCAGAATCCATGGCCGGGTTGCTTCATGACTATCTGGGGAGACAGGCAGAGATTTGTTGATACCTACTTCGGTATGTATAACAAAAATCCGGACAGCAAGGACTGGAAGGATTGGCCATATCTGACTGGTGATGCGGCAGTTGTGGATGCCGATGGTTATGTTCGTATTCTTGGACGCATTGATGATGTTATTAACGTTTCCGGTCATCGTCTCGGTACCAAGGAAATTGAATCGGTATGTTTGACTGTTAGTGAGGTAGCCGAAGCTGCAGTTGTTCCGGTTAATCACGAGATAAAGGGCAAGGAGCCCGAAGTCTATGTGTCGCTTAAACCGGGCATTGAGGCAACACCGGAAATTCAGCAGAAAATTGCTGATGCGATCACCTTCCAGATTGGTAAAATTGCCAAATGTAGAAATGTCTGGATAGTGCCCGATATGCCAAAAACCCGATCAGGCAAGATCATGAGAAGGGTTCTCGGTGCGATTTCGAACAAAGGGGATGTCGGCAACGTTATGACGCTTGCAAATCCAGAAATTGTTGAAGAGATTCAGAAAATGGTAGGCTAGTAGTACTGTACTTAACGTAGCATCTACAACCATCCACCTGTAGTTGCATGATGGCGGGAGTCGGAGTGACTCCCGCCATTTTTTTTGGTAATCTTGGAACTTTTACGGTAAAGTGGCTAAATCGTTTTATTAACTGTCCGTAAAAAGGGGAATTATGTCACCGGATTTCAATCTACCGTATCTTGTTAACTATTCTCAACCTGTCCTTGAAGATATTATTATTTTCTGTATTGCAATGCTTACAGCAATAATGGTCAGTGCCGAAGGGCAGGCATTTGCTGCCACCTTTCTCGGAGACTCAAGAGTAGGTGCCAAGGATCGTTTGCATTTTAATGTCTTTATGCACATGAGTATTCTGGGCACACTGAGCTTTTTTATTGCCGGATTTGGTTGGGCAAAGGAAATAGATATAAATACGAACAACTTCAAGAAATTTCCTCGACTATTTCTCGTGTTAAGTAGACTGTCTGGTCCTGTGGCGAATCTTCTTATGGCCAACATTGCAGCAAGTCTTGCTTGGATTATCGGTAATTTTGATTTTGAGGATAAGGTTTTTTCTGCAATCGTTGTTGTCAACATTACCATGGCCGTCTACGGCTTGATTGTGGTGGCCCCGCTGCCTGGCTCTGCTTTTCTTTTTGCTCTTTTGCCTAATGGCTTGTTTTTTGAGAGAGTAAAGAAAGTTGTATGTATGTTTGGTCCCTATCTTATAATAGGTTCGTTTCTGTTGATCAGGCTGAGCGGGTGGGAAGGAGTAAGCTCATTCTTTAATCCAATTGTAGCCACAATAACTACTTTTATGCTGGATTTTTAGCTCCTTGCTCCTTCTTTTTGAAAGAAGGAGGCTGGGTCGTCATTATTGGTACTGTCTTCGTTTTTTAGGCAAGTTCATTAAAGCGACAACTTAAAACCAGGTCTCCGTCTTCGTAGGTGGTCTTTACTTTGTATGGTAGGGTTTTGAAAAGTTTTATCATAGCTTTATTGGTCGGGAAGGTGTAGGCAACTAACCCACCAATACCGTTTTCTCTAGCGACCGCTGCAAGTTTTTTTAGAAAAAAGGTTCCAAGTCTTTTACCCTGATATTCTTCGCTCACAGAAAATGCAACCTCGGCTAGATTATCTCTCTCCAACTTCATGCATTCGGCAACAGCTACCACCGTGCCAAAACCAAATTCTCCAACTACTGCCACAAGTGTCAGGTCATTGACGTAATCAGTCTGGGACCGATTTTCGATCTCAGTCCTGGCGAAAATAGTTTTTTGACAGAAAAACCTCGTTAGCACATCCTCCTTTGGCAGGCTATAGTAATGTTCCTGGATCCGACGTTCGTCAACCGGTTTCGAAGGACGTATGGTGACTGTTTTACCATTGATCTTGAGCGTTTCTTCCATTCTGATCGGATAAACTGCTTTAGCTGCTTCTCCAAGACTTCTTTCAGCACCTATGAAACCACGTTCCTTGGCTGCTTCGAAAAGTTCCTCTCGGAACTTAGGGTGCGCGATACTGATCATCGCAATAACACGCTCTTGGATGCTTTTGCCGAACAGGTTGACTGAACCATATTCAGAAACAACGTAATGGACATCGCCTCGGGGCACGACAACCACATATTCTCCGAGGTGTGGGACAATGTTTGATTTGAGTCCTTCCGCTGTTTCGCAGGTGGAGAAAATCATAAGAATGGATTTGCCGCCGGGAGATCTCTTGGCGCCCCTTACAAAGTCTGGGATACCGGAAACCCCAGCAAATCTTGTGGCTGCAGAGGCTTCAGCGGACACCTGCCCTGTGAGGTCCATCATACGGGCCACATTCATTGAAACCATTCGGTTGTGTTGTGAAATGACGAAAGGATCATTGACATAGTCGGAAGGGTGGAAATCAATCGCCGGGTTATCGTTGAGAAACTCGTAGAGGTTATGGCTTCCTATTGCCATTGAGGCCACCATCTTTCCCTCGTTGATACCCTTTTTCTTATTATTGATGTTTCCTGTGGCGTATAAATGCATGATGTCATCCGTTAGAAACTGGGAATGAACACCAAGATCATTTTTGTTTGAAAGAGCATAAACTGTTGCCTGAGAGGCTGCGTCAAGACCGATTTGCAGAGTAGATCCGTCTTCGATCAAACGAGCGATGTGCCCGCCGATCTGAGTTGCTGCCTCGGTAAATACCTTGGAAGGTGGTATCGCCAACATTTCTTCTTCATGTTCGACAATAAGGTCTACGTCGTTTACGTGGATGAAACTTTGACCCATGACTCTTGGCATCCGGGGGTTTACCTGTGCAATTACAAAATCAGCGGAACGGGCTGCTGCCATTGTGACATCAACTGAAATACCAAGACTCATCCAACCAAAGTCATCGGCGGGAGAAACCTGAATGAGTGCAACGTTGAGTGGCATTTTCCGGGTTGTGAATAGGCTGGGGACATCAGACATATTCATTGGTGTGATGAATCGGCGTTGTTTAGCAATTGACTCAGATTTAGTTGAGCCAAGATAGATGGAACGAAGATTCAGGTTAGTGTCCTTGGTCTTATCTGCAATGGCTGTAAGGGATGCTGTCTCCCGACCAAGTAAACGAACAATTTCCAGTCCACTGAAATTGTAGGTTGTATTGACGAGTTCCTGGACAAGGACTTGGGGTTCGCCACAACCAGATCCGATAAATACGCGTTGCCCGGAACGAATACGGGCGATTGCTTTGGCAGGGCTAACCAATTTTTCTATATAGGTATCAGCCCAATATTGAGTGTTAGGCATTCTTTGCTCCTTATAATCTTGGTTGGATAGAGCTATAAACTACCAAAAGAGCGAAACATTGTAGCTGGATACTCTCAGGTCTGCGGTTTTTCTGCGCTCGCTTTTTTGGGTAGTCTTTATGAGAAAATTCCAATAGAACAGATGTACATTACTATACAGTAATCTTAGCTCACGTACTATTCAATCACAATCGATTTTCCGTGTTTATACAAGGAATTGATGTTGTCGTGGTGGGGCAGTGGATGGCAATAAAAAAGCGGTACCAGAAAGAATTTACTTTCTGGTACCGCCTCTCAGGTTCGAGAAATCACTCATTGGCGTTGTGGTGCAGCTTGAACTAATCGATTATGCGACATGTTATATGCAGGCCTTATGTCTTGAGCCTACGAAAGTAGAACTGGAGTCTGGTTTTTGGTTTTTGCCGACATCATCGACAGCTGAAGTAAGTATCCGCCTTTGTTGATTAGTTTCCGATCCGTATTGTAACTGGGCTTAGTTAGTTGCTCCAGCAGTCTGTGCTTCAGGGGCTGGCTTTGGTTCGATCCAAGGCTTACCAACAGGGAGCACATTGCGACCAA
>Ga0209475_10005042_pt1 | contig 11024 bp, 7 predicted proteins | sample tdDd471_FD_187128 | JGI IMG/M metagenome (GOLD analysis project Ga0209475, IMG submission 187128) | Marine sediment microbial communities from the Atlantic coast under amendment with organic carbon and nitrate - tdDd47.1 (SPAdes)... | ecosystem: Environmental > Aquatic > Marine > Coastal >...
TACTTTCTAGCACCAGTTGTCGCTCGGATCGGATGCCGACGAGATAGCCGATGAAAAGTATCTTGAAGAGGATTTCCAGATCAAGTGTGGGGCGACCGTTGTCTGGGCAGTACAGACGAGCTACTTTTTCGCGGATAAAGGAAAAGTCAATGGCGCGGTAGATCTTACGCAGTAAATGATCTTTTGGCACAAGCTGATTGATTGCCACCATCTCCAACTTCGCCTGTTTTTTCTTTTTTGTTTTCAGCATATATTCAAAACAACAAAGTCCCCGCAAAATTGCGGGGACTTTGTCAACAGTCTGAACCCAGCGAAAAGCGGGGACTTTTGAGAATTAAAGCCAATAATTTTCAAGCACTTGGCAAAGTATATTTACCATGAGAGCGCGAAATCATTGCCTGTCATAACCTCGGATGAATAACGGGGCACATCACCATCAGGTACCTGAATCTTTATCTCTGCGTTATCCAGAATATCTTTCTGGATATCAATACCAGGCGCAGCCATAACAAGTTCAAGTCCTTGTCTGGTAAGTTTGAAAACACCAGCAGGTGTAAGGTAAAAGACTTTTTTACCTGCGTCAAGAGCAGCTTTGGCCGAGAAAGTAATTTCAGTCAGTTCTTTAACAAATTTCGGCATACCGGGTTTATCCAGAGTTAATTTACCACCTTCTAACGTCAATTGTTCGCGAGCTGAAAACTTACCAACAAACAAGATGTTTTTTGCACTTGTGGCAAGGTTTTGGAATCCACCCGGCCCAATATAATTTCTGACATCATTTGATTTGCGAGATACATTGACATTTCCAGCTTCATCAACCTGAAGCATACCCAAAATGGTAGCATCAAGATTATCTTCACAGTAATGAAACATCTCTGCTGAAGTTAAAAGTTTCTTCGGGTTGAAAGACATACCGAAAAAGATACCGGGAGCCGGCGTTCCACCATAGACTCCAGTTTCGACAAGAAATGTCATATCTTTGCCCAAACCAGCCTTCTCAATTATACGTCCTGCTTCCTGTGGCAATCCGTAACCAATAATGCATTTACATCCCGGTTTGGCAACATCTTTGAAAACACGGGCTGTTTGGCGCGCCAACATACGATCTACCTGACTTCTTGGCGGATCCAGTTTTAGCATTCCATTTAATACATTAATCTTAGCCATGGCCTTGGCTAGATCTCCTTTAGCCCCGGGTAATAGAGCGGGCCAGACTTTCTTTTGCGGGACAGCCAGAGCCATTTCGTTGTCTGGATTTACCACAATAGCATCAACTTCATCAGCCCGAAGAAATATTTTGTCGTCGTTGCGAGGAATAATATGGGTAACCGTAACAACAACCACACCGCCATTTTTACGTGCAGCCTTAGCAGCCTCACGTGATTCGGCTAGAATCGGGGCACCTTCCTGATAAATATTTCCATCTTTATCGGCACTTATTCCAATAATACAGGCTGCGGTTACTTTGGGCATACTGAAACGCAATTGATCGCCCTCTACGCTGACCAGCTGAGTACCCTTGCCCGGTTCAACACAGGAACCGCCACCAACTCTAGGATCCATAAAAGTTCCCAGTCCCACTTTGGAAAGCAACGACATCTCACCACGAGCCTGCGCTTCAGCCAAATGGGTGACTGTTCCCTGGGGCAATACGCTAAGTTCACATTGATTTTCGCTGGCCATATCCAGTATTTTGCATGCCGTTTCCAGATGCCCACTGATAAAATGTTTCAAAAGACCAGGCAAAGCAATCTCTTCCACGGTACCGGGAACTTTACCTCGACCACCAGCTCCTCCGGCAGCAATCCATGTAATATTTTTAGGGTGACCATTTTGCTGAAAATTGGCTCTAACAGCCTTATAAAGGATAGCCGGACGCATTGTACCGGTCATTCCACTTGACATGACTACAGCTTCATCAGGAAAAAGAGCCGTGGCCTGACGAGCGGTCATAAATTTGGGATTTTTTAGATGCGGGGAATAATCAAGATTAACTTTATTGACATTTTTTTTCCAACGCAGCAACTGAACGATGGTGGAAACTTTGAGAAACAACGACATAACAACCTCCCCGGAATAATCAATACCAAATCCAATAAACAACCAACATTAAGATTAGTGACGCATTAAACGTCACCGAATGCGCGGGACTATAAGTCTACAAGCGCGATTTGTCACGCTTTTTTATCAACATTTTCATATTATGCACAGTTTACCACCAACCATACTGAAAAAGACTTGTTGACAGGAAAAGCAACACTAGCTGATAAATTCCCTAATTTATTTGTTTTGTTCTCTTACTACAAATTGATAAAGTTATTTCACTATCATCATCGGTGAATTTTACGAACAAGTTGACAACAAGTGAACATCCCTAAAATCCCCCATAGTGAAGGCGTTTTTTCTACTGGAAAAGATGTGCAAATCAATTGCCAATCTAAGTTATCTTGTCTAATTCGCACCCGAAACAAAATGATAAGCCATATATCCTAATGCAATAATAAAGCAAGAATAGCAAATGGTATCAGCCTTGCGTCCTCTTTCAAGAGCATCTATTATTTTTTTAAGCAAGACTACAACGAACAAGAAGAGTAGCCCAAGGAGAGTTATACCTCCGAATGTAAAAACAAAACCAGTCTGCATTTCAATTTCAGGTACGGTACAAAATAATGACATATTTTCCCCTCTTTCAATGTTTATTAGTTAGAGATTCAATATTCCAGCTCATACTTTTAATAACATGCCAGCAGTTTTGGGTAAATTCATTTATTTTCTAATTTTGTTGTAAGAAAATATGCCGATGTAGAGGATAAAATGACAGAAGTAAGGAAAAACCAAAAACCAAGTTTTGTTTCGAAATAATAAACAAGATCTTCGGCCTTAAATAAAACAACCAGAAACGCAACAATAAATACATCTGCCATAGACCATTTCGAGATTGTCAGAACAGCCCGAGGACCAATATCGCGTGGTAACAGATTTATAGCAACCAGTAAACATATCAGAATTTTCAAAACTGGAATTACAATACTGAATGCAAAAACAATCACTCCAAGGACAGGGGTTGAATCATAGAGGTTTCCTATAACCTCTAAAAGAAATTGTGGCCCCACAGCAAAACCAGTTTGTTCCAATGCATATTCTTCAATACGCGTATGAAGCCAATCAGGAATAAATCCCGGCAATTGAAGCTTGAATGTTGCAAGCATGAATGGTTCTATCAACGAGCCAATAAAAACAAGGCCAGAAAGAACAGCCAATACTGCAGCAATGTTCCTTTTCTTTAACATTCACTTATCTCCAGAAAGGTGGCCAAATCATTCCATCTAAAACCTTCATTGTTGAGTTTGTTTAGTTGAGAATGCAAAAACTTATATTTCATTCTGTCTGGGATCTGGCCCCAATTCTTCTCTAAGTTTCTGCCTCAACTGATCGGCTTCATTCTTATATCCTTTTTTTTCCAATTCATCTGCCAGCATTTCAATTTTTTTTCTTATTTTTGCACTATATTTATCTATTAATTCCTCTGCTTTATTTTCACTTGCCTTCTCAAGATCTTTCAGAAACTTTTCAACGTCCTTATATGTTTTTTTCATTTCCGGGGAATTAAAATATTTTTCCAAGCTATCCAATTGCTTCAAGAAAATGTCAGACATATCATTAAAATTTCTAACGGCCTTACCAAAGGCCATGGCCAAATTAAAATTGAAATTACCAACGCCTTCAACAGTAGAACCAGATTCCAAAAGAGTTGTAGATTTTGCACGCTCTGGAACTCCAACATATACTGCTCGCTTATTTTTTGAACCACTATAATCATCTACCGTTACTAATATGCCACTGCGAATAAAATGGAGATGTTCTTTGTTTATCTCCAAAACAATATTTATATTGCCATCTTGATTTAAAGTTTTATCTACAACGTTTCCTATCTTATAGCTATTCAACAAAACAGGATTGCCAACCTCAAGTTCCTCCAAGCTGTCAAAAGTGACATTTAAGACATAGCTTTTTTCAAGAACTCCACCATAATAAAGTGCAGCCACAACACCAGCAATTATTATCAAAACACCAAATGTTATGCATATATATTTTTGTATAGAACTCATTTCAATCTCCTTTTTCAGCTCAATTTGCTTTGATCTATCATTTTTATAATTAAAACAATTTTATGCATTCTGTTTCTTGTCAATTCTTTGTCGAACTCATATACAGATAAAACATTTTTCCCCAACACGTTTAGCTTTTATAATTGCAAATCCTTTTACAGCTGCACACGGTTCAATTGTCAACTTCTCTTTAAAGATATTTAAACATTTGCATTAGATTCTAGCTAAAATCATTTATGAATGTCACGACAATATCACCTAAACATTTTTATGCAAATAATTCTTTGTTATATCAAAAACAAAAATTAACGGTAACGTTTGTTAATCACGTTACATACTATATCTGAAAAAACACTGAAGATGATAAATGTCTAAAAATTAAGCAACAATAAAACCACTCATTCGCATGACGAATTCTGTGCAAGATTTCTTAAGCAGAACATAGACTCGGAAAATAATTCTTGACTTAAAAAATACAAAAGCGTAAATTTCCCAGTACAGGCAAGAAATTCCAACGGGAAAATATTATTACGGGAAAGATCAAGTAAAATGAACAGACGAAAAACACTTACTTTTTATTCTCCATTTATGAGCTTACTTTTTCTCTTTTTACTAATAGTTACAGCAACTTATTCACCCGCTGTTGCACAAGACTTGCCACCAATCGAAAATCTGGAAGCCGATAGCATCAATGAGAACGATGATAAGGGCATTATCGATTCCGGCAAGGAAGCTGTCGAAGATATTGCATCTGCTTTCAATAGTTTTGGTCTTGACCAGGAAATGTGTGAAAACGCAAACTTCTGGAATATCGTTGCAATGTTATTGATTGCCGTAATTTTTTCAGTGATTGCCTGGTTTATCAGGAAGATGATGGCACGCAGAGCAATAATGACCCATCAAGGACAAATCATGCTTTTGATACCACTGGTCATAATACTGTGTACAGGTCTTTCACTAATTTATTACCATATGGATGAAACAATAATCCAGTGTTTGTCCAGCAAGGATATGTCACAATACATACTTTTAAATGCTAGCCCGATTGGGCTAAAGGAATTTCTTGTTTCAGGTCTTTCAGGGGGAGTTCTTGCTTTTTTATTTATGATCATTTTTAGAAATTGATTTGTAGAAATATCTTTAGGCACTCAAAAGATCACTGTATTTCGTCAACTTTGAAACAGATAGATTTTTTAAGTGACTAAGCTGATTGTGTCAAATAGCCGTAAGTTGTTTCAAGCAAAATTCAGGGATGTGTGAGCTTTTTTGATCCCATCCTTTTTTATAACAACGCAAATACTGTTACCTACAGTATGTCTGAAACCTATAGTTGGTAGAACGAGGTGAAATATGTTGCTTATTGCTGTTGGAGGAACAGGACAACACGTTGCTTTGGCGTGTTCACGCCTGGTTTATCTAGGCGCTATGGAACAGATGAAATGCTACATCATAGATTCAGATGATGGTGGTGATATATCAAAAGATCTGACATCCTTCGGACGTACAATTTCAGAAGCAAATGCAGATCGTCATCCGCTTCAGGGCGCACATGCAATTCATTCTCCTTTCAAAATTGAACAAGAGAATCCTTTGTTTAAGAATTTGCTGATATCGCAAAAAGCTTCTTCTCTTGAAGGACAATTGTTTGAACTATTTTTCAATGAAGATTCAGGCGAAACAAACATTGGCGAAGGAATGTATGGAAAACCTTCTGTAGGAGCAACAGTTTTTGCACAAAATGCTGATGAAAACTTGTCTGAACTTGTGGCAAAAGCCAACAATGAAGAAATTGTAATCGCCGGTTCGTTTATTGGTGGAACCGGTGCAGGAATGATGCATCAGCTTGTTGCCAAATTGCGCAAAGAATACCCCAGTTCCAGAATCTATGGCATTTTCTATTTGCCGTGGTTCACACCAGATGTCCAGAAAGCAAGTGGAAAACATGCAATTGATCAGGAATGTCATTTAAGAAATATGCGCCACGGCATTGATTACTATTTTTCCTCTACCAGAAACATGATGACAGCAAGTGCCTTAATTGGTATGCCCGGCAACAATTATCCTGATTCACATTTAGTATGGAAAACTCCCGATGCTGGTTCGCTAACGGAAGTTCCTCACCTGCTCCACCTTATTGCGGCCTGGTCTTCATTTCGTATGCCACATGAAAAGGTTATTAACGACATGCCAAATTCGACTCATAGTTTTGCTTTTGATGACCAAAGCAATGGGGATTATTTGCTAAAAGATGTTGGTTGGCATGAAGATATTTCGCTTTGGGAAAGATGTGTCTATGCCAGATATGTTACTCGCCTTTTGAACATGGTACTACGTAGCAAAGTAAAAAAAGCGTGGTCGGATTTATTCTCCGACAAGTGGCTCACAAGGAAAATGGCTGACAAATCTGTTATGCCAAAGGGCCTTTATTCCACAGTAGAAGAACATGCAACCATGGATTCCTGGCTTGCCAAACAACAATTGGCCGAATCTATTTTTAACAGTTTGAAAAATATCGTTGCACAATACGAATTCTGTACCAGCTGGATTGAAGATGAAAATGTTTTAGGTAGTCAACAAGAACCTGTCAGGCTCAGCAAAGTTAATGATTATGCCTCAGCTTTGGATATTCTTGGAGAAGCATGGGCTAAACCAATTCAAAGACCAGAAAATGCCCCTTTAAATGGTTATGCATTGGCACAGAAACTAGCTAGTAAAATCACTTTCGATTTTCGTAAGTTGACAAAAGAAGGATAAGTCATGAGTCTTAGATATACTCTGCAAGGTTTTACAGAAACACCAGGTCAGATTGGGTTGGATACTATCGTTAGTGGCGAAGGAAAATCTCCAACTAACTGGAATATCGACCCCAACAAAGTAAATGCCGAAGCCATTCCCTCACCATTTGCGAATTCAGAACGCATTACAGCCAGCTTCAGGGTTGCAGGAATCGACAACCCACCTTTGAGTACCTTTCAGTATTTTGAGAATATTTGTTTAGGCATTGGCCTCGGAATTTTCAACATTGAAATGGTGGATCTGAAGAAGAATAAAGATGCAGGTCGAATGGGTGATGTGTTGACCAAGGCAGACACAATGGGCGAATACCGTTACTTGGGATTGATTACCAACACCCAAAGCAATGGTGAAAAAACAATATTTGCAGCAACAGGACCACAATGCCTTTTCTGGCCTCATCCAAGACGAACGTCTGAAGAATGGGACAGTATTGCCAAACAAATCAGCGATTCTCCAGATATAGAAACGGTGAAAACACTTTGGGCTGAATGGCGCGGATTGCTAAACGAACAGGGACTTTGGGAACCAATGAGAATCCCCTGGATGCGCGGAATAGACTGGATAATACAACAAAGAAAATATAAATCAGGAATGCTCGCCAGAATGGCAAGATCGCAAGGTCCTGTACTTCTTGCTGTACCAGATAAAAATAATGACCATAAATATTCACTGAAAAGACTGTACTTGCCTACCTACGACAACAAAATAGCAGCTGATATTTTTAGGACGTTATTTGTGCCTCCAGCCAAGGAAAGCAACGCTATAACAATACAAGATAATCGAGGCTCGGAAATACGAAAAATCAAGATTCAGTCAGCAGGAGCTGGAGCCAGTACAATAATGTTAGGTACAGGCGTAGTTGAAGCAAGAATGGAAAACATTGGGGAACAATGGCCCAAATCAGCCAAAATGAACCTTGATAGTTGGATAAACACTTTCAGCACAATATTCACGGATCTTGCATCAGAATCACCTAGTGGCAAATTGGAAATCAGAAAAGTTGCCGAGTTTCCGTTTTCCTATCCAGATCCAGTCAGAATGGTTAGCTTACGACTTGGAGCGATGTCATTACCAGGATCTGAATATACCAGTTCGTTCAGTCAGCGAACCATTGATACGTTTATTAGTCGTACAATGAGAAGAGAAAATCCGGATTTCAGTTTTAGACTTCCCATGCCCAATGAAGTCAATGATTCAGGTGATTTTATCGGTTTTTCTTTCCCAATGAATGAAAAACATGCGGCTATATTCCTCGAACAGAGTCAAAGTGCCTATATTGGAGATCTAGCTGCTCTCGGCTATGTCATGTGGGCAATTTTCTCAGGAGCAGCAAGTATTCAAAATGAAGCAATATTTTTCCAGGAAGGCGGAGAAAGTATTCTGGAAAGAATTTCCGACAACCAAAGGCCATTCATAATCAAATCAATTTGTTATGAACGTATGATGGACACATCAAAAATACTTAATCGCCTGGCTACTTTGCAAAGATTTAGTGCCTATTACAAAAAGAGATTTGAAATCATCACAGAATCTAATCCTGTAGAAGAGCTGCTTTATTCTGCTTACAAGGCATTTATCAACAAAGTGTATCCCGGTATTAAAGCTCAAGGTCCTATGCCGTTGTCTGAACCTATATTGACCATTGGCGACTATAATTTAAAATTCGCTTGTGACTAAGCCTTTGTGGAGAAAACAATGAGTCTGAATACTTTTTGTTCCCGATGTAATTATGATCTGAAAAAATACAAGATTACCTTTAACCAAACAGATGTTAAAGAGGATTTTATCAGAGTTCAGTGTCCGGTTTGTGGTCAAGTAATAGACTGGCCGCTAGATGATCTTGGTTTGATACGTCTCAAACAAGATGGCAATGATGTATTACGCCAGTGGCGTTTGTCCGGTTCTCATACTCTCGAAAATCGCACTAATGTAATCTTCGTAGGTGGGTCTAATAGCCGTTTTCAAATTCGATTTCCCAAAAACACCTTAAAAGATATTTCAGTCAATGAGGTTTGCTTTTCTGCTATTCCTGTGTTCGAGCTTCTTCAGGAGAGAGGTGGCGAGAAGGAAATCAAAGCACCCGATCTTCCAATAAAACCGGAGTACATTGATTTAGTAGACTTTGAGAGACAAAAAGAGGCATCTGCTCCTAGAATTAGTGGAGACAAATACAAAGTCGAACTGTTTTTAAAAGGTGTCAATCAAAGCAAAGAAATAATTCTTCCTCTAATTCCAGCTTCCAATAAGGCAGCAGCCGGTAGAGATAATTGCTATAAAGGCGTATCGTTAGTTTTCTGGCCAAATATTGATTACAAACTATGGAAACGTTACTTCCTTCATTGTTGTTTGAACAAGGAAGGAGCAACATTGCTCTTTGATGAAGATCGAAAAATGGATCTTCAATACAGGGATTCAAGCAAGATATGGAATTCGTTCACTGAAAACAACTACAGCTTCACAAACAAAGATTCCGGGGAAACAATTGAATCTTCTGATTTCGGTGTTTGCACAGAAGATCGACCCCAATATGTATCGACTATAATCCGAAACGATAACAATGCCGAACTGGGCGGTGGTATATTCATTATTAAACCAGCCACAAAAGAGGCGTACCCCCGAACTGCACTTGATATAGCAGTTGATTTTGGCACATCTAACACTTGCGTTGCTTACAGATATACCAGTAACCTGGGAGATGGAGAAACCAATGGTCAACCTGAAATGCTTCCTTTCGATGACTTAACCGGTTTCATTGTAAAAGGCGATGAATTACCGACTGATCTTAATCGACCTCATATGTGGATCCCAAGAAAAGGATTCGGTAGACACCACTTTTTACCATCAGAACTTCTTTTTTCAAAACCTACGGACTCACTTGTAGTAGATCAAAATACCAATTTTCTCCCAATAGAGAACTTTACTATTCCCACATCAGGCTGTCAGATGAAATATTCTGAAAGGGAATATATTGCATCCAAATTCAAATGGGCCGAAAGTGTTCCCGGAGACATGAGCTACATTGAATTGCAAAAAAGCTACCTTGGTCTGTTGCTTCTCATAGCCAGCGCACAGCTTGCAAATAAGGAAAAATTAAGTGGCTCGAATATTTCAATTAAGTATTCTTTTCCTTTAGTCTTCACAGATGAACACAAAGAATATTTGCATCAGGTATTTCAACATGTAACTAAAGAACTTGTTGACTGGATTGGTGCTGATACCAAACCAGAAGAAATGCTTGTCGGTCTTGAGCACGTGCCGAACGAAACCATTGCAGCAGGAAAAAATGTAGGAACCACATTAGACAACGACTCTTTCTATGTTGACATTGGTGGAGGTTCTACCGACATTGCATTAGTAGAAAATCCGGACAAAGATAATACTCGCTGGTGGCGCACCATGACAAGCATTAGATATGCGGGTACTCATCTGCTTGATACTCTTACCAAAATCAACTGCCTGAAAAGCTCTATCACACCAGCAATTCTGGTTCGAACTATCAGGGAAACGGAATCTATTTCAAATATATTCAGGAACCCAGATTTCATAGTTCCAGGCAGAGGCGAAGTCACCCAAAACAAGGTATTTGAATACTATCTCTATTTGATGGAATATTTAGCAAGAATCGTGGCAGCCCGAGTAATAGAAGGCAACTACAACATGCTTAGAGATGACAATGTCTATAGCGCAAGTCTTTATTTATTGGGCAACGGTTGGGGCCTGGGAGAAATAATCAATTCAAATATACGCACAATTTATTCTGACAGGTTACAAAGCAGGATCAACAAAATACTTGATGATGTTAAAGAACCTTTGCCGGAAGGATACAAAAAACCACCATTCCCGAGAGTTAAAATCACACTCCAGACTCTTAAACGCAACGATAAGCCACTGCACCCCAAAATGGCAGTCGCATTTGGGCTTTTGCCCGATCATAACAATGTTGGTTCACAAGGCCAACCACCTGCAGATCAACCTGATCCAATGGTATACACAACAATATCCGGTTGTGATTTCTATATCACCGGTGAGAGAAGAAATATTCCCTGGTATATGCCCGTTTCAGAATCGTTTTACAATGAACCTCCATTGAAGGAAGATAATCTTACAAACTCAAACCTA